>WNFP01000250.1_pt1 | contig 59623 bp, 42 predicted proteins | sample 5400201 | NCBI WGS metagenome assembly WNFP01 (sample SAMN13153355, study PRJNA577476) | soil metagenome | isolation source: 115 cm saprolite under Madrone tree | place: USA:California | collected 2016-06-14 | reverse complement strand
GACGATCGCCGATCTGAAGCGCCGATTGGCCGATTGCCGAACGCTGGTGTGGAATGGCCCGCTGGGCGCTTTCGAGACATCGCCCTTCGAGGCCGGCACCATGACGGTTGCCCGCGCGGCCGCCGATCTCACGGATGCTGGCAAGTTGCTGTCAATTGCCGGCGGCGGCGATACGGTTGCCGCTTTGGCCCAGGCTGGGGTATTGGGCCACTTCTCCTACATTTCCACGGCGGGCGGCGCCTTCCTTGAATGGCTGGAGGGCAAGACCCTGCCCGGCGTGGCAGCGCTCGCGCGTTAACTCAGCGCCACCAACTCAGCCGAATCCGCCCATGGTCATCAGCGCCAACGCCACGCCGCCTGTCGCCACCCCCAACATCAGATTGCGTCTGCTCAGCAGATAGACCGCCAGCGCCAGGCCTGTGCTCGCCAGCCGGTCGGTGAGCGTCGTCGCCTGCAGGGGGCCCAGCGGCAGCACGATCAATCGCGCGATGAGCGCGGCCAGCAGCGCGTAGGCCACCGCGCTGACCCAGCGGAACAGAGGCCCATCCGTGTTCAGCCGGCCCGAGAGCAACACGCCGAGGCCGCGCGGGGCATATGTCACGGCCGTCGCGCCGGCGATGGCCAGCCAGATATTCATGCCGGTATTCATGCCTGTGGTGAAGCCCTGCGGCGACGTGCTTCCTCAACGGCGAAGGCGGCACTGCCGCCCAGCAACCCCGCCGCCAGCAACCCCCAATCGGAGCCCAGCGATTGCAGCAATGGCCCGGCGATGGCGCCGAAGGTCAACGCCAACGCACGCGCCGGCAGGCGAAAATCCGCCACGAACATCAGCATGAAATAGATCGGATTGAGAAAGACCAGCCCCAATCCCACGGCCGGCGGCACCATGCCCACGAGGAAAAAGCCTGCAACGGTGCCCGTCATGGAGATACTCCAGAGCGTCAGGCCGAAGGCGATGAAGAAAGGCAGACGGCGAGCACGCGGGATATCGGGATAGCGCTGCATGGTCACCGTCCAGGCGGTGACCGCGATGAAGTGCGCCGCGAAATAATAGAGCTGCCGGGGCCAGCGCGCATGGCTGAGCACCGGCACCAATGTGACGGTCATGGGCAGCAGCCGCGCATTGGTGAGCGCCACAGCGAAGATCACGCCGGCGAGCCCCGCCCCCGTCGCCACCAATTCGGCCAGCGCGATCTGGCCCGGCAGGGCCCAGATGAAGCCGCTGGTGGCCATACTCTGCCCCAGATCGAACCCGCTGGAGCGCGCCAAGCTGCCGAAGCCGATGAAGCTCGCGCCCAGAACGACTCCCGGCGCGCCGAATCCCGCGCGGATGCCGGCGCGGCGGGCCGCGCGGGTGTCGTCAAATTCCTCGCCCGATGGGTCCGCCATTTCACTCATGGACTCGATCTTCTCCGCCGCCGGCCCTAGGTTCCAACTCGATGTCCGCCAAAGCCGGATCCCCCCGCGCCCTCTGGGCGCTTGCCGCTGTCATATTGCTGATAGGCCGGTCGGCGGCGGCACAATTTCTCGATCAGACCCCGGAGCAAAAATTCCAGATCGACCCGGCGCATCTGGCCAAACCCTATGCCAGCGACAGCGTGGACAACAGCCCCGACATCGTGGCCCGGCCGGATGTACCCTTCTTCCGCCTGCCGCCGGGATTTGCCGTCAACGAATTCGCCGGCGGATTCAAATATCCGCGCTGGCTGGCGGTGGCGCCCAACGGAGACGTGTTCCTCACTTTGCCCCTCAGCGGCAAGGTCATGCTCCTGCGCGATGCCGACGGCGACGGGAGGGCTGAACTCATCAGCACCTTCGCCGCGGGCTTCAAGCGCCCGCATGGTCTGGCCTTCCACGATGGCTATCTCTATATCGCCGACGTCAACCGGGTCTGGCGGCTGGCCCGGCGGGCGGGCGAAACCAAGGCGCAAGGGCCGGCCGAGCCGGTGACGGATGCGGGCGTCTTCGGATCGGCCGAGGTCCATTGGACGCGCAACATCGTCTTCGCGCCGGACGGCAAGCGCTTCTTCGTCACCGTCGGCTCCGCCAGCAATCTGGGCGAGGACCCGCCGCCGCGTGCCAGCGTGCAGAGCTTCGCCGCCGACGGCAGCGATCAGCGGACGCTGGCCACGGGCCTGCGCAATTCGGTCGGCATAGCCTACCGTCCAGACACCAACGATCTCTACGTGGTGGTCAACGAGCGCGACGGTTTGGGGGACGACCTGGTGCCGGATTACCTGACGCGGGTTCGAGAGGGCGGTTTCTACGGCTGGCCCTATGCCTATATCGGTGCCAATCCCCAGCCGGATTTTCCATCGCCGCCGAACCTGGCGGCCAAGGCGATCGTCCCGGATCTTCTGTTCCAGGCCCATTCGGCGCCCCTCGGCCTTGCCTTCTACGAGGGCAGGATGTTTCCGCCTGACTATCGGGGCGACGCCTTCGTGGCGCTCCACGGATCGTGGAATTCTGGCCAACCTACTGGCTACAAGATCGTGCGGGTGCCGTTCAAGAATGGGAAGCCCGCGGGCTATTACGAAAACTTCCTCACCGGCTTCTGGATCGGCGGGCGTATGCCAGCCAAAGTCTGGGGCAGGCCGGTCGCCCTGGCCGTGGCCGCCGACGGCAGCCTGCTGGTCAGCGACGACGCCAGTGGCAGCATCTGGCGCATCAGTTACAAAAAACCTTAGCGACGCCCCGGCCCGGCGGCGGCTTGCCGGATTGCCATAAAGGCTTAAGCTTCCGCGTCGGCCACTGTGGCCAATGTGGCGGTTCAGGTTGCGGGCCGGGGGGCGTGCTTGAAGATCAGCGTCGGGGTCAAGGTATTCAGTGTGGTTTTGGTGCTGGTGGCGCTGGTCAGCGCGGTTGCCTGGATCAATGCCCGCAGCGCCCGCGAAGTCGAATCCCTGATCGAGAATATCCACGCCGCCTACGTACCCGCCTATGGCGCCTTGGCCCGGGCCAATCTGCGTTCGGTCGAGGAAGGGCTCTACGTTCGCCGGCTGATCATCGCGCGTCTGCAATCGCCCGACGACCACGCCGCCATGGCCGAACTCGAAAGGAAAGCCGACGACAAAGCCCAGCAGGCCGATTCTGAATTCGGCGAGGCGCGCAGGATCCTGGCCAGCGAGATCGCCGACCGGGCCGGCTTCGGCGACAAGATGGCGCTGAGCCGCCTGGATACGCGCGTCGAGTTCCTGCAGAACCGCCACGAAGTCTACGAAAAGCTCCGCGTCAAGCTGGATAAGGCTATCGAGAGCGGCAACGCCATCGAATGGAAGGTCGAGCTGCAGCAGCTCGACGAACTGCGCGACGAGTTGAACGACGAAACCGAGGTGACGCGCCACGACATGCTGATCCTGCTGGACAGCGCCAGCCGCATGGCGGCCGAGGCCCAGACCAGCACGGTGGAATATGGCTTGATCCTACTCGCGCTCGCCCTTGCGCTCGGCGCCATTGCAGCCGGCATCTTCACCATCGGGCTGGTGCGTCCGCTTCGCCGCCTGTTGCGCGGTACCGTGGCGGTACAGCAGGGCGCGCTGGAGACCGAGATTCCCGTCACTTCCCGCGACGAAGTGGGCGAGTTGACTGCCAGCTTCAACGCCATGGTGCGGGAGTTGCGATCCAAAGCGCGCATTCGGGAAACCTTCGGACGCTATGTCGATCCCCGCATCGTCGAGGGCCTCATCGACAACGCCGATGCCTTGGCGGGCGGCGGCGACCGGCGGGTGATGACCGTCTTCTTCTGCGACATGAAGGGATTCACCGGCCTCAGCGAGGGGATGACCCCCGCCGGCATGGTCCGAATCGTGAACCGCTATCTGGCCACCATGTCCGAACCCATCCGGCGCCACCGGGGTATCATCGACAAATACATCGGCGATGCGATCATGGCCTTCTGGGGCCCGCCCTTCACCCAGCCGGAGGAGCAGGCGGCGTTCGCCTGCATGGCCGGGCTGGAACAGCTGGCCGCCCTCGAAGCCTACCGCGCCGAGCTGCCCGAGCTCATGGGCATCAAGCGCGTGCCCCTGATCGACATGCGCATCGGAGTTGCGACCGGCGAGGCCGTCGTCGGCAACATCGGTTCCGACGTATCCATGAGCTATACGGTGATGGGCGATGCGGTCAATCTCGCCTCCCGCCTCGAAGGCGCGAACAAGGCCTATGGCACGCGCTTCCTGGTGAATGCGCGCACGGCGGAGATGGCGGCCGGCCTCTTCGAGTTCCGCGAGATCGACCTCATTCTCGTGGGTGGCAAGCAGGAGCCCGAGCATGTGTTCGAGGTGGTCGGCCGGCGCGGCGAACTTGCACCCGCCCTGCGCACCCTAGTCGAACACTTCGCCGAAGGCCTAGCGGCCTATCGTCGGCAGGCCTGGGCAGGGGCTGGCGCCGCCTTCATCGCAGCACTGGAAGCCGTTCCCGGCGATCGGCCAAGCAAGATCTTTCTGGCGCGCCTTGAACGCCTGAAAGCGAACCCGCCGCCCGCAGACTGGGATGGCGTGTGGGTGCTCGGCGAGAAATGAAGCACCAGCAAGCCGCCGGTCGGGCTCGGGGCGGCCGCGTTTCGCGACGCACAGACGGCCGAAACAAATGCCGGCCTACCCACTCCGCGCGGGCTGCGCTCCGCCTTCGACCGCGCGCTGTAAATATCGGAGCACCAAAGCAATCGCCATGCTGCCCTCGCCGACCGCGGATGCGACACGTTTGATCGGGCTGAGCCGCACATCCCCACACGCGAATATACCGGGCACGCTGGTTTCAAGCAGATAGGGATCGCGGCCGTACGCCCACTGCCCGGCCTTCACCACATCGTCGCCGGTCAGCACATACCCGCGTGCATCGCGTGCGATATCCGCCGGCAACCATCCGGTCTCCGCGTCGGCGCCAATGAACACGAAAAGCCCGCCGCTGTCCCGCCGCCTCACCGTCTTGCCCGACCGATCATAAATGTCGATCGCCGTCAGGTGAGCGTCGCCGTACACCGCCTGTACTTCGGATTGCAGTTCCACTGCCACGTTCGATTTGCCGCGGAGCTGCTCGATCAAATAGCGGGACATGCCCTTCTCCAAGGTGTCGCCCCGCACGATGAGCGTCACCGAGCGTGCGTGGTTGGCAAAGTTCAACGCCGCCTGCCCCGCCGAGTTGCCGGAGCCGATGAGGTGAATATCCAGCCCGTGCGTCACGCCCGCCTCGCTGCGCGACGCCCCGTAATACACGCCCTTGCCGATGAACCTGTCGAAACCCTCGATCGTGAGCCGACGCCATGACACGCCGGTCGCCAGAATGACCGTTCGCGCTCGGAGCGATTCGCTTCCGTCGAGAAACACCTCATGGGTCGCCGGTTCGATGCGCGTGATCGAGCGCGTGACCAGAATCTCTGCCCCAAGCCGCCTCGCCTGCTGGAGTGCGCGACTGGAGAGTTCGTCCCCCGAGACCCCGCTGGGGAACCCGAGATAATTTTCGATCCGCGAGGATGTCCCCGCCTGGCCTCCAGGTGCCTCGCGTTCGATGACCACCGTGCGCAGCCCTTCGGACGCGCCGTACACAGCCGCCGCGAGTCCGGCCGGCCCGCCGCCGATGATCACGGTGTCGTATTCGGCAAAGCGGGCACTCGTCTGCAGGTTCAGCAGCCGGGCAACGTCGCGCGCCGTCGGCCGGCTGATCACCGTCCCGTCTTCCAGCCGCAGCACCGGGCAATCGCTGTCCGCTGGACAGGTTCCGGGCCACAACGTCGGTAAGTCGGGCGAGTCCGGCGTTACCCAGTCGAAGATGATCTGATTGCGCGCGAGGAACCGGCGCAAATCGCTGCACGCCGAGTCCCACCGGTGCCCGACCATTGTTGCGCGCGGCTTGGGCGGTGCCGCCGCAATGCCTTGCAGCCCCCCGATGCGCTCGCGCGCGAGCGCGCCGATCTTCATGGAGACCTCGGCCGATGTGGCCGCAACGGCGTAGTATTGACGGATATCGACCCGCATCACGCGTGAGGGTTCCGACGCTCGATAGCCGCCTGGAAACGGCGTGCCCAAGGCAATCGGCACTTCGCCGAAAATGGTACCCGGGACGCGCCAGCCCAGCGTACGTTCGACCCCGTCGATCAACTTGACGACCTCGATTTTGCCCGTGAGAACCGCGAACAGCGCCCGCTCTCCTCCCTCATGCACCGCGAATTCTCCGGCACCGAGGTGCATGTCGGCGGCCGTCTGGGCGAGACGTTCGAGATCAGGCTCCGCAAGCGTCGAAAATAGCGGAACTGCCCGGACATCGTCATTCGTCAACATGGTTTGATCGGGCCCCTCGTCAACTAGCCGACATTCCGCGACGGAGGCTGCCGGGCATCGTCGGGTGAACCGCTATTCCCGCGATGGGTCCGCCTGTGCATCGGTCGGCACCTGACGCTGTACCCTTATTTTCGGCCACACAAGGGCATTTCACGGCGGGCTGGCCCAATCGGCGAGAAGTGACGTGCCTCGGCGCCGGTCCGACGGAGTTTTTCCGGTATCCGCAATTCACGCTCGCAATGAGAAGGCTCTAATGCGCGCCCATGCCAGGGCCCTGGCCGGGTCGAGGCGGGCGGGTCAGGAAGACCAACGGAATAAGGAGCGCGAAGGCGATGGCCAGCAGCAGAAAATCGTCGATGTAGGAAAGCATGGCGGCCTGGCGGGCGACCATGGCGCCGATCTCTGCCTGGGCCAAGTGCAGGGCTTGGCCGGCGGTACCGCCGAGGCTCGTCATGTGCTGCTTGATCGCGCCAGCAACCGCATTGTAGCGAGGATCGCCCGCGGCGATCCGGTCGATCAGCATGCTGCGGTGATACTGCTCGCGCCGGGCAAGGAAGGTTGTAAGCAGCGCGATGCCGACGCTTCCCCCCAGATTTCGCGATAGGTTGATGATGGCCGAGGCGTTGTTGTTCTTCTCCCGTGGCACACCGACATAGGCGATGGTCGTGATCGGAATGAACAGGAAGGCGAGTCCGGCGGCCTGAAAGATGCGGGCGAGCGCCACCGTCCAGTAGTCCGCCTGGAGGTTGAAGGAGGTCATGTGATAAAGCGCCGCGGCGGAAGCCACCAAGCCGAATACGATCAGGCCGCGCGGATTGACACGGGAGATCATGCGCCCGACCACCGGCATCAACACGATGATGGCGAAGCCTCCCGGGGAGATGACCTCGCCTGCCTCGGTCGCGGTGTAGCCGAGCAGAGTCTGGACATACTGCGGAATCAACTGGGTGGAGCCTAACAGGACGAAGCCCATCATGAACATCAGGACGTTCGACATGGCGAAGTTGGGGTTCTTGAGCAGCCGCAGGTCGGTGAGCGGCGTTTCCTGGTGCAGCTCCCAGAAAACGAAACTGACGAGGCCGACGACTGCGGCAATGGCGGCAATGGTGATGGCGGAGGAGCCGAACCAGTCCTTCTCCTGGCCGCGATCGAGGACGTATTGCAGAGAACCCAGCCCTAGGATCAGAAAGCCGAAGCCCCAGTAGTCGACCTTCACGCCCTGCTCCTTCAGGCGCTGGCGTTCCTCCACCAGATGGGGCGGGTCCTCGATCATGGCAGCGATCAGGAAATAGAGGCCGATGCTGATCGGAACATTGATCAGGAAGACCCAGTGCCAGCTGTAGTTGTCGGTAATCCAGCCGCCCAATGTCGGCCCGATGGCCGGCGCGAAGACGACGGCTATGCCGTAGAAGGCAAAGGCCATGCCGCGCTCGGCAGGCTTGAAGCTGTCGGCGAGAATGGCCTGCGAGGAGGGCTGCAGACCCCCGCCTGTCAATCCTTGGATGGCCCGGAACAGAATCAGCAGGCCGAGAGAAGGCGCCAGACCGCAGAAGAAGGAGCTGATGCCGAAGCCCAGGATGCAGGCGAGGTAGAAGCGCTTGCGGCCAAAGATTGCGGAGAGCCAGCCGCTGATCGGCAAGATGATGGCGTTGGTGACGAGATACGACGTGAGCACCCAGGTCGCTTCGTCCTGAGAAGCACCCATGCTGCCGGCAATATGCTGCAGCGAGACGTTGGCGATGGAGATGTCCAGCACCTCCATGAATGCCGCAAGCGCCACCACCGGTGCGATGATCCAGCGCGTGGGCTGGCCCGGAAGCGCCGGTAGGGTGCGCGTGTCGCCCGTGACGCTCATTGCCGGCCTCGCCTCAGTTCTTGCCGGCCGCCGTCGCGGCGCGCGTGTCGACCGTCGGGACGACGGACATCCCGAGGCTCAGCACATGGGCCGCATCGATCGGCCCCTCGAAGACGATCTTCACCGGTACCCGCTGCACCACCTTGACGTAGTTGCCGGTGGCATCTTCGGGCGGCAGCAGGCTGAAGCGGGAGCCGGTGCCCCGCATGATGCTGTCGACGCGCCCCTTGAATGAGCCGGCCGGATAGGCATCGAGGGCAATTTCGACCGGCTGGCCGGGACGCATCCCGTCGAGCTGGGTCTCCTTGAAGTTGGCGGTGACCCAGGGCATGCCGAAAACCAGTGTCGCCAATGTTTGATTCTTTTGAATCACATCGCCGGCGTTGACCTGGCGTCTGGTGATGTAGCCATCCTGGGGCGCATAGATCTTGGTGTAGGAGAGATTGAGCTCGGCTGTGCGCAGCGCCGCGCGAGCGGCCTCGACGCTGGCGCTGGCGGACTGCAGTTGGGCTTCCTTGACCGCGATCTGGTGCGTGGCGGTCTCAGCCTGGGCGATTTGGGCCTCGGCCTGACCGACCTTTGCCTCGGCCACGGCAACAGCCTGGATGTCGGCGAGTTCCTGCGCAGCGGCGACGCGCGCCGTCGCTTGGGCCTGGTCCAAGGTCTGACGCGAGGCATAGTCGTTCTTCGAGAGCGCCATATAGCGCTTGGCGTCGGCCGCCGCTCGTTGCGTTTCGGCACTTGCAGCGGCGTGCTGGGCTTCGCTCTGGCCAACGCCCGCTTTGGCAAGGGCGAGGCCGCTCTTGGCTTCGGCGATCGTGGCCGCAGTACTGGCTTTGGTCAGTTCAAGATTTGACCGGGCCTCTGCCTCGGCGGCAAGCGCGCCGTCGAGGCTGGCTTGTGCGCTTGCCCGGGCCGCCAGGAAGTCGCTCGGATCGATCTCGAGCAGGAGATCCCCCGTCTTGACCCGCTGGTTGTCGCTAATGCGAAGGCGTTCGATTCTTCCGCCCACCTGGGGACTCAGCGTGACCGCGTCGCCATCGATGAAGGCATCGTCGGTCGAGACCAGGCCACGGTTAAGCCACCAATAGCCCACGCCGCCGCCCACCGCGCCAATCAGGACGAGGATAACGATCAGCCGGCGCGCGCCGCGAATCCTGTCGCGGAATCCCTTGCGAGTATCCGACACGCGTGTCGGCTCCTGGCGCGGAATCTCTTCGCGTCTTTTCTTGTCGGCGTGAATCGCCGGCGGCGCTTCGCTCACGACAGACGGTTTGGAATCCAGATCGTTTGGCATGTCGCGCTTTTCGGCTCCCCGGAGCCGAGCTAGGCGGGCTCCCGAGGGAGGAATGAACTGAACCGTTCAGTTTGATTCTTGCATAACCTTGACCCTCAGCGTAATCTGAGTCAAGTGTAAACTGAACCGTTCAGTCTAGCTGTAGTGACAATGAACGATGTAACAGCAATGACCCAGGAAGTGCCCGCCAGCGCCAAGGCTCGGGACATCCTGGAAGCCGCCCGGGCGTTATTCATCGCTAGAGGCTATGAGGCTGCGTCCATGGACGCCGTTGCCAAGGCCGCGAATGTGTCGAAAGCGACGGTCTACGCATACTTCAACAGCAAGAACGAACTCTTCGCGGCCATCGTGGCCAGAGTGGCCGATGGGCTGACCCGGGAGATCGGAGCCGTGATGGAGGCCGGGCTTCCATTGGATGAGGCTCTCACGGCAATCGGCGGACGCTTCCTTGCGGTGCTGACCGATCCGGACCGGGTTCGGATGTTCCGAATGATGGTGGCGGAAGTGGATCGATTCCCTGAGCTTGGCCGAGTCTTCTATCGCTCCGGGCCGCTGGTGATGTGTGATTGCCTTGCCCGCTATCTGGAGCATGCAACGGCTGCGGGCCTGCTTGCCGTCCCGGACCCAGCCCTTGCAGCACGGCAGTTCCTGAGCCTGATCAAGGGCGACCTCCACCTGCGCTGCCTGTTCAATGTCGGCATCGTGCCGGCGCCATCCGATCGGGACCGCCAAGTGACGGCCGCGGTGGATATGTTTCTCAAAGCTTATGGGGCTCCTAATGTATCTCGAGTTCAGCGTGAGGCCCGGTGAGACAGGAAAGCAAGGCGACTGCCAGGCAATTGCAACTAGCAGATCCGCGGTTTGTGCGCATCGCTCGCGCCCTGGCCGAGCCGCGACGCTATCAGGTCCTCAAGCAGATCGAGACCCGTGACGATCCGATGCCCTGACCGACCCGCGAGACCCTCGTCCAGCCCCCGACAAGGCCTTGAGCATGTCGCTCGCCTGCAGTGTGCCGGCGCTGCGGGCGAGCGCATCAAATCGGCGGCGATCTGCGATCCAGATTGGTTCCCGCGCTAAGCATCCCTCATTTGCGATAGAGTTCGCATACGAAGGAATAGACTGCGGTAGGGCAAAGGGCGATGGCGGACGACACCCGTGCGGCAACAAGTGCCGCCTTCAAGCTTCAGCGCGCCATCGATCCCGAGAGGGATCATCTTCGCGGCGGGAGGTCCAGCAAGGAAGTCGTCAGCGTTGTGTTCTATGGCGATTTTCTCTGCCCTTATTGCCGGCGGTTGCGTCCGATCATGATCCGTCTGCGCCAGGCTCTCGGCGAGCGCATGGCCTATGTCTTCCGCCACTTTCCCAACGAGGCCGCCCATCCCGGGGCGAGTTTCATGGCGCGCGCCGCCGAGGCCGCCAGCAGGCAGGGGCGCTTTTGGGAGATGTACGACCTGCTCTACGGGCAGGAGAATCCGCTCAGCGAAAAGAACGCGCGCGACTTCGCCGGGGCGCTGGGGCTCGATATGGCGCGCTTCGAGCGCGATCTGGAAAGCGATGATACCTGTCGCCGGGTCGAGGAAGATCTGTCCGACGGCAAGCGCAACGGCGTGACGGGAACGCCGACGCTCTTTGTCGACGGTTTGCGCTATGACGGCGCCTGGGACTTCTATTCCCTGCTCGAGGCCCTCGAGCGCCCGGTCGCAGTCCAGCTCCAGCGCTCGGCCCGGGTCTTTGCCAGCCTGCCGGCTTCGGGCGGGCTGATCCTGATCCTCGCCGCGGCCGCAGCCCTGGTCTGTGCGAACACCGCGCTCGCGCCCTACTACCGGATCTTCATCGATTCCTCGTTCAACATCGGCCCCCCGGGCAGCCCCCTCTCGCTCACCGTGGGCGCCTGGTTCTCCGAAGGCCTACTGGCCTTCTTTTTCCTGCTGGTCGGCCTCGAGATCCGCCGCGAGATGACTGTGGGGATCCTCGCCGACCGCCGGGCGGTACTGCTGCCCGTCATTGCCGCGCTAGGCGGCGCGCTCGTGCCGGCGGCCCTATACCTGGCGCTGAATCGGGGGGCCACGGCCCCGGGCTGGTCGGTGCCGACGGCAACCGACATCGCGTTCGCGCTGGGCATCCTCGCCTTGCTGGGCCAGCGCATTCCCGTGGGTCTGCGGGTCTTCGTCGCCGCACTTGCCGTGGTCGACGATATTCTTTCCATGATGACGCTGGCGATCTTCTATCCCCAGGCCTTCGAGGTCGTCTGGCTTCTTGCAGCCGTTGCGACGCTGACCGCACTGTTTGCGCTCAATCGCAGCCGGGTCTACGTGGGCTGGCCTTATGTGGTCGTCACTATCGCGCTATGGCTGTCGCTGCATGCGGCGGGCGTCCATGCGGCGCTGGCCGGCGTGCTGCTGGCGGCCTTTCTGCCGACGCGGCCGACGCCGGCGGCGGGGCCGCTCCTCGCCCAGGCCGCCACCGCGCTCGCGGAACTGGAACATGCGGAAAGCGAAGTTGAGAAATCCGGCGACGAGGCGCGCCAGCTCGAGCAGGAGCCGATCTGGGATTGGGCCAGCCGCAATCTCTCTGCCGCCAGCCATCGCCTGCTCTCGCCGGCCGATCGGTTCGAACGGGCGGTTGCGCCCTGGAGCACCCATCTGATCCTGCCGCTGTTCGCCTTTTCGGCGACCGGCATCGCTCTGACGGTGGATCTGTCACCGCCCGGCGCTGATCACGTTCTCTGGGGCGTCGTCCTGGGGCTGGTAATCGGCAAGCCCTTGGGCGTATCGCTCGCCTCGCTGCTGGCGATCAAGGCCCGCATCGGCCTCGCGCCGGACGGCGTCAGCCTGCGCCAATTCATCGGTGGCGCCTGCCTATGCGGTATCGGAGATACGCTCGCCCTTCTGATGGCCGATCAGGCCTTTCCCCACGGATTCTATTCGGCGATCGCCAAGATCGGCGTCTTGGTGGGCTCCGTACTGGCTGCCGCTCTGGGCGCCGGCATTCTGGTTATCATTCCGAAGACGCAAGCCCTGACGCCGGCGTCGGCTTCCTGACAGGCTCACGCGCGCGACGGGTCGGCCGCCAGGATGCTGTGGATCTGCGACACGACAGCCGCACCTTCGCCCACCGCCGCCGCAACGCGCTTTGTCGAGCCCGCGCGCACATCGCCAATGGCAAAGACGCCGGGCAGGCTGGTCTCGAGCGGCAGGGCCGGTCGATGCGAGACCGCGGCACCGGCGAGGCTCGCGCCGGTTTCCACGAAGCCCTTGTCGTCAATCCTCAGACAGCCCTGCAGCCAGCCCGTATTGGGATCGGCGCCGACGAACAGGAAAAGGTGCCGCAGCGCCCGGCGGTGCGTGCCCCCCATGGCGCGCTCGCGCAAGACGGCCGCGGTCAGGCCCTGGATCTGGTCGCCTTCCAATCCCACGACCTCCGTGCCGGTGTGCAATTCCACATTGGGCATGGCGGCGATGCGGTCGATGAGATAACGCGACATGGAGGCTTCCAGGCCGGCCCCGCGCACGATCAGATGCAGACGCTTCACCTTCGGCGCCAGATATACGACGGCCTGTCCCGCCGAATTGCCGCCACCGACCAGCGCCACTTCCTGGCCTTCGCAAAGCTTTCCCTCGATCGGCGACGCCCAGTATGAGACGCCTGCGCCCTCGAAGGTCGCCAGATCCGGTATCCCGGGCCGGCGATAGCGCACGCCGGAAGCAACCACGACCGTGCGCGCTGTCACGGAACTATGGTTCGACAAATCCAGCCGCAGAGGCTCGCGGGGCCTTTGATCCGCCGCTTCGCAATGCAGCCGGACCGCCTCAAGCGGAATGGCGAGTTCGGCGCCAAACTTCTGTGCCTGGTTGAAGGCGCGGCCCGCCAGCGCCTGGCCGGAGATGCCGGTGGGAAATCCCAGGTAGTTCTCGATGCGCGAGGAAGCACCCGCCTGTCCGCCGAAGGCTCGTTGATCGAGCACCAGGACCGACAGTCCCTCAGAAGCGGCATAGACCGCGGTTGCAAGACCCGCCGGCCCGGCGCCCACCACGGCCACGTCGTAGAGCTTGCTCGGATCGAGATCGGGCGTGATGCCGAGGCACACGCCGGCCTCGGCATCGCTGGGCCGTTTCAGCATGGTGCCATTCGGGCAGATCATCAGCGGCAGTTCCGCCGGCAGCACGCCGAAACGCTCCACCACCGCGCGGCCTTCCGCGTCGTCGGTGGCATCCAGCACGGCATAGGGATAGCCGTTGCGGGCAAGAAAGCCCTGGAGGCGCACGAGATCGGCGCTGCCCGGCCGGCCGACCAGCACCGAACCGGCGCCGCCCTCCTCGATCAAGCCCACACGGCGCAGGATGAAGGCGCGCATGACAATCTCGCCCACATCGGCCGAGCCGATGACGAGGGCGCGCAGATGCGCCGCGTCGAAGGGCAGCGCGGTGCAGCCTTGCGCGCCGGCGCATCCGGCAACCAGGGTCGCCCGGCCAGCCAGTTGACTCACCTCGCCGGAGAATTGACCGACGCCATGGGTCGTGATGGGCGTTTCGTGCCTCAGGCCGTCGCGGCGCACGACATCCATCGAGCCCTTAAGCACCAGCCAAGCCGGCGCAAGACGTTCGCCGACATCGAAGACAAGCTCGCCGGGCTCGAAATTCCGGGCGGGAGCGCTGGCGAAGCGCTTGGCCATCTCGATCTGCGGGGCGGCAAGCACGGGAAATATCTGGTGACGGCGGGTGTCGATCAGGCTCATTGCGCGTGCCCCGAAAGATCGTGGATGTCAGCCTGGGGACCGCAAAGCCGGCAGGCGGGATCGCGGGGAATTCGAATGGTGCGAATTTCCGTGGCGAGTCCGTCATAAATCAAAAGCCGACCCGAGAGACTTTCGCCCAGACCCAGCAGTTCCTTCAGCACTTCGGTCGCCTGGAGCGCGCCCACGCTGCCCGCAAGCGCGCCGAAAATGCCCGCCTGATCGCAACGCGGAATGAGATCCTCGGGCGGCGCTTCGGGAAAGAGACAGCGATAGCAGGGGTGCGGCGGTCCCAGATGGGCCTTGAACACGGAGAGCTGGGCATCGAAACGCAGGAGGGCCGCCGAAACCAGGGGCTTCTTCGCCAGATAGCAAGCATCGTTTAGCAGATAGCGGGTGGCGAAGTTGTCGCTGCCGTCGGCGACCAGATCGTAGCGGGCCACGAGATCGGCGGCGTTGGCGGCGGTCAACCTCACGGCTTCGGCCTCGACTTTCACTTCGGGATTGATGGCGGCGATGGTCTCCGCCGCGCTCGTCACCTTGGGCCGGCCGATATTGCGCGTGGTGTGAACGACCTGGCGCTGGAGATTGGACAGCTCCACCACGTCGTCGTCGAGAATGCCCAGCGTGCCGACACCGGCCGCCGCGAGATAGAGCAACAGAGGCGAACCCAGGCCGCCGGCGCCAATCACCAGCACGCGGCTGGCGAGCAGGCGCGCCTGACCCGCCTCGCCTACTTCGTCGAGGATGACATGGCGGGCGTAGCGCTCGAGCTGGATGTCGCTGAGTTCCGTCATCGCTTGCCCGTCGAACCGAAGCCGCGGGGCCCGCGTGCGCTCTCGGGCAGGCGATCGCTCTCCGCCCAGGCAAGCCTTGTCACCGGGGCGATGACAAGCTGGGCGATGCGATCGCCCCGCACAATGGCAAAGGGCGCCTCGCCGTGATTGATGAGGATGACGCCGATCTCGCCGCGATAATCGGCATCGATGGTGCCGGGGCTGTTAAGCAGGGTGACGCCATGTTTGAGGGCGAGGCCCGAGCGCGGGCGAACCTGGGCCTCATAGCCCGCCGGCAGGGCGATCATTATGCCGGTGGGGATCAACTTGCGCGCGCCCGGCGCCAGTTCCATTGGCTCGGCGACTGCTGCCAGCAGATCGAGGCCGGCAGCGCCGTCGCTCGCATAGCCGGGCAAGGGCATATCCCGTCCATGGGGCAAGCGGCAGAGCGGAACTTGAAGGGCGGTCACCTGGGCGAGATCACGTCGCCGTTGCGAGCCGGCGCACGATGGTATCGACAAGCCGTTCGGCCACGTCCTGCTTGGAGAGGCGCGGCCAGCTCTCGACCCCATCCTGGGCGACCAGATGAACCGTGTTCTCCGATCCGCCGAAAGTACCGCTATCGGCCGAGACGTCATTGGCCACGATCAGATCGCAGCCCTTGGCGGCCAATTTCTTGCGGGCATTGGCGATGAGATTTTCCGTTTCGGCGGCGAAGCCCACCACCAGGCGCGGGCGCTCATTGCCCGCTGCGGCCAGGGTCGCCAGGATATCGGGATTGCGGAGCAACGTGATAGGGGCGGGATCGCTCGCCGCCTTTTTGATTTTCTGATCGGCTGTCTTGGCCGGGCGCCAATCGGCGACCGCCGCGGCGCAAACGGCGATATCGGCGGGCAAGGCAGAGCGACAGGCAGCCAGCATCTGCTCCGCGCTTTCGATGCGCTTGACCTCCACCCCGGCCGGATCGGGCTCGCTCGTGGGGCCGGAGACCAGCAATGTGGCCGCCCCACGGCGTGCCAAGGCGGCGGCAATGGCATGGCCCTGCTTGCCAGAGGAGCGATTGCCGATGAAGCGTACCGGATCGATGGCCTCGAAGGTGGGACCGCTGGTGACGATGGCGCGCCGGCCGCTCAGCGGCGCAGCCGCGCCGAAATAGGATTCGATGGCCGCGAGGATTTCCATGGGCTCGGCCATGCGACCGCTACCCACCTGGCCGCAGGCGAGATCCCCCGCTTCCGGTCCGATCTGGCGAATGCCCCGCTCGTTCAATGTGGCGACATTGGCCTGGGTAGCCCCATGGGTCCACATCATGGTGTTCATGGCCGGCGCGATCAGCACCGGCTTGTCGGTGGCCAGCAACGCCGTGGAGGCCAGATCGTCGGCCAGGCCCTGGGCCATTTTGGCGATGAGATCGGCGCTGGCCGGGGCCACCACCACCAGATCGGCTTCGCGGGATAGCCGGATATGCCCCATCTCGCTTTCGTCGGTGAGCGAGAACAGATCCTGATAGACCTTGTTCTCGCTGAGCGCCGCCACGGACAGCGGTGTGACGAACGCGGCCCCGCCCTTCGTTAGAATGGCGCGCACGCTGACACCCCGCTCCCGCAGGCGGCGGATCAGCTCCAGGCTCTTATAGGCGGCGATCCCGCCGGAGATCACGAGCAGTACGCGTTTGCCTGCCAGCATTGCGGCTCCCTCTGTCACAAAGCGACTTGTTCGATTTTCAAGCCCGAAGGGGTTTAACCGATTATCTTAAGGTAGGGAACCGGCGTACCGCCCGCAAGCAGCGCGGGCAAGGCCTCAGGGCCGCAGGCCCCGGGCGATGTCGCGCAGTTCCTTCAACCGCCGCTGGGCCAACATAAAGACGAGCCCGCCATAGATCGCCAGGCCGAGGGTCACCTGGGCCAGAAGCTGGAAGATCGGGCGCTGGCCTGTCAGGGCCCGACCCAGCAGAACGACGGCCCCGGCCATGACGAAAGAGGCCGCCACAGGAACCAACGCCTCGCCCAGATAGGCGCGCAAGGAAAAGCCGGCATTGCTGCGCAGCACCAGCAGTTCCACGCCATAAAACAGGATCTGGTTCAAAGTCACGGCCAGGGCCACGCCGGTAAGCCCGAACCTGACGCCGATCAACGAGGCGATAGCCAGCGAGAGCGCCTGCGCCGTCACGATGCTGAGGCGAAGCCCCGGCCGGCCAAGCGCCGTCAAGACATGGCCGAAGAAGAAACTGAGGCAAAATCCCAAAGACGCCGCCGCCAGGATCTGAGTTGCGGGCACGCTCGCTTGCCACTTGGCGCCGAGAACCACCGGCATCAGGACCGGCGCCGTGGCGGCCAGGCCGACGAAGGCCGGGATGGTGATGAGGCTGAGGATGCGTTGCGCCGTCATCAGGCCGCGATTGACCCGCTCCTTCTCGCCCTGGATGCGCGAGAATAGCGGTACCACGATGCGTTCGGCACTGCCGGCGACGAAATCGGTGACGATAGCCAACAGCCGCTGGGCGACGCTGTAGTAGCCGAGCTCGGTGGCGCCCAGGAAGTAACCCAGCACCAGGCGATCGGCCTGGAATCCGATGGCGCGCACGACATTGGCCGCGAGCACGTTGAACCCGAAACTGAACAGTTCCTTGAAATGACGATAGGAGAAGGCAAATCGGGGCCGCCATTCGGCGATCGACCAAAGAACGACGAGGGCCACGGCTTGGTTGGTGAGGTGCTGAGCCACCAGCGCCCATACGCCCATCCCAGCATAAGCCATGACGACCCCCACGACGCCGCCGGCAAGCGCCCCCACGAGTTGACGTACGGTCAATTCGCGAAAACGCAGGCTTCGGGCCAACAGGGCCTGTTGGACGACAGAGAGAGACGCAAGAACAGGCCCGACGGCATACCAGCGCAGGATCGGCGCCAATCGTGGCTCGCCATAGAAGGCCGCGAGGGGCCCGGCAAGCGCAAGGGTGAAAAGGGCAATCGCGACGCCGATGAACAGATTGGCCCAAAACGCCGAATCCTTATGCGCCTGTTCGATCGTGTCGCGCTGAACGAGAGCCGTGGCGAGACCCTGATCGGAGAGGGCCTGCACGGTCATCACATAGACGGCGGCCAAGGCGACCAGACCGAAAGCCGATGGGTCGACCAGGCGAGCGAGAATCAGAAAGACGACAGCCGAGATGCCGCGCAACGCCCATGTCGCGCCCGCGGCCCAAAGGGCGCTCAATACAGCCTTGCGCTGCATGGACAAGGGCCAGGCTCCTAGCGGCTGAAAATCAGCATCAGCGCCAAGGCGCCGATGGCGAGCCAGATCAGCCAGCCCTGTCCGCGGCCGTTGGCCCGCGCGAAGGCTCCCAAGGTATCGGGATGAAGCTTCACCCCGCCGCGCGCGATGGTCGCGGCGGCGGCTTCCATCTCGCTGACGAGATCGGGAATGCGCCCGGCGATGCCTACGATATCGTGGGCTTGAGATTGGGGTTCAGTTGCCGGCTGATGCCCTCGGCCATCAGCATGTTTTTCTGGAGCAGCAGCAATTGAGGCTGGGCCTCCATCTCGAAAGATTCGGAGAGGCGCAGAAGCTGGCCCAGCACATTGGCGAATGAGATCTCCGCCAGCGGCCGGCCAAAGATCGGCTCGCCGATGGACCGGCAGGCCTGCGTGAAATCCTCGCGCGACTGGTGGGCCGGCACGAAGCGGGCGGCGAAATGCACCTCGGCCACGCGGAGGTAGTCGCGTTCGAGGAATCCCAGCAGCATGTCGGCCAGATAATAGCGGGTCTTCCGGTCGAGGCGGCCCATGATGCCGAAATCGACGGCAGCGATATTGCCCGCCTCGTCCACGAACATGTTTCCCGGATGCTGGTCGCCGTGGAAGAAGCCGTCACGGAAGGCCTGTTTGAAAAAGATCGCGGCGGCGCGCGCCAGCACCAGATCGATATCGAGCCGGGCATCCAGCATCGCCTGGCGATCGTCCATGGGGATGCCGGTGAGGCGTTCCAGCGTCAGCACACGACGCGTCGTGCGTCGCCAATCGATCTTGGGCACGCGATAGGTGGGATCGCCCTCGAAGTTCTGGGCGAGTTCCGCCGCCGCGGCGCCTTCCAGCCGAAGGTCGAGCTCCACCCGGCACATGGCGCGAAAGGTCTCGGCTACGGCCAAAGGCTTGAAGCGGCGCAGCCTGGGCTGGCTGCGCTCGATCCATTCGGCGATCCAGAACATCAGGTCGAGGTCGCGCGCGAAGGCCGCCTCGATGCCGGGCCGCAGCACCTTGACCGCAACGGGCTCGCCCTCGGAGGTAACCGCGTAGTGGACCTGGGCGATGGAGGCGGCGGAGACGGGTTCGTCCTCGAAGGAGGAGAACATGACATCGACCGGCTGACCCAGTTCGCCCGCCACCATGGCCCGCGCAAGGCTGCCCGCAAAGGGCGGCAGGCGGTCCTGTAGCCGGGAGAGATCGGCCGTCACCTCCTCGCCCAGAATGTCGGAGCGGGTGGAGAGCAGCTGCCCGAACTTGATGAACACGGGACCGAGATCGATGAGGGCTGCGGTCAGGCGTTCCCCCGGCCGGCCCTTGGCGGCGTCCCCGCGGGTAAACAGCCGCGCGATCAGCAGGATCGCCGGCGCCAGGCCGGCGCCCTCGATATGCTCGGCAAAAGGTGCCAGCGCGCGGTGGCGGGCCAGCGTGCGCGCGACGGTCAGCAGCCGGCCGATATTGCGAAGGCCGCGGAACACGATGGTCAGATCCGCCAGGCGGAGTGGAGGGCCGCGATGCCGCCCGACAGGTTTCGATAGCTCGCCTGGTCCAATCCCGCGGCGCGCATGCGTTCGATCAAGGCGCCTTGGGAGGGAAATCGGCGAATGCTTTCCACCAGATAGACATATGAGTCCCGGTCGCCGGCCACGATCCGCCCCATCCAGGGCAGGACGCGGAAGGAATAGAGATCGTAGAGCTGCTTCAACAGGGGCAGGACCACTTGGCTGAATTCCAGGCAGATGAAACGCCCGCCCGGTTTCAGCACGCGGCGCGCCTCGGCCAGCGCGCGGTCGATGTCGGTCACGTTGCGCAGGCCGAAGGCGATCGTGTAGGCATCGACGCTGCGCTCGGCAAGCGGCAGGCTTTGCGCGTCGCCCGCCAGCCAGTCGATTCCCTTGACCACGCCGCGGTCGATGGCCCGGTCGCGGCCGACCGAGAGCATGGCCGGGGTCAGATCGCAGACGATGGCGCCCGCCTCCTTGCCGGCGCGCCTCAGATACCGAAAGGCGATGTCCCCCGTCCCTCCGGCGACATCGAGCACCACCTCGCCAGGCTGCGGATCCAGCCAATCGATCAGATCGGCCTTCCACAGGCGGTGGATGCCACCCGACATCAGGTCGTTCATCAGATCGTACCGCCCGGCGACACGCTCGAAGACCCCGCGCACGAGAGCGGGCTTCTCGGCCGCCTCGATGCGCCGAAACCCGAACCAAGCCTTGTCGTCATCCATGGCGGCGAACATAGCGCGCTGCCCCCTAACACGCTACGTTGCCGCCGCCATGCCGGAATTGCCCGAAGTCGAAACGGTCTGCCGGGGTCTAGCCGCCTCTCTGCAGGGCCGAAAACTGGTCCGCCTGCAGCAGCGCCGCCTGGATCTGCGCGTGGCCTTGCCCGAACGCTTTGCCGAACGGCTGGCCGGCCGGCGCTTCGAGCGGATCGAGCGCCGGGCCAAATACATCCTGATGCATTTCGACGATGGGCAGGTGCTGATCTGCCATCTGGGCATGACCGGGCGCATGATGCTGGGCCGGGGCGAGCCGGTGCTCGAAATCCACGATCATGTCGTTTTCTTCGCCGAGGGCGATGTCAATCTGCGGTTCAACGATGTCCGGCGCTTCGGGCTCATGGATCTGACCACCACCGAGGATCTCGCCGCCCATAAGCTTCTGGCCGGGCTCGGGCCCGAGCCGTTGGGGCCCGATTTCAACGGACCCGCGCTGGCGAAGGCGCTGGCGGGCAAGCGCACGCCTATCAAGGCGGCCCTTCTCGATCAAAGGGTCGTCGCCGGCATCGGCAATATCTACGCTTCGGAGGCCCTGTTCCGCGCGGGCATTTCCCCCAAGCGCCTCGCCCATACGGTCCAGGGCGAGCGGGCCAACAAGCTTGCCCGCATAGTGCGCGCGGTGCTGGGCGAGGCCATCGCGGCGGGCGGCTCCTCCCTGCGCGACTACGTACAGACCGATGGCGAGTTGGGATATTTCCAGCATCGCTGGCGCGTCTATGAACGCGAAGGTTTGCGCTGCCGTGGCTGCGACTGCGATCCGCAGGCGACGGGGGGCATTCGGCGGATCGTTCAATCCGGGCGGGCGAGTTTTTATTGCCCGCGAAAGCAGCGCTAGCGCGAAGCGTCTACTCGGCAGCGCTCCAGTCCAGCGGACGCAGGTATTTCGGCTGGGCTTGCTCGAGAATGCGCTCGATGGTTTCCCCGACCGCGGGCAGGGCGCCGAAAAATACCTCGTCATGGGATCCCCCCATTTCAACGAACTCGACCCGCGGGGCAAGAGCGGGCCAACCGGTGGCGGGATTGCTCAGATGCTTGCGGCGCTCGGCGGAGCAGAGGATGACCAGCCTGCCTTCGTAGGGGCGCGGCCGATAGGCCAGCAACGCCGCCCGGAGGCTGGCGATGAGGGCCCTTTGGCGCGGCAGATTGCCGCCCGTCTCGGTCTCCTGAGGAGATACCGGTTGGCCGGCGAGAGTCCCCTGGAGCTGGCGCAGCCGCCGCTGGACGTACCAGAGTGGCCGGACGAGTTGACGGCGCAGCCGGACATGAAGTGCCCTGGGGTCGCGCCAATGGAGCCAGGGCACGGCATTGGGATGATGTTCGGGGTCGACCATCACGACGGCGCCGACATCCTGGCCGAGGGATGTCAGACGCTGTGCCATTTCGAAGGCGATGAGCCCGCCAATGCAGTGGCCCGCCAGGAAATAGGGACCTTTGGGCTGGATGCGTTGAATTTGGGCGATGTAGTCGACTGCCATGGCCTCGAACGTCCGATGCGCCGTCTCGCCCTCGTGCAGGCCGCGAGCCTTGATCGCATGGAGCGGCTGCTCGGCATGAAGAAACGGCAGCAGCTTGCGCACAAACAGGACATTCCCATAGGCGGCATGGGCGTAGAACAAGGGCAGACGCCGACCTTGCGCTCGAATCGCCACCAGCAGGCGATCATGCGAAATGGCCCCCAGTTGTTCGAGGCGGCCGGCCAGGCTGCGGATCGTGGGATAATCGAGCAAAGTGGAAAGCGGCGGCATTTCGCCCAACAGCCGTTCCATTTCGGAAAAAAGGGTGACGGCGGCCAGGGATTCGCCCCCCAGCTCGAAGAAATCGTCTTGAACGCCTAGGCCGTCGATGTCGAGAACGGCCTCCCATATCTCCGTCAGCCGACGCTCCGCTTCGGAGGCCGGGGCAACGAAGGCGCCCATCGGGGCGAAGTGTTCTCGTTTGAGGCGCGCCGAACCGGGCGCCGTGGTGTCATGGCGGTTCGCTGCCGCATCCATAACCGGAATCCCCCCTCGTCAGGGCCATTGCTGGCCCTTCCCTCTGTGGCATTTTAACGGAGGTCTGCGGCAACGCCAACCCTATCCGGCGAGGCGGCGGCGGCCGGCGCGTGTGGCTTGACGAAGGGCGCGTTCCTCTATTCAAACGGCCAGTTGCTGCAGCGCAAACGCGCCGCCGATTTTTGTACCGGAGCCGCCATGACCTTTGAATATCTGATTGTCGAAACAAAGGGGGCCGTCGGCCTCATCACCCTCAACCGGCCCCAGGCCTTGAACGCGCTCAATGCGGCGCTGGTGGACGAGCTGAAGCAGGCGCTCGACGCCTTCGAGTCGGATTCCGCCATTGGCGCCATCCTGCTTACCGGCAGCGAGAAGGCCTTTGCCGCAGGCGCGGACATCAAGGAGATGAAGGACCGCAATTTCGCCGACGTCTATCTGGCGGACTTCATAACCAAGGATTGGGAACGCCTGGCCCATTGCCGCAAGCCGACCTTGGCGGCCGTGGCCGGATATGCCCTGGGCGGGGGCTGCGAGATCGCCATGATGTGCGACATCATCATCGCCGCCGACAGCGCCAGGTTCGGCCAGCCGGAGATCACCATCGGAACCCTGCCAGGCGCCGGCGGGACGCAGCGCCTGGCCCGCTCCATCGGCAAGGCCAAGGCGATGGATCTGGTCCTGACCGGCCGGATGATGGACGCCGCCGAGGCCGAGCGCGCCGGGCTGGTAGCCCGCGTGGTCCCGGCCGCCGAGCTGATGACCGAGGCACTGAAGGTCGCCCAGAAGATCGCGGGCATGTCGCGCCCCGCCGCCTTGATGGCGAAGGAAGCCGTCAACCAGGCCTTCGAGACCGGCTTGGCCGAGGGCCTGCGCTTCGAGCGGCGCCTGTTCCATGCCAGCTTCGCCACCGAGGATCAGAAGGAAGGCATGAGCGCCTTTGCCGAAAAGCGACCGCCTGCCTTCAAGAACCGATGAGCTAAAGGGCGGGTACGCGCGCGCTGTCGCGCAACAGCGGCGCGAGACTAGCCCCATAGGCGCCTTGCCAGAGGACGAAGAAGGCAATAAAGCCCCAGCCATTGTGGCTGTCGAGGGTGCCAAGCCCCAGCAGCGCGCCGGCGATGGTGCCGACCGCCACGGGGACGCGCAGAACCAATCGGCCGGAAACCTGGAGCAGGAGCTTCGTCAATAAGCCGAGCAGAAGGCTGCCGGCCAAACCGCCCGGTATGCCGCCGGCAATGTAGGCCACAAGCGTTTCGGCGCTGCCGAATCCATTGCCCATGATGTAGAACGCCACGTGAAAGGCGCAGAAGTAGCTGAGGCCGGCGGCGAATACGTATCCGACCGCGCGCAGCAACGAGACCTTGGCCCAAACGTGCAAGACGGCGCCGAGGATTAGGCCGAAGACCAGACCTGGATAAATGCTAACCGGCAGGAGCAGAAGGCCAAAGCCCTCGAATTGGAAATTCAAATCCCACCTATCGGCAGAATCGATAAGCGCCCAGGACAGAGCGCCGGAGATCATTCCCGGAACGGCCAGCTTCAGGGCGACGAACCGATCGCCAGGCAGCCGGACGATATAATCTGCGCGCATAGGCCTTCCCCCCGAAAATGCGTTACTCGCCGCCAGCATAGCACTCGGCGCGGCGGCCCCGCGCGGGTTTGGCGGCCTCATCCTTCGACGGGCTCAGGATGAAGCCGAAACAAAGACCTCCGGATGAGCCCGTCGAATCATGAGAGCGAATTGAGCCCCCGGCGGCGCGGCCGGGCGCTTGACGGGGGGTAGGCCGCCGGATATAACCCGCCGCCTCAAACCAAGCCTGGGAAGCGAGCCTCGACATGGCCCATCATGCATCGGCGAAGAAGAGTATCCGACAGACCGAGCGTCGCAGCGCGGTCAATCGCGCGCGCATCTCGAGCGTGCGCAGCTTCATCAAGAAGGTCGAGACGGCGATCGACGCCGGCGACAAGAAGGTTGCCGCCGAGGCGCTGAAAGCCGCACAGCCGGTCATTCACCGCGGCGTGCGCGCCGGCGTGCTTCATCGCAACACCGCGTCGCGCAAACTCTCGCGGCTCAGTGCACGCATCAAGACGCTCGCCTAAGCTCAGCGCATCGCATCGTTGACTCGCAAAAATTCTGCGGCTCAGCGATAGCATCAAGATACCGACCTAACTTCAACCACTGTTGCTCTGCGGCCAACGCGAAAAAAAATTCGCGTCGTCGTCGTGACTCGTATTGCCATCGCCCGGCGACTGGCGCTAGAGTCGTGACGGTGACGTGACAGGGGGATCGAGGTCGCGGAATTGCAAGCAAGAAAAAAATAATTGCATTCCACGATGCTGAAGTATCAGGTGACATTTAAAGTATAAATAGCAGGCACTACTTGAGTGGCGCCTGCTTCAGCAATAAAAATCTCCGACGGTCCCAGTCATAGCGGCGGCCCGGCAGAGAAATTTCGGCGGGCGCGGCGGAGTTCGAGGGGTCGAGGCGATCATGTCCTACGCGGGCGATCTGAAACCGACCGAAGCCTGGAAGCTACTCGCCGAAGACAAGAAGGCGCAGCTCGTCGATGTGCGCACCCAGCCCGAGTGGATGTTCGTGGGCCTGCCCAATCTCGAGACGCTCGGCAAACGGACGCTGCTGCAATCCTGGCAGAATTTTCCGGCCATGGAGGTCGACGAAAACTTCGCCGCGGCCGTCAGCCAGCAGATTCCCGATCGCGACACGCCAATTCTCTTTCTCTGCCGCAGCGGCGGACGCAGTCGGGCCGCTGCCATGGCGATGACCGCCATGGGCTATGGCAAATGCTACAACGTCGCCGAAGGGTTCGAGGGCAATGCCGATGCCGAACGCCATCGCGGAAAAACGGGCGGCTGGAAGGCCGCCGGCCTCCCCTGGATTCAAGAGTGAGATGCGGGCCGTGGTGGATGACAGCCCGAAAGGTCCGGGGGTCGACGGCACGCTGGCCAGTCAATGGGCGCAGGTGCGAGGGCGCTTGCGCAGCGAGTTTGGCGAGGCTACTTTTCGCAGCTGGCTCAAGCCTTTAACCCTCATAGGCCAACACGACAGCGCCATCGATATCGCGGTCAAGACGCGCTTCATGCGCGACTGGATCTCCCAGCATTACGCCGAGCGGATTCGCGCCCTCTGGCAGGCGGCCAATCCGGCCGTGCGCAGCGTCGAGTTTATCGTCGACGGAAGCCGGCCGCAGGCGATGAAGGCGCAATCGATGCCCATCGAGCGCCCGGCCGCCGAAGCGCCGCGCGTGGAGGCGACCAACGGCTTCGCGCCGGAGGAAGTCAGCGCGCCGCTGGATCCCCGATTCACCTTCGAGAATTTCGTCGTCGGCAAATCGAACGAGCTGGCTCATGCCGCAGCCCAGCGCGTGGCCGAGGCCCGCGCGGTGCCGTTCAATCCTCTGTTCCTCTATGGCGGTGTCGGCCTGGGCAAGACCCATCTGATGCATGCGGTCGCCTGGCATATAAAGCGGCGCACACCGGCGCGGCGCGTTATCTACCTCTCCGCCGAAAAGTTCATGTATCAGTTCATCCGCGCACTCCGGCAGAAGAACGTCATGACCTTCAAGGAGCAGTTCCGCTCCGTCGACGTGCTGATGATCGACGACGTGCAGTTCATCACCGGCAAGGAATCGACCCAAGAGGAATTCTTCCACACCTTCAACGCGCTGGTGGACCAGAACCGCCAGGTGGTGATCTCCGCCGACAAATCGCCCCACGACCTGGAGGGGATCGAGGAGCGCATGCGTTCGCGCCTCGGCTGGGGTCTCGTGGCCGATATCCATCCGACGACCTACGAACTTCGTCTCGGCATCCTGCAATCGAAGGCCGAGCAGATGAAGGCCGCCGTACAGCCCAAGGTGCTGGAATTCCTGGCCCATAAGATCGTCTCCAACGTGCGCGAGCTGGAGGGCGGACTCAATCGCATCCTCGCCCATTCGACGCTGATCGGCCGGCCGATCACCTTGGAGACGACGCAGGAGGTGCTGCACGATCTGCTGCGGGCCAACGACCGGCGGGTCACCATCGAGGAGATCCAGCGCCGCGTGGCCGAGCATTTCAACATGAAGCTGGCGGACATGCATTCGGAGCGCCGGGCCCGCGCCGTCGCCCGGCCGCGTCAGGTCGCGATGTACCTGGCCAAGCAATTGACCACCCGCTCGCTGCCGGAAATCGGCCGGAAATTCGGCAACCGAGACCACACCACGGTCATGCATGCGGTGCGCAAGATCGAGGAACTTTGCACCCTCGACGCGGGCTTTTCGGAGGATGTTGAGTTGCTGCGGCGGATGCTGGAAGGCTGAGCCCAACGCAGGGCCCTGGGGGCCCTGGCCAAGTATTTGACCCAAAAGGCAGATCTGCCCCTCTATAGCGCCGCAAAACGCTTACCTAAAGCCGCTTATCTGTTATAATGCTCCACGGCCTTCTCGGGCCGTCGGCGAATCGGCCCACGCTTGTCCGGCGGGCCAGGGGGCCGCGGTCAACCGGACGCCTTGAAGAGCCTTCCGAACCCGCCATGAAACTCACCATCGAACGCGGCGCGCTGCTGAAGTCCCTTGGCCATGTCCAGAACGTGGTGGAGCGGCGCAACACCATTCCGATCCTCTCCAACGTGCTGCTGGAGGCGGGATCCAACGCGCTCGGCCTGACCGCCACCGATATGGATCTGACCATCATCGAGCGCGTCCCGGTTTCCGTCGGCGCCAATGGCGCGGCGACCGTGCCGGCCCATACGCTCTACGACATCGTGCGCAAGCTGCCCGAAGGCTCCCAGGTGGAAATCGGCGGCGAGGGCGACGGCGCGCAGGCGACGGTGCGCGCCGGACGTTCCAAATTCACGCTGCCCACCCTGCCGCGCGAGGATTTTCCCGCCACATCCGGCGGCGACCTGCCCCACCGCTTCTCGGTCTCGGCCAAGGAGTTGCGCAGCCTGATCGATCGCAGCAAATTCGCCATCTCCACCGAGGAGACGCGCTATTATCTGAACGGCATCTATCTGCATGTGGCGGAGGCTCCGGGTGGGGCCAAGGGCGGGGGACATCTGCGCGCGGTCGCCACCGACGGCCATCGCCTGGCCCGCGTCGAGATGGCGGCGCCGGCGGGTGCAGTCGGCATGCCCGGCGTCATCGTACCGCGCAAGACCGTGGGCGAATTGCGCAAGCTGATCGACGAGACGGAGGAGCAGATCGAGGTTTCGCTATCCGACACCCGCATCCGCTTCGCCTTCGATGCGGTCACCCTCTCCTCTAAGCTCATCGACGGCAACTTCCCGGATTATCAGCGGGTGATCCCCACCGGCAACGACAAGACCATGACCGTGGACCGGCGAATGTTCGCCGAAGCCGTCGATCGCGTCTCCACCATCGCCTCGGAGAAGTCGCGCGCCGTCAAGATCAGCCTGAAGAAGGGCAGCATGGTGCTCTCCGCCTCCAGTCCCGAATACGGCAGCGCCAACGAGGAACTCGAGATCGTCTATGACGGCTCGCCCATCGAGATCGGCTTCAACGCCCGATATCTGCTGGATATCACCAGCCAGCTTCAAGGCAGCGAGGCCGAGTTCAAGCTTGCGGACGCCGCCTCGCCCACCCTCATGGGCGACGCGAGCGATGCTTCGGCACTCTATGTGCTGATGCCGATGCGAGTGTGATGGCCCAGCCCAACGTCGTCGCCTTTCAGCCTCTTTCCCGCCGCGCTGACAGCGGGTCCTATATCGCCCGCCTCCGGGTCAGGGATTTCCGTTGCTATGAGCAGGCCTCGCTGGAGGCCGATCATCGGCCGGTGGTCTTGAGTGGACCAAACGGGGCCGGCAAGACCAACCTCTTGGAAGCCCTTTCCTTCCTCGCGCCGGGCCGTGGCTTGCGCCAGGCCCGCTTGGGCGAGGTGGATCGTCGTGCCGCTGACGCCGCGGGGGCCTGGGCGGTCGCGGTGTGCCTCAGCGGCCCGGAAGGCGATTGTGATATTGGGACGGGGCGCGATCCCTCGATCGAGGAAAACGCCCGCGACCGCCGCTTGCTGCGCATCGACGGCGTCCCGCAGCGGGGATTGACGGGCCTGGCGGAGCGTCTGGCGGTGCTTTGGCTGACGCCCCAGATGGATGGGCTGTTCCTCGAGTCCAAATCGGCCCGCCGGCGCTTCCTCGACCGGCTGGTCGCCTCCTTCGATCCCAGCCATGCCAGCCGCTTCAATGCCTATGAACAGGCGGTCGGCGAGCGTCTGCGCCTGCTGCGCGGCGAAATGGCGCCGGGCAGCGCCGATCCGGGCTGGCTCAGCGCCCTGGAACAGCAGATCGCCGAACATGGCACCGCGATTGCCGCCGCCCGGCTGGATCTGGTGGCTCGCCTCGGCCGCGTCCTGGCCGAGGGCGACGGGGTTTTCCCCCAGCCCGATCTGACCCTGATCGGCGATGTGGAGAGTTGGCTCGCCGAGATGCCGGCGCTGGCCGCCGAGGATCGCCTGCGCCATCGCCTGGCCGAGTGCCGCAGCCTGGATGGCGAGGCGGGCCGCGCGCTGGTCGGACCCCACCGCAGCGACCTTTACGTTCGCTTCGCCGCTACCCATATGCCGGCAGCGGATTGCTCCACCGGCGAACAGAAGGCGCTTCTGATCGCCATCCTTCTGGGTCAGGCGCGCCTCATGGCGACCGAGCGCGCCCGTAGGCCGTTGCTGTTGCTCGACGAAGTAGCGGCCCATCTCGACGAAAACCGCCGGCGCACTCTGTTCGAGGCCTTGCTCGATCTGGGTGTGCAGGCCTGGCTCACCGGGACGGACCGCGGCCTGTTCGCCGGCTTCGGCGATCGGGCGCAATTCTTCGCCGTCGCCGAGGCGCGAATTACCAGGAACTGAAAAAATGACTCAGCCATCAGCCCCGAAACCCGCCAAGACACCGGACCCTACTGCAGATACGCCCGCCCCAGAGACATCAGAACAGACACCGGCCGAGCCTTCGGGCGGCACGACGCCGGACGAGCCGGGCAATATCTACGATTCCACCGCCATTACCGTGCTGCGCGGGCTGGATGCCGTGCGAAAGCGCCCGGGCATGTATATCGGCGACACCGACGACGGCTCTGGCCTGCATCACATGGTCTATGAGGTGGTCGACAATTCCATCGACGAAACCCTGGCAGGATATTGCGATCGCATCGACGTGATGCTGAACGGCGACGGCTCGGTCACGGTGCGCGACAACGGTCGCGGCATTCCCGTGGACATCCACAAGGAAGAAGGCGTCTCGGCGGCCGAGGTCATCATGACCCAGCTTCATGCCGGGGGTAAATTCAACCAAAACTCATACAAGGTCTCCGGCGGCTTGCACGGCGTAGGCGTCTCCGTCGTCAACGCGCTCTCCGAAAGGCTCGATCTGCGCATCTGGCGCGACGGCAAGGAATATTTCATGCGCTTCCGCCACGGCGTACCGGAAGCACCCTTGGCCCCGGCGGGCGATTCCAAGGGCCTGCGCGGGACGGAGATCAATTTCCTGCCCTCGCGCCAGACCTTCACCAACACCGAGTTCGACTACGCCACCCTGGAGCATCGCCTGCGGGAACTGGCCTTCCTCAATTCCGGCGTGCGCCTGTTCCTAACCGATGCCCGCGGCGTGGAGGCCAAGACCATCGAGCTTCACTACGAAGGCGGGGTGGAGGCCTTCGTGCGATATCTCGACCGCAACAAGACGGCCCTCCACCAGCCGCCCATCGTCATGCGCGGCGAGAAGGACGGCATCACGCTGGAGGTCGCCATGGAATGGACCGACAGCTATCACGAGACGATGCTGTGCTTCACCAACAACATCCCCCAGCGCGACGGCGGCAGCCACCTGGCCGGGTTCCGCGGCGCGCTGACCCGCCAGGTCAACCAATATGTGACCGACAGCGGCGTCGCCAAGAAGGAGAAGATCGCGTTGTCGGGCGACGACATGCGCGAAGGGCTGACTTGCGTGCTTTCGGTCAAGGTGCCCGATCCCAAATTCTCCTCCCAGACCAAGGACAAGCTGGTCTCCTCCGAGGTGCGGCCCGCGGTCGAGAGCATCGTCGGCGATAAGCTCAGCCAATGGCTGGAAGAACATCCAGGCGAGGCCCGGCGCATCGTCGCCAAGGTGGTGGAAGCAGCCGCGGCCCGCGAAGCGGCCCGCAAGGCCCGCGAATTGACCCGGCGCAAGGGTGCCCTCGATTTCGCCTCGCTGCCCGGCAAGCTCGCCGATTGCCAGGAACGCGATCCGGCGCAGTCGGAACTTTTCATCGTCGAAGGCGATTCGGCCGGCGGCTCGGCGAAGCAGGGGCGCAACCGCAAGAACCAGGCGATCCTGCCGCTGCGCGGCAAGATCCTGAACGTGGAACGGGCGCGCTTCGACAAGATGCTGGGCTCGGCGGAAATCGGAACCTTGATCGCGGCACTGGGCACCGGCATCGGGCCAGAGGAATTCGACATCGCCAAGATCCGCTATCACCGGATCATCATCATGACCGACGCCGATGTGGACGGCTCCCACATCCGCACGCTGCTGCTGACCTTCTTCTATCGCCAGATGGCGCCGCTCATCGAGAAGGGCTACCTCTATATCGCCCAGCCACCCCTGTATCGCGCCAAGAAGGGCCAGTCGGAGCGCTATCTCAAGGACGATCGCGCCCTGGAGGGCCATCTGATCGATGCCGGGCTCGAAGGCGCGGTCTTCACGCTCGGCGACGGCACCCAGCGCGCCGGGGCCGATCTGCGCCAGCTGATCGAGCGAGCCAATCTCTGCCGGCTTTATCTGCAACCCCTGATCCGCAAAGTGGGCAGCGCCGACGTGGTGGAACAGGCAGCCATCGCCGGCGCCCTCAATCCCGAGATCATCCCCGATCGCGAGCGAGCGAGAGCGGCAGCGGAGTATATCGCGCGCCGTCTCGATCTGATCTCCTCGCCGGAGACCCGTGGCTGGGCCGGCACGGCCGACGACGACGGCGGGCTCTCCTTCAGCCGGCGGCTGCGCGGCGTCACCCGCACCCATGTCATCGACGGAGCGCTGATCCGCTCCGCCGAGAGCCATCGCCTGGATGCCATGGCGCCGGAACTGCAGCAGACCTACGCCCATCATGGACGGCTGGTGACCAAGGACAATGAGACGCCCATCGCCGGCCCCCTTTCCCTCGTCGAGGCGATCATGGAACAGGGTCGCAAGGGCGTGACCGTGCAGCGCTACAAAGGCTTGGGCGAAATGAACCCCGAGCAGCTCTGGGAGACGACGCTGGATCCCCAGGCGCGTTCATTGCTCCAGGTGAAAGTCAGTCACGCCGACGAGGCGGAGGAAATCTTCTCGACCCTCATGGGCGACGTGGTCGAGCCGCGCCGGGATTTCATCCAGACCAATGCGCTGAACGTGGCCAATCTGGATATTTGATCCATGAGGCTGTCTCACGCCGAGGTTGCTCGCCAGCTTTTTAGAGAGCACGGCGCCGGGCAGGACTTCCATACCCTGGGTCCCGAAGCAGGCGTCGTCGATCTCGACAATGCCTACGGCGTTCAGCGCCACTTCGTGGAGCTTCTGCGCCCGAAGGCCGGCGCAACAATTGGTTACAAGATCGGCCTGACCTCGGCGCGCATGCAGAAGATGTGCGGCATCGATCAGCCGATCGCCGGCGTCGTGCTGGCCAATCGGGTCGTCGGGTCGGGTGCGATCCTTCAAGGCAAACGCTATGGCCGGGTGGGCCTGGAATTCGAGGTCGGCGTCAGGCTGGGCCGCGATCTTCCCGCCGCGGGCGCGCCTTACGACGCGGAGTGCGTCGGCCAGGCCGTGGACGGCGTCTGTGCCGCGGTCGAAGTCGTCGACGACCGGCGGGCCGACTACAAAAGCCTCGATGTCCGTTCCCTGGTCGCCGACAATTCCTGGAATGCCGGGGCCGTTCTCGGCGAATTCAAGAAGGATTGGCCCGATCTGGCCGCGGTGAGCGGCGTGGTGATGCTGAACGGCCTCGAGGTGGACCGCGGTCACGGACGGGACGTGTTGGGCCATCCCTTCATCCCCTTGACCTGGCTTGCCAATCATCTGGCCGCCACCGGCGAGGGCTTGCGGGCAGGCGATATCGTGCTGACCGGCAGCCTGGTGACGACCCGCTTTCCGCAGCAATCCGAGACCTATCTCTACAAGCTGGCCGGGGTCGGCACGGTGGATCTCGGCGTGACAATTTAAATCGCGGTGGCTGCGACCCTCTCCTCTGCCGCCGGCGAAGAGTCTATGATCGCCTTCTCCGATTGACACCCTCCCATTAGGAAACTCCCGCCATGGATTACGTTCGCCTCGGCAATACCGGCCTCAAGGTCTCGCGCCTCTGTCTTGGCTGCATGAGCTATGGCTCCTCAAAATGGCGCCCCTGGGTGCTGGACGAGGAAGCCTCATTGCCCTTCATCCGCGAGGCCCTGGAACTGGGCTTCAATTTCTTCGACACCGCCGATGTCTATTCGCTGGGCGCCAGCGAGAGCGTGCTGGGCCGGGCCTTGCGCGATTTTGCGGTTCGCCGCAGCGATCTGGTCATCGCCACCAAGGTCAATTCGAAGATGGGCGAAGGGCCCAATGAAAAAGGCTTGTCGCGCAAGCACATCATGGATTCGATCGACGCTTCGCTTACCCGCCTAGGCACCGATTACGTCGACCTCTATCAGATCCACCGCTGGGATCACGAGACGCCCATCGAGGAAACACTGGACGCCCTCGACGATGTGGTGCGCTCGGGCAAGGCCCGCTACATCGGTGCCTCCAGCATGTCCGCCTGGCAGTTCAGCAAGGCCCTCCACGTTTCCGATCGCCACGGCTGGTCGCGCTTCGTCTCCATGCAGAACCACTACAATCTGGTCTATCGCGAGGAAGAGCGCGAAATGATCCCGCTCTGCCGGGCGGAGGGGGTCGGCATCATTCCCTGGAGCCCCCTGGCCCGCGGCTTCCTGGCGGGAAACCGCGTGGCCGAAGGCAAGCAGGGCAAGACAGTCCGCGCCAAGAGCGACGATTTTGCCCAGAGCATGTATTTCGAGGCCGACGATTTCGCGGTGGCCGAGCGGGTGAAGCAGATCGCGGGCCAGCTCAGCGTCAAGCCGGCGCAAGTGGCTCTTGCCTGGGTGGCGAGCCGGCCGGGCGTCACTGCGCCCATCATCGGGGCGACCAAACCGCATCACTTGAAGGAAGCGGTCGAGGCGCTCGGCCTCGTCTTCGAAATCGGCGATGTGTCGGCGCTGGAAGAGCCCTATCGGCCCCACCGCGTATTGGGCCATTGAGGCCCTGAATTTAGGCCGAACTATAACTCCAATCTAAAGCGCGCAGCCGACCTTGAGGCCTTCGAGCACGGCTTCTTCGGCGGTGCGTGGGGCGACGCAATCGCCGATGCGGTGAAGCTCGCCGGGCCAGCCGTCGAGCTCGCCCGCCAGCAGCGTCTCCTGTTCATGGCCAAGCGCCAGCACCAGGGTATCCACGCCTTCGCAGACGATGGCTTCCCCGCTGGTCATATGCTGCAGATAGACCGTGTCGCCGTCGGCGCCGTACAGGCGGGCATAGGGAATGATCTCCACCCCCAGCTTGTGCAGCGTCCCGTTCCACTGATCGCGCACATATTGCTGGATGCGCTGGCCGGCTACATAACCATTGACCGCAAGGCGCACGCGGCAGCCGGCGCGCGCCAGCTTCTCGGCGATCCCCATGCCGATCCAGTCGCAGCGCCAATCGGCGACCAGGACCGAGGCCCCCACATTCACCTCGTCGCGCAGCAATTGCCAGACATCGACCACATGGGCCGTCTCGGCGCCTTCGAACAGCGGGCGGCGCGGCGTGGCGCCGGTCGCCAGGATCAGCGCATCGGGCGCTTCGCGCCACACGAGATCGCCATTGACCCGCATGTTCTTCACCACCGTGACGCCGGCCAGTTCCATCTCGCGGGTGAGGTTGGTCACGATGCCGCCGAATTCGGCGCGGCCGGGAAGCTGCTGGGCGAGAAGCGCCTGGCCGCCGAGGCGGCCGGCGGTTTCATACAGCGTCACCCGATGGCCGCGTGCCGCCGCCACCGCGGCCGCCTTCATGCCGGCGGGCCCGCCGCCTGCGATCATCACCCGCTTGGGTCGTGCCGCGGGCTTCAGGCTGCCGTAGTCCAACTCGCGCCCGGTCTCGGGATGCTGAATGCAGGAGATGGGATAGCCCAGATGGAAATGGCCAATGCAGGCCTGGTTGCAACCGATGCAGGCGCGGATGTCGTCGAGCCTGCCCTCAGCCGATTTGGCCGGCATTTCAGGGTCGCAGATCATGGCCCGCGTCATGCCGCACATATCGGCCTGGCCCTCGGCTAGCACCCGCTCGGCGATCTGAGGCTGATTGATGCGACCGGCGACAAAGACGGGCTTGTCCACCACGGCGCGCACGGCGGCGGCGAAGGGGGCGACATAGCCGGTCTCGATCGCCATGGGCGGCACGATATGAATGGCGCCCGCGACCGAGGCCGAACTGCCGGCGATGACGTTGTAGTAATCGAGCGCGCCGTCCGCAGCGAGCGCGCGGCAGGCTGCCAGCACCTCCTCCTCCGTCAGCCCGTCGTGATCGAGCTCGGCGCCGGAGATACGCATGCCCACGGCCCGATCTTCGCCCACCGCCTCGCGGACCGCGGCGATTACCCGGCGCAGGAAGCGCAGGCGATTGTCGAAGCTGCCGCCGTAACCGTCCTCGCGCCGGTTGATACGCGGGTTCAGGAACTGGGCCGGCAGGTAGCCGTGGCTGGCGATGATCTCCACCCCGTCCATGCCGGCTGTCGCCATACGCCGCGCGCCGGCGCCATAGCCTTCGACGATTTCGTCGATGAGCCGAAGGGATAGCGGGGCCGGCATGACATGAAAGCGCTCGTTGGGCGCGTTGGAGGGCGCGTAGGCGACGGGCAGGCTGCCGTCCTGGGATTCCATGATTTCCCGGCCCGGATGGAAAAGCTGGCCGAAGACCCGGCAATCATAGGGATGGCAGGCCTCGGCGACGGCGCGATATCCCGCGATGCTGTCGTCGGAGGTTGCCATGAGAAGATGGGAGGTATAGCGGGCCGTTTCATGTACGCCCGAAACCTGGACGATGAGAAGCCCGGCTCCGCCCGCCGCCCGGGCCTGGTGATAGGCCACCAGGTGCTCGTTAATCAGCCCGCCCGCCGCCAGGTTGGTATCATGGCCGGTGGAAAAGATGCGGTTCTTGACGGTGACGCCGCGCAGCTTGAGCGGCGAAAAAAGCCTGGGAAATCGAGGGTCGGTCATCGGGAACCTTAATTCGCGGAAGCGGGCGGCCGGCGGGTCGAAGCCTGCCAACTGGATTATAACCGGCAAGCCTATGACCGGCCAGTCGGGGCGGCCAGCGGGGCGGACGCCCGGTTGGACAACTGTTCCGATTCTAGGGATCTGATCCGCCGCCGAGGAATCGTTAATGTATCATTAATTGCCCGGATAGATTTCCACTCTCCCCTCGGCTTTACAGCAACAAGGGCACATGCGTTAATCCCCTTTCAAATAGATGGGCCGAAACTATCGAGGTGAGTTGTTCGGCGACCATTGCAGTCTAAGTGAACGACGAGGCCTAAAGTTGGACAAGCCTAAGACGCCGATTGCGGGCGGACTGATTGGCGTGCCATGAAAACGCCGAGGCTCCCATGCCGCTGATCGCCGTCGTCGATGATCGCGTCACCAATCGCAACATCCTGGCGAAGCTGGCAAGTTCGCTGGGCGAAGACCTTGCCGTGCGCGCCTTCGAAGATCCCCGATCGGCTCTCGACTGGGCCGCGGACAATACGCCCGATCTGGTGATCACCGATTACAAGATGCCCAAGATGGACGGCGCCGAATTCGTGCGCCAGTTCCGCAAGCTGCCGCTTTGCTTCGATGTGCCGGTGGTCGTCGTCACTGTTTATGAGGATCGCGACTTCCGTTACAAGGCGCTGGAGGCCGGCGCCACCGACTTCCTGATCAGCCCCGTCGATCACCACGAATTCCGCACCAGGGTGCGCAATCTTCTGATGCTGCGCCGCCAGCAGGAAATCATTCGCAAGCGCGCCTTGACGCTGGAAGAGAAGCTGGTTCTGACCAACCGGTTGCGCATCGAAGAACTGCAGGAAAGCCGCGAAACCCTCAGCCACGTCATCGATACCGTGCCGGCGATGATCTGCGCCACCAACGCCGCGGGCAATTGCGTTTTCGTCAACAACAACAAATGCGACTTCTTCCGCATCGACGCCAAGGATGCCATCGGCCGGCCGATCGCCGAGCTGTTCGGCGACGACTATGCCCAACGACATCGCGAACTCGACGCCCAGGTCTTCACCACGGGCCGCGTCCAATCCGGATTCGAGGAAGTGATCCCCGATGCCCAAGGCCGGGCGCGGGTGTTCCTGACCACCAAGGCGCCGCTGCGCCGGCAGAACGGCGAAGTGGCCAATGTGGTCAGCGTTTCCCTCGACATCACCGCGCGCAAGCAGGCCGAATACGCGCTGGCGCGGGCCAAGGACGAAGCGGTATCGGCCAACCACAGCAAGACCGAGTTCCTGGCCAATACCAGCCACGAGCTGCGCACGCCGCTGAACGCCATCATCGGTTTTGCCGAGATGATGAAGATGGAACTGCTTGGGCCCATCGGAAATCCCCGATACCACGAATACGCCGGCGACATCCTGGCCAGTGCCCAGCACCTGCTGCACATCATCGACGATCTCCTCGACATGTCCAGCATCGAGGCCGGCGAGGTAAAGCTGCACGAGAGCGTCATCGCCGTGCCCAAGATGCTGAAGGATGTCTTCCGCCTGATCCACGGCCGGGCGGAGGAGGGCCAGGTGCGACTGCTGGTTTCCACCGCCCATAAGCTGCCGATGCTGCGCGCCGACGAACGCAAGGTGAAGCAGGTGCTGCTGAACCTGCTGTCGAACGGCATCAAATTCACGCCCCCGGGCGGCAGCGTTTCCATCGTCGCGAGCGCCAATGACGAGGGCGGCCTGCGTTTCGTCGTCTCCGACACCGGCGTGGGCATCGCCGAACAGGATATTCCCACGGCCAAGGCCCGCTTCGGGCGGATTCACAAATCAGCCCTGACATCTCATGCCGGCACCGGACTTGGGCTCTCGCTTGCCATCGAGCTGACGCGCCTGCACGGCGGCGCCCTCAATATCAGCAGCTCGATCGGCAGCGGCACCTCGATCAGTGTCGATCTGCCGGCGGAGCGCTGCGTCCAACATGCCGAGCATGTCTGAGTCTGCCGCTCTGAAACCGCCGATAGGTGCCTTGAAGCGAGGTCTCGACCTCGCACGACGCCGTCTCAAGGGTCGAACCGACAGCGAGCACGAGCAGGCCATCGTCCGCATCGTCATCGTCGGGATTCTGGCGCTCTATTATCTGATTTTGGCATGGCTGCACGATTTCGCCGATCCGCGGCTCGGCTGGGGCGCGATCTGGGCGGCAACCTATCTGGCCGTCTCCACCGGATATGTCGTGATGATCATCGCCAGCCCGGCCGCCTCGCCGGCACGCCGGCTGGTGGCCATGGTCACCGATTTGGGAACTCTGTCGATCCTGATGTATTGGGGCCGGGAGGCGGGAACGCCGCTTTATCTCCTCTACCTCTGGATCACCTTCGGCAACGGTTTCCGTTACGGCAACCGTTACCTGGCTTCATCCGCGATCGTCAGCGCGACGGGTTTCCTGCCGGTGACCTTGACCACCGAATATTGGCAGAGCCAGCCACATTTGGCCTTCGGCCTGGTGGCCAGCCTTATCGTGCTGCCCGCCTATGTCGCGACCCTGATCCGCAAATTGACCGAGGCCAAGGCCCAGGCCGAACAGGCCAACTTGGCCAAGAGCCGCTTCCTGGCGGTCATGAGCCATGAATTGCGCACGCCGCTCAACGCCATCATCGGCATGAGCGACCTGCTCCAGGATACCCGCCTCGATAGCGAACAGCGCGACATGACCCGCACGGTGGCCAGCTCCGGTCGCGCGCTTCTCTCGCTGATCGACCAGATCCTCGATTTCTCCAAGATCGAAGCCGGCAAGATGGCGATCGACGTCGTCGATTTCGATCTCCATGTCGAGCTCGCCGACCTCGTCTCCATTCTGCGGCCACAGGCCGAACGCAAAGGCTTGCGACTGGTCGTCCATGTGGATGGGGCCGCCCCCTATACGCTGCGTGGCGGCCGCCAGCATCTGCGCCAGATTCTGACCAATCTGATCGCCAACGCGGTGAAGTTCACCGAGAAAGGCCATGTCGCGCTGCGCGTCGGTCTCGAACGCCACGATGCCAAGCGCAGCGTGCTGCGCTTCAGCGTGACCGACACCGGCGTTGGCATTGCGACCGAGGCGCAGAAATCCATCTTCGAGAGTTTCACGCAGGCCGATGGCGCGACCAATCGGCGCTTTGGCGGCACGGGTCTGGGCCTCGCCATCGTGCGCGAGCTGGCCCAGGTCATGGGCGGCGAAGTCGGCGTCGAGAGCCGGCCGCAGCAGGGCAGCCAGTTCTGGGTCGTCCTGCCCTTCGAGAGCCGGCCGGTCACGGAAATCGCCGAGGCGGAGGTGCCGTTCGGCCTGATCCTGATGTCGCGCGACGCGGCATTGGCGCGCAATATCCGCTCGTCGCTGGCCAACAGCGACACGGAGTTGGTGGAGGCCCCGGGCCTGGCCGAGTTGCGCCGGGCGCTGGCCGCGCGGCGCGAGAGCGGGGCGCGGTATCATCCCCTGCTGCTCGATGCCCGGGCGCTGCCCCAGGCGCCGGTGGGCTTCGTGGAGGAATTGCGTGGACTTCAGGCCGATGCCGAATTCGCGCCCGTCCTGCTGCGCGAGTATGCCGGCCGGCCGGCCGAGACGGCGGAGCTGGAGCGCGCCTTCTTGAGCATCCTCGACCTGCCCATCGACCCGACAGCGCTCGACGGCGCCACCCACGCACTACGCAGCTTCGACACGGCACGGCGCGATGCGATCGCCGACCAGCAGCGCCATATCGCCATGACGCGGGAGCGCCGGCGGCTGGCCATCCTGGTCGCCGAGGACAATCCGGTGAACCGCAAGGTGACCGCCAAGATCCTGGAGCGCGCCGGCCACCAGGCAAAAATGGTGGAGAACGGCGATCAGGCACTGGACGCCCTCGACACCGGCCGCTTCGACATCGTGCTTATGGACGTCAACATGCCCGGCACCAGCGGCCTGGAGGTGACCAAGATCTATCGCATGGCTCATATCGGGGATCCGCATCTGCCGATCGTGGCTTTGACGGCCGATGCGACGACGGAGACCCGGCACCTCTGCGAAGAGGCCGGAATGGATGCCTATGTCACCAAGCCGGTCGAGGCGGCCCGCCTGCTGGAGGTGATCGACGAGTGGACGAGCAAGCCCGTGGCCGAAGTGAGCGAACCTCCGGCGGATGATGTCGTTGCCGAGATCGCCAGCCACCCGCGTTTCCAGGGCGAAGGCGAGCCGATCATCGCCATGCAGGCCTTGAGCGACCTGGAGGCGATCGATCCCGGGGGAACGTTCCTTGAGGAAATCATCGAAGCTTTCCTGCTGGAATCCGATACGACGCTGGGCCATCTGCGCGGCGCCGCGGCAACCAACAATCTGCGCGATATCCGGGATTTCGCCCATGCCTTGCGCAGCGGTGCGGCCCATGTCGGCGCGCGCCGGGTACAGAAGATCTGCTCCTTCCTCTGCAACGCGCCTCGACACGAAGTCGAGCGCGCGGCCAAGGACAAGGTGCGCGTGTTGGCCGACGAGTTCGAACGCTTCCGCGCCGCGGCCCGTCAGCACCTACGCGAACGGCCGGCCAACCGCCAACCGTCCTAACCGTTACGCCCCAGCTAAGACCGACCGGCGGCGGCGCCGATCGCGCCGTCCCGCCGGTCGATCGTTTCGGATCGCTCATTGAGCAGCGGTCCGCTTCATCGTCGCCCAGCGCCGGTCCTGCGCCGAGGCCAGCCGCTCCATCTTGCGAAGGTCGGCGGGGGCCAAGGTCAGCGCCGCTTCGACCCACATATCGGTGATGCGGATCAATTCGTCGCGACTGACCGGATTGATGATCTGGCGCGAGGCATAAACGGAACGGCGCGAGGCGAAGGAGCGTTCGGTCTTCTCGACGAAATCATAGACCGCCTGCTCGCCCATGCCGTCTTCGGCGAGAACATCGACAACGCCCATCTCGTGCAGTTCGCTTGCCGAGTAGATCTGGCCGCTGAAGACCATCTTCTCGGCCGTCGGCGCCCCGATCTTGCGGGTGAGGAAGCTGAGTGCGCCCATGCCGGGGAACAGATTGAACAGGCATTCCGGCAGGCCGAACTTGGCGCTTCGCTCGGCGATGATGACGTCGTCGGCCAAGGCGGCCTCGAATCCGCCGCCCAGAGCGTCGCCCTGAACCAGAGAGATCGAGACGATGGGCAGATTCATGTTCACCGCGCGGGGATACTGCACGTCGATGCAGGCATGGGCGTATTGGCGAATCGTCGCCCGATCCTTGTTGGCGATCAGTTCAGCGAAGTGGCGCAGATCGCCGCCCAGGTTGAAGACGCCTGGCATGCGGGAAGCCATGACGGTGTAGCGCACCGGCGGCTCCGCCGCCGAGCTGTCGGCGAACAGGCGCATCAGATGATCGATGGAAGCCTTCATGTCGCGCAACAGGCCGAGGGTGAAGCTGGGCTTGCCTTCGGGCCGCATGTATTGCCAGAAGACCTTGGCACCGTGATCGAGAACGGCATCCAGCTCGGCGAGGTTGAGTTCCGCCGGATCGCTCGATGTGCGAAGTCCGGCGACGCCGGCGGCAAAGGCCGACGAGGCACTGTCCAGCAAGGTGAAATCCACCGGCCGGCGAGCCCGCATTGGTTGAGCCAGTTTGTCGTGATCGACGGGAAGGGCAGTCTTGGTAACGACAGTCATAATAACCTCCTGTTAGGTTGAATTACTTACGAAACGCAGCCATCGGACGGGGCCCCGCCCGACAATCCTTCTAAGAATGACCGAAAACGGCCGCAAAGATATTGCTACTTCGTTTGGACTATGGCGTGGCTATGTTGACGAGATGTTAAGGAATTGTTGCTAGAGGGCGGCGCGTCGCTGCGCGGAATCCGCGCGTCCAAGGCGCAAGAATCGGAGTGCATTAGACCCCGCTCCTCCCTAGTTTCATCATCGGATTTGCCAGGGAGAAAACCGATGAAACTCTACGACTACGCGCCGTCCCAGAACGCCTATAAAGTGCGCATGCTTCTGCAACACCTTGATATTACTTGGGAAACTGTGCCAATCGCCATCTTCCGCGGCGAGTCCCGCAGCGTTAACTTTCTGGACCGAAATCCCGCCGGAGCGGTCCCTGTGCTCGAGCCTGAGCCTGGTCGCTTCATCGCCGAGTCCAACGCCATTCTTTGTTATCTCGCCGAAGGCACCCGGTTTTTCGCGAGCGACCCCTTCCGACGGGCCAAAATCCTCCAATGGTTGTTTTTCGAGCAGGATTACCTGCAATCCACCATCGCCACGCTTCGCCACTGGCGGTTGACCGGTAAGCTCGCCGCACGTCAGGCGGAGGCGCCGGCGCGCGAGCGCGGCGGACGGCATGTGTTGCAAGTCCTGGAGCGCGAATTGACGGGGCGGCCTTATCTCGTCGGCGATTATTCCATCGCCGATATCGCCGTCTTCGCCTATGGCCATCTGGCCGAGGATGCCGGCTTCGATCTGGGTGCATTCCCGGCCTTCCGGCGCTGGATTCAGCACATCAAAAAAGAGCAGGGCCCGCTTCCGCCGGTCGTTCCCTATAGCGTCGATCCGGATTCCTGGCGCGAGCTGTGATAATTTTAGGGCGAATTCCGTCGAACACACCCGATGGTCTGATTCGACCCTAAGCTCGCCTGCAGGCGATTGGTTAACATGGGGCACAGGGGAGAGTTGCATGACAGGGGTCCAGGGTCGTCGCGCGCTGGTGACAGGGGCGGGCAGCGCCGATGGTATCGGCTTTGCCACGGCGCGCATTCTGGCCGAGCGGGGTGCGCGGGTCGCCATCACCTCGACCACCAAGCGGATCTTCGATCGCCTCGCGGGTATGCCCCAGGGCGTCCCGCATGCTGGCGGCGCGCACGCCGGCGCTGGCCACGTTGCCTTCGCCACCGATCTCACCGCCCCCGGGGCGGCCGACCGGCTGGTGGCCGATGCGACCCGCGCGCTCGGCGGCATCGACATCCTGGTGAACAACGCCGGCATGGTGCAGACCGGTCATCGCCAGCAGGCCTCGCGCTTGCATCGCATCGACGATGCCGAATGGGCTCGCGCCATCGAACTCAACCTCAACATCGCATTCCGTGTGACCCGCGCCGCCCTGCCCCAGATGATGCGGCGTCGCTACGGCCGTATCGTTCATATTTCCTCGGTCACCGGGCCCCTGGTGAGCAATCCGCGCAGCGCCGGCTATAGCGCCGGCAAGGCGGCCATGACCGGGATGATGCGGGCTTTGGCGCTTGAGGTCGCCGCCAAGGGGATCACGGTCAATTCCGTGGGCCCCGGCTGGATCGCCACGAGCTCCTCCACCAAGCGAGAGACGGTTGCCGGAAAGCATACGCCCATCGGCCGATCGGCGAGCCCCGCCGAGATCGGCCATGTGGCCGCCTTCCTCGCGGCCGAGGAGGCGAGCTATCTGACCGGCCAGTTGATCGTGGTCGACGGCGGCAATTCGATCCAGGAGAACAAGGGACCCGAGAAGGGCTATTACTGATGGCGCCGTCAGACGCGGGCATCTGGGTCGAAGGGCCGGCCGAGGAGATATGGGATCGCTGCGTCGATATCAATCTCAAGGGAACCTTCTTCGCCTGCCGCCACGCCATCCCCGCCCTGGAGAAAACCGGGGGCAGCATTCTGAACATCGCCTCCGACGCCGGGCTGATGGGCAGCAAGGGCGCTTCGATCTATTGCGCCTCGAAAGGTGGGGTCGTTTTGTTGACCAAGGCGTTGGCCCTCGAACTGGCGCCGCACGGCGTGCGCTGCAACGCCGTTTGTCCCTGCGATGTCGATACACCGATGATCGACTATCAGGCGAGCGCCTTCGGCGGGGGCGATCCGGAAGGCTACAAGCGTGCGCTGTTGTCCATCTATCCCCAGGGCGAGCGCGCGCGTTTTGCCAGCGCCTCGGAGATCGCCGAGTTCGTCTTCGCCGTTTCCTCGCCCAGCCTGGCGCCGCTCACCGGCGCCTGCCTCGCCATCGACTTCGGCACGACGGCGGGACGCTGAGAGCTGGACTAGGGCTGCGGCGGAATGAACGCCGCCGCATCGGCCGGCGGGCCCAGCAGATGTTCGATCATCCCGCGGGCGATCTCGCGCTCGCCCATGATGATGAAATCGGCGCCGAAGCCTTTCAGGTAATCGACCTCCGCATCCGAATGCGCGCGGGCGACGATTTCCAGGGTCGGGTTGACGGCGCGCGCCTGTTCGACGATCTCGCCCGCCTCGAACGCGTTGGGGATGGCCACGACCAGCCAACGGGCACGGCCGATGTTCGCCGATTTTGCCACCGCCGGGGCGGCGGCGTTGCCGGTGATGACCTCGATGCCCCTCGCTTTGAGCGACGCCGCCACTTCCGGGCGATCCTCGATCACCAGAAGCGGGCGCTCCTTAGCCAGCAGCGCCTCGCCCACCAAGCTTCCGACCCGGCCGAAACCGATGAGAACCACATGCCCGTTGAGCTGGGTCTGGAGGAGTTCCGGCTTGGCCACCGCCGGGCTGCCCGGGGCACCGGCGGCCTTGCCTTCGCGCCGCTCGAGCCAGGGTTTGAGGCGGTCGAGGGCGGCGAAGAGAAACGGATTGACCAGAATCGAGAGGATGGCGCCGGCCAGGATCAAATCGCGGCCCTGATCGGGCAGCAGTTGGAGCTCGACACCGAGGCCCGCGAGGATGAAGGAAAATTCGCCGATCTGAGCCAGGCTCGCCGCCATGGTCAGCGCGGTCGCCAGCGGCCGGCGAAAAGCTCGGGTGATGAAGAACGCCGCCAAGGGATTGCCGATTGTGACGATCAGGAATGTCGCCAGCACCGGCCAGGGATCGTCAAACAGAATATGTGGATTGAACAGCATGCCCACGGAGACGAAGAACAGCACGGCAAAGGCATCGCGCAGCGGCAGCGATTCCGCCGCGGCCTGCTGGCTGAGGGGCGATTCGCTGAGGATCATGCCGGCGAAGAAGGCGCCCAGCGCGAAGGAGACGCCGAACAGCGCGGCCGAGCCATAGGCAACCCCCAGCGCGATCACCAGCACGCAGAGGCGGAACAGTTCGCGCGAGCCCGTGTGAACGATGTAGTGCAGCAGCCAGGGAATGACGCGCCGGCCGACGACCAGCATCAGAACGACGAAGGCGATCATCTTGCCCAGCGTGATGGCGAGCGTCAGCAGGATGTTCTGGAGATCGGGGGCGGTGGCCGTCGTCTGGTCGCCGGCGGATCGATCGATCCCCAGGCCCAATAATCCGGCCAGCGCCGGCAGTAACACCAGCGCCAGCACCATGGCGAAATCCTCGACCACCAGCCAGCCGACCGCAATTCGGCCCCTATCGGTTTCCACCAGGCGGCGATCCTGGAGAGCCCGCAATGTGACGACCGTGCTGGCAACCGAAAGCGCCAAGCCATAGACCAGGCCGGTCGCCAGCGACCAGCCCATCAATCGGGCAAGCCCCAGGCCCAGCAATGTGCTAAACGCCATCTGCAGGAGCGCCCCCGGCACGGCGATCGCCTTCACCGAGAGCAGATCCTTGACCGAGAAATGCAAGCCCACCCCGAACATCAACAGGATGACGCCGATCTCCGCCAACTCGCTGGCGAGACGCTGATCAGCGACGAATCCCGGCGTGAACGGGCCCACGAGAACCCCCGCCAGGAGGTAGCCCACCAGAGGCGAAACGCGGAAGCGATGGGCGAGCGTTCCCAGGACAAAGGCCAGGGCCAAGGCGGCAACAATCGTGGTGACCAGGGTCGTGGAATGAGGCATGCCGCTCCTCGCTATTCAGGCCCCAGCTTTAGCAGCCGATGCAAAACAGGTCGACGTTTTGTCGCGCCGCTTCCGGATTCAGGATCGATGCCAGGGCGCGGAATCTTATGTGCGGGCGCGCCAGCTTCACGCGCGCCCATATACCGCTTGTTCGGTGACGACGAAATCGATCCGGCCCTCGCTGAGCGCGCGGGCGCATTCTGCCGGGCTGTTGATGATGGGCTCTTCATGCACATTGAAGCTGGTATTGACCAGAACCGGCACGCCGCTGCGCACCTTGTACGCCGATAAGATGTCGTAATAGAGCGGGTTCTGGGATCGCGCGATGACCTGCGGGCGCGCGGTGCCGTCCACATGCACCACGGCAGGGATGCGCGAACGCCATTCCGGGCGCACGCCGCAGGTGATGGTCATGAAACGCGCGGCATAGAGGTTCACTGGATTCAACTCGAAGACTTGGGCTGCGTCTTCGGATGTCACCACCGGTGCGAAGGGCATGAACTCGCTGCGCGACAGGCGATCGTTCAGGGTCTGGTTGATCTTGGCATCCAGAGGGGCGGCGAGAATCGAACGTGCGCCCAGCGCGCGCGGCCCGTATTCCATGCCCTGGGTGTAGATGGCGACGATGCGCCCCTGGGCCAAAAGCTCGGCGGCGGTGGCGACCGGCGTGGTGGAGATCCGGTGAAAGCCTGCCTCGCCGCCCAGATGCGCGTCGATGGCCGGGCCGTAATCGCGCCCGTAATAAATCGCATCGAGGCGATAGCGCTGGGCGAGCCAAGACTCGATTCCGTCGCGCCGCAGCAGGTAATCCAGCACGCCGCCACAAGCCAACCCCTGGTCGCTCATGGCCGGGTAGACGAAGACCTCGTCCACCGGCATTTCCTCTGCCAGCCGCTGGTTCAGCCGGACATTGGCGAAGACGCCGCCCGACAGCCCGAGGTGGCGCAGCTTGTGGCGTGCCAGAAGCCGGCCGACCGCTTCGAGAACGAAGGTTTCCAGCAGATGCTGGACCGAGGCCGCCACATCCTCGCGCAAAACCCCGTCGGCCGCCTCGAAGATGAAGCGGCGCATGGCCATGTTGTTTTCGAAATCGCTGAAAATCTGGCCTTCCTCGTCCACCCGGAAGCGGGCCGCCAGCCGCTCGTAGAGAACGGGCCGGCCATAGGCGGCAAGCCCGGTCAATTTGCCCTCGTGCCGATTGATCTGGAAGCCCAGCGCCTGGGTGGCGAAGCCATAGGCAAGTCCCAGGCTGTCGATGCGTGCAGGCGCGCTCAGCGCCTCGTCGCCGCCGTAAAGCGTCTCGAGCCGACCCTCCCGGAAGGTGCGGATGGAATACTGCACATGATCGCCCCCGCCATCGGCCGTATAGAGCAGGCCTTCCGACCAATCGGTGTGGAACAGGCTAGGCAGGGCATGAGCCAGATGGTGGTTGAAGAAGGCAAGATCGGTGCCGGGCTCGAAACCAAAATCCTCGAGAAACCTTGCGGCATCGAACATGGCCATGGAGTCGCTGCGATGAAAGCGCACGCATTCGCGCGCCATGTCCTTGTGCCGTTCCTGACCCAGCACCCGTCGAGCCTCGGATTCGAGGCGCCGACGCAGGGAAAAATGCGTGAAATATCGGCTGGGGAACATGCCGCGGCCCAGCACCACGGCGCCCACCTTCTCGCGCGCGGCACCGGCGATGGCCAGGCATTCATCGATGGCCTCGAAGGGAACGCGGTCACCGTCGATCTTGCGCCGGGTCAACCGCTCGAGCGCCACCGCCGAGAGTAGCTGGTAATCTTCGAACAGACAGGCGCAGGCATCGTGAGTGCCGGAATGGATGCCAAGAATGAGCATGCTATGGGTGGGGATCCGCCTGTCTTGGGGGACGATCGAACTCGGCGCACCATAACCGCAATTGGATTCGGGTGAAATCGCCGATATAGCGAGCAGCGTCTCTTCCGTCATGGCTGGGGCGGCCGAAGGCCGACCCCGGCCATCCGCGCCTTACTTCAATCAGCGAAAGACATGAATGCCCGCTGTTGCGGGCATTACGCGCAAGAGAGTGTTGGCGGCGCAAGATAGGGAAGGGCTTCGACGTTTATACTCTCGCGTAGACGGCCTGTTCGGTGGCGACGAAATCGATCCGACCGTCGGCCAGCGCGCGGGCGCATTCCTCGGGATTGTTGATGATCGGCTCCTCATGCACGTTGAAGCTGGTGTTGACCAGCACGGGCACGCCGGTCAGCGCCTTATAGGCGGCCAGGATGTCGTAATAGAGCGGATTCTGCCGGCGCTCGATCACCTGCGGGCGCGCGGTTCCGTCCACATGCACGACCGCGGGAATCCGCTCGCGCCAGCCCTCGCGGACGCTGCAGGTGGTAGTCATGAAGCGCGCCGCATAGCGTTTGGCCGGGCCGAGATCGAAGACCGTATCCGCATCTTCGGCCATCACCACCGGGGCGAAGGGCATGAATTCGCTGCGCGACAGACGGTCATTGAGGATCTGATTGATCTCGGCATTCAGCGGGGCGGCCATGATGGAACGTGCGCCCAACGCCCGAGGCCCGTATTCCATGCCGTGGGTATAGATGGCGACGATATTGCCCTGCTGAAGAAGCTTGGCCGAGGTCTCGATGCTCCTCTTCGATATCCGCTTGAAGGTGGGATCGCCCGCAAGCCGCGCGTCGATGCCCGGGCCGAAGTCGCGCCCGTAATACAGCGTGTCCAAGCGCTGGCGATGGGCCAGCCAACGCGCCATGCCGTCGCGCCGCAGAAGGTAATCCAGCACCGCGCCATAGGGCTGACCCTGATCGCTCATGGCGGGAAAGACGAAGATTTCATCCACCGGCATCTCTTCGGCCAGGCGCTGATTGAGTCGCACATTGGCGAAGACGCCGCCCGAGAGACCGAGATAGCGCCGGGGATGGCGGGCCAGGATTCGGCCGACTGCGTCGAGCACGAAGGTCTCCAGCAGATGCTGCACCGAGGCCGCCACATTTTCGCGCGCAACACCTTGGGCCATTCCGACGATGCATTCCTCCATCGCCTCATATGTGGCGAAATCGCTGTGGATCTGGCCCGCGTCGTCGACGCGAAAATGGGCCGCGAGCGCATCGAAGAACACCGGCTTGCCATAGGCAGCCAAGCCGTTCAGCTTGCCTTCATGGCGGTTGCGCATGAAGCCCAGCACTTCGGTTGCGATGCTGTAGACCTCGCCCAATCCATCGACCCGCGGGGATAGCAGCAGTTCCTCATCACCCCCGTAGAGCGTCTCCAGCCGCCCATCGCCGAACAGCCGGATCGAGTATTGCGCGTTGTCTCCCCTGCCATCGGCCGTATAGAGCAACGCCTCCGGCCAGTCGGTGTGGAAGAGGCAAGGCAGCGCATGGGCCATATGATGGTTGGTGAAGGACACCTCGGCATCGGGTCGAAACCCGTAATCGGCGAGAAATCGCCCTGTGTCGAACAGGGAGAGGGAGTCCGTCGTGGCGTAGCGCCGGCATTCGCCCAGCATGTATCTCTGCTTCTCCCGCCCGATCAGGCGGCGCAGCGGGCGTGTGCCCAGGCGGGCAAACGCCGGATACATATAATAGCGTTCGGGAAACAGGCTGCGTCCCAGCGCGACGGCGTCCACCTGCTGGCGGCTGCGTCCGGCGATCGACAGGCATTCGTCGATCGCCTCGAGCGGCATGCGTCCGCCGTCACCCTTGAGGCGCGTCAGCCTTTCCTGCGACACGGCGGCCAGCAGCCGGTATTCCTCGAAGAGGCAAGCGGTACTGTCGTGGGTACCGGAATGAATTCCAAGGATGAGCATGGAGGGGGTTCGAGATTTGCCTGGGGGAGACGACACGCATTATAGCCGTATCCGCTCTGGCGCGGAACCTATCCGCTGGAAGGAACATTTGCACGGCCGGGCAATGGCAGAATGGGCGGCCGTATGGCCTGAAGAGCGGCCGATCGACTCTGTTGACGTTGGCGGTGTGATTGCCTTTCCAGTTGCGGCCTTCGCGCTGTTCGCGCAAAGGTTATAAGAAATACTACTATCGCGTAGCCACGCGAACCTTCACCTGAATGCCAAAGGCGGGAGAGCCGGCGGTTGCACGCGGGTGGGCAGGGAGTAATCTCACCATGAATGTGCAGCCGCCGATCAATCGCCCGGTTTACGATGCCCGCAAGCGGTCGATAGCCATGGCGGTGGCGAACAAGGAAGACAATCGTCGACGCTGGCCGACCGTCGTGGTGCGGCCCCTGCGGACGGCCGTCTTGTATGCGGTCTTAGCCGGCGCCTGGATCGCCGGCAACTCCGTCATCTTCGCTCTCGCCCTCGAGCACCGTTTGGAAGCCGATGCGTTCGTCGAAATCGGCAAGGGCTTCGGCTTTGTCGCGGCGACCGGCGTGTTGCTCTACCTCATCCTGGAGCGCATTCGCCGGCGCCTGCAAGCCGTGCAGGACTCGCTGGATGAAAGCCGGGAGACCACCGAAGCCCAGCGCCGCCGGATCGAACGGATCGCCAAGATCGGGCATTGGGTGTGGCAGGCCGATCCCGGCATCTACGACTGGGCGGGCGGGCGGTCCGAATATTCCCTCTCGGCGGCGGCGATTTTTGGCGTGTCGACGCAGGATCTTGCGATCAGCAACCGGGACTATGTCGATCGCTTTGTCCACCCCGACGATCGGCTGCGGGTGGCCCGATATTTTTCCGATCCGCACTACGGCGAGCCGGGTGCGGCCCTCGTCGAATACCGGATTGTCCGGCCGGATGGCGAAGTCCGGACGATCCACGAGGCCACCGAATTCCTCCCCGGTCCTACGGGCGAGCCCGCGTTATGGCAAGGCACGGTTCAGGACGTGACGGAATTCCGGAAGATCGAAGCCAATCTGGCCGAGAGCGAGGCCCGCTTTCGCGGCTTCGCCGAAATCGCGTCCCATTTCCAATGGGAACTCGATGAAGACTTCCGAATCGTGAGCTTCTCCGGCCAACGCCCCGAACTGATTGCCAATACGGAACGCGAGGTCATCGGCCTGACATTTCAACAATTGGCCGGGGTTGAATCCACCGAAACGACCGGGCATTGGGCCGCCTTTGCCAAGCTGCTTCTTTCCCATGAATCCTTCCATGATTTTCCCTATATGATCGTCGTCGGTTCGGGGCAGACCCGTCATCGGCGCGCCAGCGGGCGCCCGATCTTCGATTCCAAGGGCCGCTTCAAGGGTTATCGCGGGGTCACGCGCGACGAAACGAGCGAGGTGGAGGCACGCCAGCGGGCGCAGGCGGCCGAAGATCTACTCGCGCGCGCGGTCGAGAGCATTTCCGACGGCTTCGCCATTTATGACGCCGCCGACCGGCTGGTCATGATGAACGGCAAATTCAGAGAATCATTCCCGCAGGGTGGGCCCAGCGACCCGACCGGCATGACCTTCGAGGAACTAATTCGAATCGATATGGCCAGCGGCTATTACCCAGAGACGGCAGGCAAGGAAGAAGCGTTCATTGCCCAGCGCATGGCCGCGCACCGGCAGCCAGGCAACGTTCTCATCTACAAGAACAGCAAGGACCGATGGATCCAGGCCCGCGACCAGACTCTGCCGGATGGCAGCACCGTCGCCATTCGCACCGATGTGACGGAACTGGCCGAGCGCGACCAGGCCCTGCGCCAAAGCCAGGCCAATCTGGCTGCGGCCCAGCGCATCGCCAAAATGGGAAGCTGGGAGTTCGACATCGAGAACCTGGAGGACATGGACCGGAACCCGTTGCGATGGTCCGAGGAAACCTATCGCATCTTCGGCCAGGAGCCCGGCCGGTTCGAGGTGTCGAACGAAAGTTTTTACCGCCTCGTACCGGCGGAAGACCGGGCGATGATCAAAAATGCCGTCGAGCGGGCGATCAACGAGGGAATTCCCTATAACGTCGAGTATCGCGTCATTCGCCGGGACGACAGCGAGATCGCAGTCCGCGACGTGGCGGAAGTGATCCGCGACCCGGCGACGAGCCGACCCGTGAGGATGGTCGGGACGCTTCAGGATATCACCGGGATCAAACGGACTGAGGAGGCGCTGCGACAATCGCAAAAGATGGAAGCTATAGGTCAGCTCACCGGGGGCATCGCCCATGACTTCAACAATCTGCTGATGGTTGTCGGCGGCAATCTCGAATTGCTGCAGGAAGGACTCGAATCGAACCAGGAACGCCTGCGGCAGTTCACGGGCATCGCCCTCGATGCGGTGCTGCGCGGCGCCCATCTGACGCAACGGCTTCTGGCCTTCGCCCGCCGTCAAAGCCTGAAACCCGAGATCGTCGACCTCAACCGACTGATCGGCAATCTGGTGCCCCTCCTGCACCGGACCCTCGGCGAGCAGATTGCCGTCGAAACGAATCTGACGGCCGATCTCTGGCTGACCTTGTGCGACAGCAGCCAGGTTGAGAGCGCGTTGTTGAATCTGGCGGTGAATGCCCGCGACGCAATGCCCGAGGGCGGCAGGCTGGTCATCAGGACCGAGAATCTCCATCTCGACCAGCTCTGGGCCGCCCAGGCGGGCGATCTCAGGTCGGGTGATTATGTGATGCTGGTCGCAAGCGACACCGGCCAAGGCATGCCCCCGGAGGTCAGGGATCGGGCCTTCGAGCCGTTTTTCACCACCAAACCGGCCGGCCGCGGAACTGGGCTCGGTCTCAGCATGGTCTATGGCTTCGTCAAGCAATCGGGCGGCGATGTAAGGATCTATAGCGAAGTGGGCCACGGCACGACGGTGAAGCTCTTCCTGCCGCGAACGAGCGAGGATGCCGCCATCTCGGAGCGAGGCCAGCCGGACTCCGCCCTGCCCCGGGGCGACGAGCGCATCCTGCTGGTCGAGGACGAAGACATGGTCCGGACCACGGTTGCCACGATGCTGCAGCACCTGGGCTATCGAGTGAGCGAGGCGGCGGACGCCGACGCAGCGCTGGCCCTTATTGGCGCAAACCCGCCCTTCGATCTGGTACTGAGCGACGTGGTCATGCCGGGCGGCATGTCGGGGTGGGACTTGGCGCAAACAGCGTGGCGGCAGCAGGCGGCGTTGAAATTCCTGTTCTCAACCGGCTACACGGACGACCCGATCCTCCAGCAGGCCCATATCGATCAGCGCATCCGTGTGCTGCCCAAGCCCTATAGCAAGCGTGCGCTGGCCGCCACCTTGCGATCCGTGATCGATCGCCCAGATCCGACCCGTTCCCGTTAGCCCGCCCGATTGCCCGATCCCGGGCAGAACCCGCCCCGCCTGCTTTCAACCTTTCGGGCACCCAAGCCAGATGGTAGTGTTCAATTGGAGTCCTGGTCATGCGGGGCCATAGGACCTATGGCGGCCGGGTTGGCGCGAACGGGCGCTGCAATCGACGATGCTTACCGAAAGAGGGGGGCGCGACGTGAGCAAGCGCATATTCAAGATCATCCTGATCAAGCCCTCGCATTACGACGATCGAGGCTATGTCATTCAATGGTGGCGCTCGACCATCCCGTCAAACAGTCTGGCGAGCGTCCACGGAATTCTGGCCATATGCGCTAAAGCCCATGCCCTTGGCCCCGATGTCGAAATCGACGTCGAGGCATATGACGAATGCAATACCATCATCGACATCAAGGGAGCCATTTCGCGGATTCGCGCGGCGGGCGGCGGTTTCATCGGGCTGGTCGGGGTGCAGACGAACCAGTTCCCGCGCGCGGTTGATCTGGCTCGCCAGTTCCGGGCCGCGAAGCTGCCGGTGGTGATCGGCGGATTTCATGTCAGCGGCCTTCTGGCCATGCTGCCGGAGCCGACGCCCGATCTGAAAGAGGCGCTGGCCCTGGGTGTCACATTTTACGCCGGTGAAGCCGAAGGCCGGATGGCCGAACTGCTGTGCGACATCGATCAAGGCAAGATGCGCCAGATATACAACTATCTTGGCGACGCCCCCGGCATGGAGGCCGCAGCATTGCCGCTGCTGCCCAAGGAGGTTGTCTCGCGGGTCGCCGGCAATTACGCCAGTTTCGACGCCGGGCGCGGCTGCCCGTTCCAGTGCAGTTTCTGCACCATCATCAACGTCCAGGGCCGCAAGTCGCGCTACCGCACTGCCGACGACGTCGAGGAGATCGTGCGGGCCAATGCGGCGCGGGGGATCTGGCGGTTTTTCGTCACCGACGACAATTTCGCCCGCAACAAGAACTGGGAGCCGATCCTGGATCGGTTGATCAAGCTGCGCGAGGAAGGCATGAAGGTCCACCTTCTGCTGCAGGTCGACACATTGTGCCATCACACGCCCGGATTTATCGAGAAGGCCGCCAAGGCCGGCTGCAATGCGGTGTTCATCGGCCTTGAAAACATCAATCCCGAATCCCTGATGGGCGCCAAGAAACGCCAGAACAAGATCTGGGAATACCGCGAAATGCTGCAGACCTGGCGGGCGCACAAAGTCATGACCTGGGCGGGCTATATCCTGGGCTTCCCGACCGACACGCCGGAATCGATCGCCCGCGACATCGAGATCATCAAGCGGGAGCTGCCCATCGACATCCTGGAGTTCTTCTGCCTCACCCCGCTGCCGGGTTCGGAAGATCACAAGAACCTGGCGACACGCGGGGTTGCCATGGACCCCGACATGAACAACTACGATCTCGAGAACGTCTGTACCAGCCATCCCATCATGCCGGCCGAGACATGGCGACAGGTCTATCGCGACGCCTGGACGCGCTACTACACGGACGAGCATGTCGAGACCGTGCTGCGCCGCGCCTGCGCCAGCGGCTTGCGGCCCAAGAAGATCGTCGATGCGCTCATCATCTTCGCCGGCTCGAGCCGGATCGAGGGCGTGCATCCGCTGCAATTCGGGATCGTGCGGCGCAAGAACCGCCGGCAGCGGCGTCATGGGCTGCCGATCGAAAATCCGCTCCTGTTCTATTCTCGCCGGGGTGTCGAAGCCGTCGTGACTGTGCTGCGCTGGTATCGGTTGATCCGCCGTTATTACCGGATCATGCAACGGGTCAAGGCCGACGCCAACGCCGCCGCCTATACCGACCAGGCCTTGCGTCTGTCGAAGGAGGCCGACGATTTTGTCGAAAAGACCTTTGCCGACAAGATTCCGGATACCTACGGGGCGCCCCCGAAGCACGCCGCTGCCGCAGCCCGGGTGTAACCCATCAGTGCGATCGCGCGCGAGCTGCATAAAAGCGCGGCGATGCTCAAGCTCGCCGTTCGACGCCTGACCCGTTGCCAAATGCAATAAACCTGAAACCCAGGGCTTGGCGCACCATACAGCAGGCATGAGAGCTTGGACCGTCAGCGCCCTGAACGGCTACTACAGCGATCCTTTGGTCGTCTTTCTGGCCAAGGGGTCCCGGGCGAATGGGGGGTCCGCTGTGACAAAGTCCGGCTATTTCGTCACCCCGCATTGCGATCCGGATTGTTGTGCTGCCTTCGGCGGCATCTCGACAACCGATTTCGGGCCTTTTGCGACGGCCGGAGCGGCCCGCAACTGGTCGCGAAGGCATCTGGTCGAGACGAGATAATGCGCAAGAACGAGGCTTTGACACGGTCGATTCCGTGGTCCACGGACGTTGCCGCGAACCGATGATGCCGAAAAATCCCTGGCTTCGAGCCAGTCTTGACGCCTGGTCGCTGGCGCTTGAGGCATCGACGGTCATCGCCCTTCGCACGGCAAAGCTTGCCGCGGGCACGGCTGCTGGCGAAGCGGAAGCACGCCGGATGGTCCGTGAAAAGATCGAGGCTGGCTTGGCCCTTCAAGCGTTGGCACTGACCGGCGGGCTTGGTCGCACGCCCAACGCGGCAGCCAAGACATTGGCGCATTATCGACGCAAAGTACGGGCGAACAAGCGCCGGCTGGCGAAGGAATAAGCCGTCGGATTCCAGTCTCGTTGATGACCGGCAAAAACACGGGCTAGACGCAGAAATTCGAATCTGTGGGCGGCGCCCATGGCGCTTTTTATAAGTCCAATGCGAGCCGCAGCTTTCGATATGAAATTTGGTATGATTGTATGATTGATCGCTGATTTGGGCGCTTCATCATGATGAAGTTCGAGGTCGCGCTTGCGGCCAGCAACGGGGAACGGCCCCCGCCGCGGGCCGCGTCCTATATCGTTCTCGTCTACCTGCTTTGCAGCGGATTGTGGATCATCGTCGAGCCGCTCCTCGTCCGCCAGCTCTTCAGCCCTGCGGCGCTATCGGATCTGTTGGTCGGAATTCTCGTGGATTGCATCTTCGTTGCTGCGAGCGCGATCGTGCTTTTCATATTGGTGACGCGCGATCGCCGGCGCCTGCGCGACGCCGGCGTAGCGCTGGACCGGAAGATGCAAGCCAACAAACGGAGGGACCGGCAGATTGAGAGGATTGCGCGGATCTGCCATTGGGTGTGGCGACCGGATCCTGATGACCAGGCCTGGGACGGCGGCAGGGCCATCTATTCGCAAGGAGCCGAAGCCATCTTCGGTGTGCCGGCGGGCGACATGGAAATCAGCAACCGCGAATATGTCGAGCGCTTCGTCCACCCGGATGATCGCGAGCAGATATCGATGTCGTTTTCCAGCCTTGAAAGGGGCGCCGCCGGCGGCTATGCGCTGCACTACCGGCTCGTCCGGCCGGACGGCGGCGTGCGCATCGTCTACGAGATCAGCGAAAACGTCGTCGCCGAAAACGGCGAACTCCTCCTTGCCCAGGGCACGACGCAGGACGTGACGGAGGTGTGGGCTGCCAAGGCGGCGCTTGTCAGCCGCGAAAAAGCGCTGAAGGAGAGTGAGGACCGGTTTCGAGATTTCGCCGAGGCGGCATCAGACTACCAATGGGAAATGGACGAGAATTTCGCCCTCTCTCACATGTCCCAGAGTTCCGGCAAGGTAGGCGCCCACGATCTTGACGCAGCTGTCGGACTGCCGCTTTGGCGCGTTGCCGGCCTCGACGATTCAAACCTCGACAGCCACTGGTCGAATTTTCGCGAGACGCTTCGGGCCCATCGGCCGTTTCGCGAATTCAGGTATTCTCTCACCGACGCAAATGGAAAGACCCACTACCGCCGGGCCAACGGCAATCCCGTCTTTGACGAGTCAGGGCAGTTCACGGGCTATCGCTGCACGACGCGCGATGAAACGACCGAAGTGGAAGCCCGTCGCCAGGCCGGTGTCGCAGAGAACCGCTTTCAGGCCCTCTTCACCCGCAATCCCGAGCCTGTCTGGGTCTTCGACCTCGAGACTTTGAAATTCCTCGAAGTCAACGAGGCGGCCGTCGCGCTATGGATATTCACGCGAAGAGTTCCTGACGATGCGGGTTTCCGACATCCAGATCGGAAAGGAGCAAGCCGAGTCCCCTGGCGGACCTGACGGCAATCCGGCGCCGATGGAAGAGGGGGAATACCAACACCGCACCCGCAGCGGCGAAACCATCAGCGTCCAGGTAAGCGGCCGTGAAATCGATTTCACCGACCGGCGTGCCAGACTTGCCGTCGTCCACGACATCACGCGGCGCAAGCAGGCCGAAGAACAGCTGCGCCAATCCCAGAAGCTCGAGGCGGTGGGCCAGCTCACCGGCGGCATCGCCCATGATTTCAACAATCTGCTGACGATAATTCTCGGCAGCGCCGAGCTGCTCGAGGAGCGACAGGGCAAGCTCAACCCGGCCAACACCCAGCTTCTACGGAACATTCAGGCCGCCGGGCAGCAGGCGGCGACCCTGACGCAGCGGCTGCTCGCCTTCGCGCGCAAGCAGCCACTGGAGCCCCGCGCCATCGACCTCAATCAGCTGATGGGCGGGTTGAAGGCACTGCTGCGCAGGACACTGGGCGAGGATGTCGACATCAAGATGGTTCTGCGACCCGATTTGCCCAAAGCGAACATCGACGACCATCAGTTCGAGGCGGCCGTCCTGAACCTGGCCATCAACGCGCGCGATGCCATGCCCCATGGCGGGCATCTCACCATCGAGACCGCGCTCGCCACCATCGACGAGGCAGCGGCCACCCTGGGCAAGATCGAGCACGGGCGCTATCTGGTGTTGAGCGTCGCCGATAACGGCGAAGGCATGGCGCCCGACGTCCGCGCTCGGGCACTGGAGCCCTTCTTCACAACCAAGCCGACAGGCAAGGGAACCGGGCTCGGCCTAAGCATGGTCTACGGATTCGTCACTCAGTCCGGTGGGCAATTGACCATCTACAGCGAGCTCGGGCTCGGCACCACCGTGCGTCTCTATCTGCCGCTGGCGGAGTCCGACGTGCCGGCGGCGCCGGCGGTGATAACCAAGCTGCCTGGGGGCAGCGAAACAATCCTCGTGGTGGAAGACGAACCCGAGTTGCGGGAGCTGGTAACCGGCATGCTTCGTCCCATGGGCTATCGCATTCTCGAAGCGGGCAACGGCCAGGAGGCGCTGGCTTTGCTGGCCCGCGAACCGGTCATCAATCTCCTGTTCACCGATGTCGTCATGCCGGGCGGCATGCATGGCCGCGCGCTGGCGCAGGAGGCAAAGAAACAGCGGCCCGATATGCGTGTGCTCTACACCTCGGGCTATATCCAGGACTTGGCAATGAAGGTGCGGGAGATTCTGGATCGGCCGGCCGAGGCGTGAACGAGAAAGGGCCCCGCCGTTTCGGCGGGGTCCTTTGTTAATTGGTGGAGCCAAGCGGGATCGAACCGCTGACCTCTACAATGCCATTGTAAGGGATTATCACTTTCCACGATCTTCCCCGATTTGCTGGGCATTGCTAAGCGTTTGAAAAGAGGCTATTTGTTATTCGATTGAACGTGATGGCCATTTCTGTAGATATCCCGAATTCGCTACTCGGGGCTTCCGCAGGGCTTCCGCAGACTGCCGAGGGGGCGTGTGACATGCCGAGGCTGACAAAGAGAACAGTGGATGCGGCGGCGCCCGATGGACGCGATCGCTTTGTGTGGGATGACGAATTGCCAGGCTTTGGCCTTAGGGTCTTTGAGTCGGGCAAAAAGTCGTACTTGGTTCAATATAAACTCGGTGGGCGGGGTGGTAGGACGCGCCGGATGACGCTCGGGCTCCACGGAAAGCTGACGCCAGATGAGGCTAGGAAGAAGGCGGCAAAGTTGCTTGCCGCTGTCGCCGACGGGAGCGACCCCGCGGCAGAACGGGCGGAGACGAAGAAGGCGCTCACCATCACCGAACTGGCCGATCTGTACTACGTGGAGGGGCCGGCGGAGAAGCCAAACAAGAAAGGCTCGAGCTGGCAGGCTGATCGATCCAATATCGAGCGGCATATCAAGCCGCTATTGGGGCGCAGGATAGTCCGAACTCTCACGACACCCGACGTCGCGCGGTTCCAGGCGGAGGTATCCGCAGGAAAGAGCAAGGCCGACGTCAAAACGGGGAAACGGGGGCGCGCAATTGTCGAGGGTGGCAAAGGGACGGCCGCCCGCTCACTCGCAGTCCTCGGCGCCATGCTCCAGTTCGCCGTCGGCCGGCGGATAATCTCGACCAATCCGGCAAAGGGCGTGAAGCTTTTGAGGGGCGGACCCAAAGAGCGCTTCCTTACTGACTCCGAGGTAGCCGCGCTAGCCGATACGCTAGCTTCAATGGAGGCAGAGAGGAGCCTCACGCCGGTTGCCGCGACCGCCGTGCGTCTCCTTATGCTGACGGGGTGCCGTAAGACGGAGATCTTGTCTCTGCGATGGGAATGGATTGACCATGAACGATCCTGCCTTCGGCTACCGGACTCAAAAACCGGCGCAAAAGTCGTGCCGCTCGGTGCGGCCGTCCTTGAGCTGTTGAATACCGTGCCACGCATATCGACCCTGTGGGTTCTGCCGGCAGCCAGAGGCTTCGGCCACTACACCGGTCTGCAGAAGGATTGGGAACGGATTCGCGCGCGCGCCAAGCTGCCAGGCGTACGATTGCACGACCTGCGACACTCGTTCGCCTCATTCGCAGTAGCCGACGGCCACACGCTGTTCATAGTCGGCAAGGTTCTCGGACACAAACAAGCGCGGACCACGGAAGGATACGCCCACCTAGCTGCTGATCCTCTCCGAGCAGTCGCTGATCGCACGTCGAACAAGATCGCCGCCGCAATGAAGGGGGGCGCCGCCGGAAAGAAGGTGATCTCCACTCCGAGCTAATCGTAATAAGACCGGGACATTGCCCATTCGGGTCGTTGAGACTGATTCCCGAACATCGAGATTTCAACCAGTCACAGCCCTAAGGCCGAATAGGGAGCGGACCGATGCGATCATCCGACAGGTCCA
>WNFP01000118.1_pt1 | contig 59659 bp, 44 predicted proteins | sample 5400201 | NCBI WGS metagenome assembly WNFP01 (sample SAMN13153355, study PRJNA577476) | soil metagenome | isolation source: 115 cm saprolite under Madrone tree | place: USA:California | collected 2016-06-14 | reverse complement strand
TGGGCCCTCCCACTAGAGTTCCGCTGGCCTAAGACTGTCCTCCGGGTCAGTAGATTCTGAGTAAGACTACGAGTAACTTCGAGAAGGATTGGGATGGGAAGCCTATTCGCGACCGTGTTACTCGATGTTCTGCCCATCACCCCGCTGGTGGGACATTTTTTTGGATGACTCACAACTGGGGTGGCGCGACTCCCCCAGGTGTCGCGCGGGAACTTCCCGATGTCCCGGAAATCCTATTCTCCTGCAACCGCCACGCGCCTGGTTTCCCGTCGGGCCTCGCGGTGGATGAGGTGAGCCGATGATGGATACGGAAGCCTTCCGTGAATTCAAGACCGGATTGACACTCCTGCGAGATAATTACGCCATGAAAGCTCTGCCGCATATGAGGCGCGCCGTCGACCTGGACAAGAACAATCCCTATTACATGTCCTACTTGGGTGTGGTCCTGGCGCGCTCGGAAGGAAAATGGGGCGAAGCTGAACGGCTATGTGACTCTGCGGTTCGCATGAAGCGAAATCAGGCACAGCTCTACTTGAATCTCGCAGAGGTTTATGCCACCGCTGGGCGGCGCGACGACGCCGTTGACGCTTTGCAGACCGGGCTGAAATTTGCGCGCCGCGACATACGGCTGACCATTGCGATGAACAAGCTTACGGCGCGCCGAGCTCCCGTTCTGAGCTTCCTCGGCCGTAGGCACCCGCTTAACCGTCAGCTAGGAATATTAAGGCACCGCGCCATGCGGATGTTCGCGCAGACGACATAAGATCGATCTCTCCACCCCCCAAACACAAGAGCGGGCGTCCCGGTCCCCCGGGGCGCCCGCTCTTGCTTTCATCGGCTCAGTGGAATGGCTAAGCGCGCGACCTAGACCTAACGAAAGTTGGCGGAGCCAAAGTTATAAGAGTGTCGGATTCCCATTTCCATGAGGATCTTGATCCCGATGCCGAACATACCGGTCGGGAGAACGTCCCTTCGAACGACTTCCGCTAGGTACTCGCGGGCCATGGAAGCGGGATCTTGTGAGTAGGGCATGGTCACGAACAGCCGCATGCCAACTTCATAGCCAGGTTCACTGGACTGAAAAAAAACACCGGAGCGCGAAACGCTGACTGAGCCGCGCATGTCTTCAAAGTGGTCTTTTTCCGGGTCGGAGGGACGCACGCGCATGAGCTGCGTAATCTTGCAGCGGCGGCTGCCGCGGCGCTCCGTACGTGAAAACGGCGGTTTAGGGGAAGTTCCTGCTGGGTTTTTTTTCGTCATCAGATCGTGCTGGGTCGCCAAGGGTAAACCATCTTTCCGGAGAAACGTCGCGCTCCATCCGTGAAGAGTGTAGCCCGGGGGCGACAACTAAACCTATAGCGGAAACGTACCCGAAGGACGTTCCAAGAAAATGGTAGTACGGAAGTACTACAAACGGAAGGGGAGGGGGTGTGGAAAAGGCCGCTGAGTGCTGACGAAGAAGAAGAGAGCGAGAAATCCCAAATTGAAGGCGGGAACGGGTTTGGTACGAATTCGAGACGTCAGAGGAGGAGAGGAAGTTATGGTCAAGACCATAAACGGTTCTTTTGTTGGGGATTTACGGCCGATGGAGAGAGTTGGTAGGTGTATCCCGGCGCGTTTCGAGAATTGCATTGGTGTGGTGCGACCGTGGGGTTCCAGCAAATCGCTGATCATGATTCCCCTGATCGCGGAGGGGCTCACGGACAAGGAAATTGCCAATAGCTTTTGTCTGTCGGAACGCACGGTGAAAAACCGCTTGTACCGAATGACGCACAACATCGGCGCAGACGATCGTCCGGACATTGTGCAGGCGTGCCGGACACAGGAGTTCATGCCGTAGTTTTTAGCGTTTAGTGTTCAGTTTCCGATTCTCGAATTCACACACGTAGCAAAGAGTAACTTGCGTCGCATCCGAGGCTGAGGATGACTTCCCTGCTCGGTTTGTGCGATTCTTCTTCCGCACAGAAGTCCGAGGACAGAGAACGATGCTGAAAAAATTCAAAGAGCTGACGGAAAAAGAGATTCTGGCGATCGCCATCGCTGCGGAAGAGGAAGACGGCCGGATTTACGGGGAGTTTGCGGATGCCCTGCGGGAAGCATATCCATCAACGGCGCAAATGTTCGAAGAGATGCGCCAGGAAGAGGTGATACATCGCGACCGATTGTTTGAGATGTTCCGCCAACGGTTCGGAGATCACATTCCGCTGATTCGTCGGGAAAACGTGAAGGGATTCTTGACCAGGAAACCGGTTTGGCTGGTCCGGCCGCTGGGCGTGAAGGTTGCAAGGAAACAAGCGGAATTGATGGAGATGGAAGCGAGCCGGTTCTATGCACGGGCGGCAAGCCGGACAGGGGACGTGTCGACGCGGGAATTGTTGAACAAGCTTGCAGACGAAGAGAGAAAGCACAAACAGACAGCGGGTGAACTCGAAGAAAAGCATCTTACCGCAAGCGCCAAAGCCACTGAGGACGAATCACACCGCAAGCTGTTCCTGCTGCAAGTAGTGCAACCGGGGCTGGCGGGTTTGATGGATGGCTCGGTGTCGACGCTGGCGCCGCTGTTCGCAGCGGCCTTCGCATCGCACAAGAGCTGGGAAGCGTTCTTGGTGGGACTGGCAGCTTCGATCGGCGCGGGGATTTCAATGGCCTTTTCCGAGGGGCTTTCCGACGACGGGTCGCTGACGGGGCGCGGATCGCCGTGGCTGCGCGGTGGGGTGACCGGGTTGATGACCACGGCCGGCGGAATCGGGCATACTCTTCCTTTCCTGATCAGCAATTTTCGTCTCGCAATGCTGGTGGCCGTCATCATCGTGGCAGTGGAGCTCGGGGTTATCAGTTACATCCGTCACCGCTACATGGATACGCCATTCCTGCAGGCGGCATTTCAAGTGATTGTGGGGGGGGTGCTGGTATTTTTGACGGGTTGGCTGATTGGCAGCGCGTAGAAAATCAGTCTTTGGGTTGTTAGTGCTCAGATTTGACAGGTCACTTCGAGAACTGGTGAACGTGGCTGCTGGTGGCGCGTCGCTCCAAGAACAATGTGGCACGGTAATTTCCCGAGCAAGCAGAAAACAATGCGGAGCAATCGAAAAGCGGAGCGCGTTCGACGGGTGTTAGGGGTTAATCCGTCTGTGTTGCAGGAACTGGCGCGGGGGCATGGGAAAACGTGCGCCGCAGCCATGATTGCAGCCGGTCCATGTAGATGTAGACGACCGGCGTGGTGAAAAGCGTGAGCATCTGGCTGAGGATGAGGCCGCCCACGATGGTGATGCCGAGGGGACGGCGAAGCTCGGAGCCCACACCTGCGCCGAGCGCAAGAGGCATGGCACCGAGAAGCGCAGCCATGGTGGTCATTAAAATCGGCCGGAAGCGCAGGAGACAGGCCTTGTAGATCGCTTCGACGGGTGACAATCCTTCTTCCCTTTCTACTTGAACTGCAAAATCAATCATGAGAATGGCGTTTTTCTTGACGATGCCGATCAAGAGAATGATGCCGATGAGCGCGATGATGTTCAGATCGGACTTAATGAGCTGGATTGCGAGGAGCGCGCCAATTCCAGCAGAAGGAATGGTGGAGAGGATGGTGATGGGATGAATGAAGCTCTCGTAGAGGATACCGAGAACGACGTAAACGGCGGCGAGAGCGGTGATGATCAAGACCGGCTGATTGGAGAGGGAGTCCTGAAAGGCCTGGGCCGTGCCCTGGAACGTGGCGTGAACGGTGTTGGGCACCCCCATTTCACGGCGGGCCTGCTCAATGTGCTCGACAGCGGGGCCCAGAGAAGCACCGGGCGCAAGATTGAAGGAAAGAGTGATGGCCGGGAAAATGCCCTGGTGGTTGACGGAAAGAGCGGTATTGGACGGCTCGTAGTGTGCAAAGGCGCTGAGCGGAACGAGTTTGCCGGATTTGGAGGGCACGTAAATTGATTTGAGCGCTTCGGGGCTTTGCTGATGCTCGGGAGCAACTTCCAGCACGACGTGATACTGATTTAAGCCTTTGTAGATGTTGGAGACTTGGCGCTGGCCGAAGGCATCGCCGAGAGTGTTGTCAATGTCCTGAACAGCGACGCCCAGGCGTGAGGCGGTATCGCGATCGATGACGATGGAACTTTGCAGGCCATGCATTTGCTGGTCAGAATTGATGTCGCGAAGCTCGGGGATTTTTTGGAGGCGCTGCATGATGATGGGCGCCCAGTGGGTGAGGTCCCTGAGATTGTCCGCCTGAAGAGTGTACTGGAACTGAGCGCCCCCAAAGCGGCCGCCGACGTTGAGATCCTGGACGGATTGCAGATAGAGGGCGGCGCCTGGAATCCTGGAGGTTTTCGACCGAATGCGGGCGATGACCTGGTCGGAACTGAGCTTGCGCTCGTTGAGTGGCTTGAGCTGGCCGAACATTCGCGCGGTGCTCCCGCCGCTGCCGCCACCGGTGAAAGAAGTGACGGAATCAACGGCCGGATCCTGCATGACAATATCGGTGAATTCGCGCATCTTCTGGGACATGGCCGTGAAGGAAAGATCCTGGTCACCCTGGATCAAACCATTGATGCGGCCGGTGTCCTGCTGCGGGAAGAAACCCTTCGGCGTTTTGACAAACAGATAAATGTTCAAGCAGACCGTGCCGAAGGTGACCAGCAGGATGAGAAACTGGTGGCGAAGAACCCAGCGAAGGGAAACATCGTAGGTGCGCAGCATACCCTGGAAAGCGTTTTCGGAAAATCGATAGAGACGATTGTGCTTGCCGGTTTCGCGGCGGAGAAATCGCGCGCACATCATGGGGGTGGTGGTGAGCGAGATGAGCAGCGACACAGCGATGGCTACGCTGAGAACAACAGCAAATTCGCGGAACAGGCGCCCGACGACTCCACCCATGAGAAGAATGGGAATGAAGACGGCCACGAGCGAAGTGCTCATGGAGAGAACAGTAAATCCGATTTCACTGGCGCCTTTCATGGCGGCTTCGTAGGGCCTCATGCCGTTTTCGATGTGGCGGGTGATGTTTTCGATGACCACGATGGCATCGTCGACGACGAAGCCGGTGGAGATGGTGAGGGCCATGAGAGAGAGATTGTCCAGGCTGTAATGGCAAAGATACATGACGCCGAAGGTGCCGATGAGGGAGAGCGGAACGGCGACGCTCGGGATGATGGTGGCCCAGACGTTTCGCAGGAATGCAAAGACTACGAAAATCACAAGGACAATGGAGATCATCAGGGCGACTTCCACATCGTGTACGGAAGCGCGAATGGTGGTGGTGCGGTCGACGGCCACACTCAGATGGAGCGAAGGAGAGATGGAGGCGCGGAGAAAGGGGAGGATGGCCATGATGCGGTCGACGGTCTCGATCATGTTCGCGCCGGGCTGGCGGAAGATGGCGATGATGACGCCGGGTTTTCCGTTAGATAGACCAAGATTGCGTGTGTCCTCGACAGAATCGACCACCTCGGCGATGTCGCGCAGGCGCACGGGAGCGCCTTGATGGCCGGCGACGATGAGAGGTTGGTATTCGTAAGCCTTGAAGAGCTGATCGGTATCGGTGATAGACCAAGTTTGCTTGGAGTTGGAGAGCGCGCCCTTAGCGAGGTTGGCATTCGCGGCTTGCAACGATTTGCGAACAGTTTCCAGGCTAATTCCGTAACTATTGAGTTGGTACGGGTTCGCTTCGATGCGCACGGCGGGACGAGCGCTGCCCCAGGTGAAGACCTGGCCGACACCTTCCACCTGCGCGAGTTTCTGGGCAAGTACAGAATCGGCAGCATCGTAAATCTGGGCGGGTGGGATATTGTCTGAGGTCAGCGAGAACATCAAGATCGGTGCGTCAGCAGGGTTGACTTTTCGATAGGTGGGCTGTCCGGGAAGGTCGGCGGGAAGCTGGCTGCGAGCGGCGTTGATGGCCGCCTGAACATCGCGGGCGGCGGCATTGATGTCACGATTGAGATCGAATTGAAGAGTGACGCTCGTGGAGCCGAGGCCGCTCGAGGAAGTCATCTGCGTGACCCCTGCAATGCGGCTGAACTGGCGTTCGAGGGGCGTGGCGACAGCGGAGGCCATCGTCTCCGGGCTCGCACCGGGTAAACCGGCTCCCACGCCAATGGTCGGGAAATCGACTTGCGGTAGCGGTGCGACGGGCAAAAAACGAAACGCCACAGCTCCGGAAAGAAAAATCGCAATGGTAATCAGCGACGTGGCGACGGGCCGTCGAATGAAGGGCGCGGAAAAATTGGCGGAAAAGTTCATCCGCTAGTCTCCGTGGGCCGGCGCTTCGATCGGATTGCCAACGTGAAAGGCGAAACGGCGCCCAAGCCAATCGAACGCGAGATAAACAACCGGTGTTGTGTAAAGCGTAAGCAATTGGCTGAGGATCAGGCCGCCGACGATGGTAATACCGAGGGGACGACGCAACTCAGAACCGACGCCCGCGCCGAGCGCGAGCGGCAAGCCACCCAGCAGCGCAGCCATGGTGGTCATCATAATGGGCCGGAAACGAAGCAGGCACGCTTCGTAGATGGCATCGAGCGGCGCCTTCCCTTCCTTGCGCTCGGCCTCCAAGGCGAAGTCGATCATCATGATGGCGTTTTTCTTTACGATACCAATAAGCAGAATAATGCCGATCAGCGCGATGACGCTGAATTCCGTGCGGCAGAGGAGCAGCGCGAGAATGGCACCGACTCCGGCTGACGGGAGTGTGGAGAGAATGGTGATCGGGTGAATGTAGCTTTCGTACAGGATGCCAAGAACGATGTAGACGGTAACGAGGGCAGCCAGGATAAGGACGGGCTCATTGGCCAAGGACTTGAGGAAGGCGGCTGCGGTGCCCTGGAAGGTGGCCTGGATGCTGGGAGGCATGTTCAATTCCTGTTTGGCGCGATTAATGGCGTTCACGGCATCACCGAGCGCGCCATCGGGGGCCAAATTGAACGAGAGAGTGACGACGGGAAACTGGCCCTGATGATTGAGCGCGAGGGCGGAGTCGCCCGCGTCGAAACGCGTGAAAGCACTGAGCGGGACCTGCGTGCCGTTGGAAGACTTTACGTAAATATTTTTCAGTGAATCGGGATTCTGTTGGAACTGCGGATCGACTTCCAAGACCACATGATACTGGTTGAGTTGCGTGAAGATAGTGGAGACCTGGCGTTGGCCAAAGGCATCGTAGAGGGTGTTGTCAATGTCGGCAGGAAGAATCCCGAGTCGCGCGGCGGTGTCGCGGTCGATGGTGAGCGAAGCAAGGAGACCCTGGTTCAACTGGTCGCTCGCGACGTCGCGAAGCTCAGGGAGTGATTTCAATTTGACGATGAAGCGCGGTGTCCAGTAAGCCAGCTCCTTGGCATCAACATCTTCGAGGCTGTACTGGAATTGCGTGCGGCTGACGCGGTCTTCGACGGTCAGATCCTGGACCGGTTGGAGGAAGAGCGACACACCGTCGACTTTGGCGAGCTCGGGCTGCAGGCGGCGGATAACGTCTGAGGCGTTGATTTTGCGCTGGGCGAGCGGCTTGAGATTGATCTGGATGCGGCCACTGTTCAACGTAGTGTTTGTGCCATCGACGCCGATGAAAGAAGAAAGGCTTTCGACCGCCGGGTCCCTGAGAATGACATCGGCAAGAGCCTGCTGGCGACGCGCCATGGCCGCAAAGGAAACGTTTTGCGGGCCTTCGGAGACGCCCAGAATGACCCCGGTATCCTGAACGGGGAAAAATCCTTTGGGAACGTAGACATAGAGAAGAATTGTGCCTACCAGAGTGGCGACAGTAACAACCAGAGTGGTGGTGCGGTAACGGAGTACGAACTGCAGCGTGCGGCCATAGAATGCGATGACGGAATTAAAAGCGTCTTCGGACTTGCGGTAGAACCATCCCTCCTCCTCTTTTTTCTGATGGCGGAGGAGCTTGGCGCACATCATCGGAGTCAGCGTCAGCGAAACAAACGCGGAGACGAGGATGGTAACGGCAAGAGTTACGGCAAATTCACGGAAGAGACGGCCAACGATATCACCCATGAAGAGAAGAGGAATGAGCACAGCGATGAGCGAAACGGTGAGCGAAACAATGGTGAAACCGATCTGTTCAGAACCCTTGAGCGCGGCCTGGAGCGGCGATTCCCCTTCCTCGATGTAGCGGCTGATATTTTCGATCATGACGATGGCATCGTCGACGACGAAGCCGGTCGAAATGGTTAGCGCCATGAGGGAAAGGTTGTTGAGGCTGTAACCCAGAAGATACATAACGCCGAACGTGCCAATCAGAGAAAGCGGAACAGCCACGCTGGGAATGATCGTGGCGCGGAAGCTGCGGAGGAAAAGAAAAATCACCATTACGACGAGTGCGACCGTGAGCACCAGCGTGAATTGAACATCCTCGACGGACGCGCGAATCGTGGTGGTGCGATCGGTTAGGATATCCACCTGAACAGCGGCGGGGAGCGCGGCCTGAAGTTGCGGGAGGAGGTTTTTCACCCGATCGACTACGGCGATGATGTTGGCGCCGGGCTGACGTTGAATATTCAGAATGACGGCGGGCTTCAGATTGGCCCAAGCAGCCTGCTTCGCGTTTTCCACGCCGTCGACAACGGTGGCGACGTCGGTGAGCCGCACAGGCGCACCATTGCGGTAGGCCATGATGAGCGGCCGGTAGCTGTCGGTGGAAACGAGCTGATCGTTCGCGCCGATGGCATAAGCCTGGTGCAAGCCGTCAAAAGTGCCTTTGGCCTGGTCGACGTTGGACTGGCTGAGAACCGTGCGCAAGTCCTCAAGACTCAGCCCGTAGGAAGCAAGTGCGGTGGGGTTCGCCTGAATGCGCACTGCCGGCCGCTGGCCGCCGCTGATGCTGACGAGACCAACGCCGGAGAGCTGCGAGATTTTCTGAGCGAGAGTGGTGTCGGCAAGATCCTCGACTTTCGACAGAGGCAGCGATTGGGAGGTGAGTGCCAACGTGAGGATGGGCGCATCGGCGGGATTAATCTTGCTGTAGATCGGCGGATTGGGGAGTCCCTGGGGGAGAAGATTCGAAGCGCTATTGATGGCCGCCTGGACTTGTTGCTCAGCGACATCGATATTCAGGTCCAAATCAAATTGCAGAGTGATCATCGAGCTCCCGAAGGAACTCGTGGAGGTCATCTGATTTAGGCCAGGAGTTTGTCCAAACTGGCGCTCCAGCGGAGCCGTGACCGAAGAAGCCATTACTTCGGGGCTGGCGCCCGGATAAAACGTTTGTACCTGGATTGTGGGGTAATCGACCTGAGGCAATGCAGAGATTGGCAATTGCCGGAAGGCGACCCAACCCACCAGGAGGACGCCGACCATCAAGAGGGTGGTGGCGACCGGCCGCAGAATGAACGGCCGTGACGGGCTCATCGCGGAGACCCTCCGGCGCGGCCCTTCGACGGGCTCGCGGATTGTGGCGCACCTTGAGCGGGAGACGGAGACGCAGAGCCGCGATCCACGCCATTCGCGCCGGCCGGAGCGCTAGGATTGACTCTGGTCCCATCCTGCAACTTGTCCTGGCCATCGATAACCACGACATCACCGGGATTCAAACCAGAGCTCAAGCCGACGCTGTTGCCGGTAGTTTGCGCGATGGTAACGGGATAAATTCTCGCAACCGTGTCCTTCGTAGCGGGGTCTTTAGCGACACCATAGAGGTAAGTACCTTGAGGGCCGCGCTGAATGGCAGCAGTCGGAACGATGGTGAGATTGCGCTTGGTGTCGACGAGAAGGTGCACGTTGACAAATTGATTGGGGAAAAGGGCGTTGTCGGCGTTGCTAAAGATGGACTTGAGTTTATAGGTACCGGTAGTCGGATCAATCTGATTGTCAATGGTCTGCAGTTTTCCACTGCCGATTTTGGCGGTGTCGTCGCGGTCATAGGCATCGACGGCGAGCTGGACGCCCGAACGAAGCTTGGCGTTCACCTGGGGAAGCTGATCCTGTGGCAGGCTAAAAATCACCGATACAGGCTGGAGCTGGGTGATGACCAGGAGTCCGTTGGTGTCTGAGGCGTGCACGATGTTGCCGACATCGACAAGGCGGAGACCGATGCGGCCGCTGATCGGCGCAGTGATGCGGGAATAGGTGAGCTGGAGTTTGGCGTTGTCAATCAGGCTTTGATCCGATGTAATGGCGCCATCAAACTGGCCAACCAATGCGGCCTGGGTATCGAGCTGCTGCTGCGGGATGACGCCTTCTTTAAGGAGCAGCTTATAACGCTCAAAATTGACCTCTGCATCCTTCCGTTGCGCCTGGTCTTTAGCAAGTTGTCCCAGAGCCTGCTCAAGCTGGACCTGGAAGGGACGGGGATCAATCTGGGCGAGAAGATCTCCCTCGTGGACAAACTGACCTTCCTTAAACGCGATGCTGCTGAGCTGGCCATCGACGCGACTGCGAACCGTGACGGTGTTGAAGGCGGTGACCGTGCCAAGGCCATTGAAATAGACGGGCAAATCGCCACGTTGGGCGGTGGCAACGACAACCGGCACGATCAGGCTGCCCGCGCCGCCCCCCCTGCCCTTTCCGGCCGCCCCAGCCGCGGCGGCGTCTGCTGCTGAACTGGCGTTCCTCGAGTTGCGGTAATACCAACCACCAAGAGCGAAAACTCCAAGTACGAGAACCCACAGCCACCAACGGCTCTTGGAGGGCACTGTGGCGGCAGTGCCGCGAGAGCCAGGTTCGGGAAGGTCTATGGACTTGGTCTGGCCCATCCGTTCGCTCCTGTCATTGAAAGCGGTTCCGCGAGAGAATCTGCCGAAGGCAGGGCAATCGCAAGTAGACACTGGGGGGGCTGCGGCGTCAGACACAAGCAGCCTACCGGAAACGATGGCCTACGCCTAGATAAGACGGTTTTTGGAGGCAAATGGTTACGAAGGGCCTGGAAGCCAGCTGTGGTGCCCGTGTGGTCAAACCAGCATCGCAACCGTCGAGATTCTGGCAATTTGAGACGTGCAGAAATCTCCGGGAGAAAGTAGACTGTCGCGGGACGGTGCTGGCTTCGGAACGAACAACCAAGCAACTTGGATGACTAGGAGACAAAAAAACACATGCTCAAGGGCTTGATCCTGGGGATTTTGCTGGGAATCCTGCTGGTAGCGGGGGGCGTCTACTACTACTTTTCGTCGGGGCGCGCCCCAGTGGCCACTTCGGCACCTCCCATCCCATTTGAAAAGACGCTTGCAGGGCTGGGACTGCATGCCTATCTGGATAAGCTGCCGCACCCGCAGCCCCAGGTACCGGCGGATGAAGCCAACCTAGTGTCCGGCGCAAAGGTTTACAAGGAGCAGTGCGCCACATGCCATGGCCTACCGAACGACCCCAAGACCGCGGTCGCGCAGGGGATGTTTCCCGCGCCGCCGCAACTCTTTCAAGGCGTTGGCGTGACGGACGACGATGCGTGGGAATCGTACTGGAAAGTGGAAAACGGGATTCGCATGTCGGGGATGCCTGGATTCAAGGGCCAACTGACGGAAACGCAGATCTGGCAGGTCAGCGTACTGGTGAAGAATGCGGACAAGATCACGGAATCCGTGAAAAAGGAGCTCGCAGCAGGCGCGACTACACCGATGGAAATGGCCATGCCCTCGGGCAATCCGGCGCCGAAGAAGAAATAGATTCGACGCGCCGAATTAAGGCGCCGGGCTATCGAGCTTTTCAGTTTTTCGCAATTCGGGAAAATACCAAGCCCACAAGGCGGTTACCGCCAGAGTGCCGAGGCCACCCAGCACAACCGCAGGCACGATCCCGAACCAATGTGCGGTAAGCCCCGATTCGAACTGTCCCAGCTCGTTCGACGCACCGACAAAAATCATGTCCACGGCGTTCACGCGCCCGCGCATTTCATCGGGCGTGCTAACCTGAATGAACAACTGGCGAACAATCACGCTAACCATGTCCGTCGCGCCCACAAGAAGAAGTGCGACCAGAGAAATGGTAAGGCTGCGAGACAAGCCGAAAACAATGGTGGCTGCTCCAAATCCCGCCACGCACCACAGCATGGTTGATCCCGTTCGGTGTCCCAAAGGTTTGTGCGCAATCAAGGCAGCCATAGCCGCGGCCCCGGCCGCCGGTGCGCTGCGAAGAATTCCCAGGCCCCAAGGCCCTGTCTTTAGGATTTCCCTTGCATAGACCGGAAGCAGTGCGACGGCACCGCCCAACAGGACGGCAAAGAGATCCAGGGAGATGGAACCGAGGATCAGTCTTTCACTCCGGATGTAGTGAAAACCCGCAAGCATGGTCTTCCAACTCATCGGCTCTCCCGGACGGGGATTAGATTGCGCCTTGATCGCCACAGTAGACATCGCGCCGAGGGCCGCTGCGATGAAAGAAAGCGTGTACACAGCGGCGGGCCCACGAAAAGCGGCGTAGACCAGACCTCCGAGTGAAGGACCCAAAATCACCGCGGATTGAATGAAGATCGAGTACCAGGCAACGGCATTCTGAAAATCCTTCCCGGAGACCAGCTGGGGAAGAAACGCGCGGCTCACGGGTCCGTTGAAGGAGCGAACGACACCGAGTAGTACCGTCACGGCGAAGATCGGGTAAACGGAATGCAGTCCACGCAAAGTGAGAAAGAGCAGCGAGCCCGAGCAGACCGTAAATCCACAATAGCAGAGGACGAGCAGATTGCGACGCGGATACCGATCCGCCACGTGACCGGAAACCAGAAACAAGAAAATGCCGGGAAGAAATTGCGCCAGGCCGACGAGGCCAAGATCCAGCGGCCTTTTCGTGATTTCGTAGACTTGCCAGCCGACGGCGACTGCCTGCATCTCGGTGGCCAGGACGAGGAAGAAACGCGCCAGTTGGAAGAGAACCAAACTCGGATAGGTGGAAGCAATTCGCCCGGTGGCTTTGGAGATCTCGAGCGCGGCCATCACTGATTACTTTGCCACAAAATTGGAATGCGAACGAGGGATCAAGCAACGGCAAAAAAAAAATGCGCGCGAGCCGAGAGAGCGTGGCGGCTCGCGCGCCACCAAAAGGACGAATTGCGGATTTGTTTATTGACCGAAAACGAGAATCGTGAATTGTCCTCCTAGATTCGCGGGCACGAAGAGATGATGCGTTTTGGGATCGAGGCCCATGGTCTTTGAACCTGGGTTGGTGGTGACGTTTTCAAGAAGCGTATATTGGTCCGCGGAATCCTGATGGAAAACCGCGATGGTGCCGCCTCCTGTTGACTGAAAGACCAGTTTCGTCCCGGGGTCGTAAGCGGCTGCGTCCACGCGCTCGCCGATCGGAGCCGTGGTGATCACTTTGCCGCTATCGGCATCCAGCACGACCATCAGTTGGCCGCCCCGGCAGCCGGCAAACAACCGGCGGGATTGTGGATCGAAAGCCAAAGCAGTGGCCGTTCCGCCCGGCGCCAGCGGCCAATGGTGCAGAACCTTCAGCGTGTTCGAGTCGATGTGAACGGTCTCCGCCTTTTCTTCAAGGTTGATATAAACATTGCCTCTTCCGTCCGCGGCGGCAAATTCCGGTCCGCCGCCCAGGTCAATGGTGCCAATCACTTTTCCGTCCGCCGGGTTGATCACCGTGGTGTTATCGCTGTCACCGTTCATCGCGAAGACGTGCTTGGTACCGGGATCATAAATAATCGCATCAGGTTTCTTTCCGACCTTGACTTCACCCAGCGTCTTTAGCGTCTTCAGGTCAAAGATAATCACGGAATCTGATTTGCCTGCAGTGACGAATCCGCGGCCAAATTCCGGCACGACGGCCACCCCGTGAGCGCCCGGAGTATTTCGAATCGTGCCCACAAGTTCGGAGGTATCTGCATCGAGGACTTCGACTTGCGTGGCATGCGCGATGTAAACGCGCCGCCCCGCTTCGTCCACGGTGACGTAGTCCCAGCTACCCGTGCCGGGAACGTTCACTTTCTTGATGATGTGGTATCCGGATGACGGCGACGCCAGACTGGTTATCGCGAAAAAGCCGAGAATCGCTGTGCACACTGTGAAATTGCGTTTCATTTTTTCTCCTATGATGAAATGTGATGCTCTGCCAGGTTCTCCCGTGAAAACTTGAAGCTCTTAGTGGCATTTTCCGCTGCCGGAATCTGTGAAGCTCTTGCCCGTTTCGGGAATAAATTGCCAGTCGTAGGCGCCGGGCCTGAGAGTGAGTTTCAAGACGCCGAAGGCCGTGGCGTCGCGCAATTCGCTGTTGGGCTTTGGCGCGCCGAACGGGCGGTGATTCTTGCCGCCCGTGCCAACAACGAATTCGCGAATGCCACGCTCCGGATCGGCAACGCCCGCAGGCGTTTGCGGGGCGAAGCGCTCGTAATCGTGATCATGGCCGCCGACAACGACATCGGCATTGGCTTCGTAGAGCGCCTGGAAGAGAGGCTTAACGGTGAGATCATTGCCGTGGGCGCTGCCGGAACTAAAGAGCGGTCTGTGCCAGTAGGAGAGTGTGCAGGCAGCGGGGTGAGCGGCAAGATCCGCACGCAGCCACCTTTCTTGCGGTGAACCGGCTTCGCAGCCGCCGACATCCCTGCACTCGCTGTTTAGCACGATGATGTGCCAGGTTCCGAGTTCGTAGCTGTAGTAGCCGGTCTTCGGGTCGCCGGCTACTGCTCCGAAATAGTTGAAGTAAGGTGTCGCACCAGCGGCATGAAACTCGTGATTGCCGGGTGCGGGGCGGGTGCGGGATTTTGCGCGGCCCCACGTTTTGTCGTAGCAGGTGAAGTTTTCCCTGCTGCCGTCCGGATAGGCCAGGTCGCCTACGGCCATGACAGTGCCGCCGACCTTCTCGAGCAGTTTTGCCGTGGCTTCCGCGCCGGAAAGATCCTTGCAGTCGGCGATGTCACCCGCGCCGACTAGGATGGCAGATTGATCCGCAGGCGGCGTGGCCGAGGACAGAATTGCCGACCATGGAGAGAGCGTTGCCAACGCCTCCGCAGCAACTATCAAGCCTATGCCCCAGAAGTGCTTTTGCATCGCAAACCCCTCGATCGATTCATGACGATAGAGTGAGAAGGGAAGAGTAAACCAAACAACCTAAACGCAGCTTAAATCACGGCCCGGACAGATTAGAGACTCTGTAAGACGATCTTCGACAAGGGCGCCCCCTGTGACCTAGCCGGAGATTCGCGGAACCCTTCCTAGGGGGTACCCAACCCCCTAGTTGCTTTTGCCAAAGGGAGCGGTAGTTAGCCTTTCCCGAGCGCAACACAGTGCGCAAGAGTATCGAAACAAAGGGGATGAATGCACAATGTCAAGAGATCCAAAGGTTTCCTAGTTGGGGAGTTGAGCATCCTCCCTAGACTCCGGGCATGTGCATGAATTCAAAATCCTCATTTCTCGTGCAAGGGCGACCAGCGGAAGCCCGCGGCCACGGTAGGCTGGTAATATTCCCGCTGGATCATGTACTGCGGGCTGCCCTGATAGAAGCCGAAAACTTCGTTGTTGAGATTGAGGCCATACATGACGAACTGCAGGCCATGAACCAGGCGATAGCTGCCTTGAACGTCCACCTGGAGGTGGGCATAGAGGTAGATGTCGCTATCTGGCCCCTTGATTCCTCCAGGAGTTATGGTGGCAGGACCACCAGCGAGCGGATCAGATCCGTCCTGATATCTATACTCGAAGATATTCGCGGCGTTGTAGGACAAGCCTGCACGAAAAGAGAGACGACCGCGATCATACGTCGGACTGATGTTCCAGGTGTGCGGGGCGGAGCGCGAGAGCCTTGGGTTGTCGGCGCGGTTAAAGAGCCCGGTGGCTCGAGAATCGGTGTAGCCGTAATTTGCCGAGATACCGAAACCACCGAGCAGTCCTGGGAGAAACGTCAGATGTTGCAGGTAGGCGACTTCAAACCCAGTCACCCATCCGCTGCCGGCGTTGACGGGCTGCGTCACGTTGTAAAGGCCCGGCGGAGCCCCCGAAACAGGAGGCTGATAGTTGGCGATTTGGACCGTTTTCGTTACGATTGGGTCGCTGAGGTTCTTATAGAAAAACCCTGCCGAGATGAGTCCGAAAGGCTTCAGCGAATGCTCCAGGAGCACGTCGAAGTTGTCAGCGGTTTCCGCTTTGAGATTGGGATTTCCCAGGGAAGCGGTGTTGAGGCCACCGCCCGTCGAGAAGCTCGCTGCCTGGGCAATGTCCTGCGGATTCGGACGCGACAAACCACGACCGTAGACAAGACGGAGGTCTGTGTCACCGGTGACGGCGATGCGTGCGGAGACGCTCGGAAGCACCTTAAGATAAGAACCGCCGAGTTTGCTTGTTAGCGTGCCCGCAACCGAATCAAAGCTCAAGGCATCGAGGTTGGCGCCCTCAAACCGAACGCCAGCCACAAGACGGACTCGGTTGAAATCAATGGAGTTCATCAGGTAGCCAGCAGAAACCTTTTCAACCAGGTCAAAGTTATTGCCACTCACAACCGAAGGGCCGGAGAGCGCGCCGGGCATAGCAGTGTTGAAAGCGGCGAGGACGGCGCGGTAACCTGGGTTATATCCCAATGGATAAACACCATTATAGTAATTATTGTTCGATAAAACATTCGGGAATGTATTCAGCGGCAGCAGCGTCATCCCGGCAGGAACCGAAAAATCGGGGTGAAGGAATTGTCAAACTTGTGTTCGTTGCGGAATTTGCCCCCAACTTCGATGGTGGAGAGGTGTGAACCCAGGTGGTAATTCCTGGCGACCGCTCCGGTCACTTGCAGATTCAACTGAGCGGTGAGCCCGACCGCGGCGCCGCCAATCCTGTCGAGCGACATAGTTGTCGGATCGTGCGCTTCGCTGTAGCAAGCCGGCGCCCACTGCGGCAGGTAAATGTTCTTGGTCGCCGCGGGATCGAAGGTGCAGCTGCTGCTCGCGAGATTTGATCGGAAAGATGCCGTGGGGTCGTTTTCGCCCAACTGCCGGGAGCGCGAGGCAGAGACGTCCCAGGCGAACCATGAACTCGTACGCACGTGCTTGCCGCCAAGGACCAGACTTCCGATGCCATAGTCCGGTAGCCGAATCTGGGTATTGAAGCTCGGAGTGCCACCATTGCCGTTCAAGAGACCGGCGGCCACCGGGTCGGTATTGTCGTTTAACGTGTACACCCAGCGATCATCGAAATTCTTGAAGTCAGAGTAGAAACCGCGAAGATAGATATTGGACCCCTCGGCAAGTTTGTAGTCGGTGCTGCCAGCTAATCCCCAGCGGCTGCGGTAGTAACGATATTCGCGCTGGTCGATGGTATCAAACCAGCGTGGACTCCCTGGAAGCAAGGTGGCGATATCTGGTACCGGCTCGATGTCGTCAATTCCGCGGCCGTTCCAATCGTAGGTGCCACCCATGAGCGCGCCGAAACGCTTGTCGCTTCCGAATCGCTGGCCCATCGTGGCAGCGGTTTCGACGAGGCCGCGGCCATTTACGATGGGAGTGTATCCACCCATTCCGTTGAGGGTGATGGTAGGCCGTTCGCCCGCCGTCTTGGTAACCAGGTTTACAGAACCACCGATTCCGTCCGGATCCATGTTGGCTTGGAGGGTCTTGTTGATTTCAACGGACTCGACAATGTCAGCCGGAATGGCATCCAGCTTGATTTGGCGCACGCCCGATTCCGGAGAAGGCACGTTGATGCCATTGATGGTGACGCTTGTGAGCCGGGGCTCGGTACCACGGACCTGCACGTATTTGCCTTCGCCTTCGTCGCGCTCCAAGGTAACGCTAGGCAAACGGCCAAGGGCATCCGCCATATTGGCATTGGGCAGGCTGCGAATCACGTCCGAAGTGAGCACCTGCACAAGGTTGTCGGCGGTTAGCTGGCGGTTGATCTCCTCAGCTTCACCGGAGGCGCGCTCCGCAGTGACAAGGACTTCCAGATTTTGAGACCCGACCTCAAGCTTGGCATCGAGGCTGGCAATCTGTCCGGCAGCGACGGTTACCTGCCTGGTGAAGCCGTTGAAGCCAACGTAAGTGATGCTGATCGTGAAACTGCCCGGTTCCACGTCATTGATGAAGAACTCGCCTTGGGTATTGGAAACGACGATAATTCCCTTTGCTTGCAGCTCAATTCGTGCGCCCTGCAAAACGCCACCGGAATTATCCGTGACGTGGCCACGGATTCCGCCCTTACGCTCCTGGGCAAGAGCCGGCACCCCTAGGACAACAATGGCGCCCAGCGCCAATAAAAGCCTCTTCCCATTCGACATCATCACACCCTCCACTCGAAAACCACTAAGCTTTTCAAACGCCAGCAGTTAGGACCCTGGGGCGGGATGGGTCGTCGGAATACGGCTCGCCCCGTCCTTGGCCTCTATTTGGGGTGTGGATTGCTACTGGGAGATGAATGGCTATTCACAAATCTTTGAAAATAAGAATGCAAGACCTTCAGACTCAGAGCTAGGGTGAATGGCATCCGCTCTACATGTGCGAAGGCAGGAAGGGGCTAGCGATTCGTTGCGATGGGCAGAATAATACAGACGGGGCCGTTTCCGAACGTACTCTGCCCTTGAATTGAGCCGCTGTGCCGATCCACTGCGTGTCTTGCGCAGGGGAGAGCGCCAACGGGCCGTCGTGAGCAAGGCTCACGGCGTGATTATGTTCCTCGAGCCCGCGCTGGAGCACCTGCGCCATTCCCCTTTCATCTTCGACGACCAGGGTCTTCTTGCCAGCTAACTGCTTTCTGGGAACTTCCTCCATCATCCGCTTCCGCGACTTGAAATCAAGCGTCAGTGGCATTTTTCGGTTGCAGATAGAAGTGGATCGCGGGCGTAAAGATGAGCGAAAGCACCATCGAGCTCAGAATCCCCCCGACGACAGTGATGGCGAGCGGCTTAAGCATCTGGGAGCCCTTCCCAATGGCGAAAGCCAAAGGGAGCATGCCGGCGACGGTGGCGAGCGCGGTCATGGCGATGGGCCGCAAACGGCGGCGGCCGGCCTGAATCATGGATTCCTCGGCGGAAAAGCCGAGGTCGCGGAAGCGGTGCTCGGCGTCAAGGAGAAGAATGCCGTTCTTCGCTACGATGCCGACTACCATGATCATGCCCATGAAGGAGGCCACGTTAAACGTCGTGCGAGTGACAAGAAGGGCGAGCAAACCGCCAAAAGTCGACAGCAAAGCGGAACCCAGAATCGCGGTCGGCGCGGAAAATGTCCGGAATTCGAACAGCAGCACGACAAATAGCAACACCAACGCGAGCAGGAGAACCATGAGCAGATCGCCGAACGATTTCATTTGCTCCGCGTACGTGCCACCGTATTCCACGCGGACCGAAGGCGGCAGGTGAAGATCGTCGACAGCTTTCTTGACGGCGGTGATGCCCGATCCGAGATCCACGCCCTCGAAACGTCCCGTGACTTCCACGAGCCTTTGAAGATTCTCCCGGCGGATTTCCGTCTGTCCGGGGTCCGAACCAACTGTTGCGAGGGAGCCGAGAGTTGCCGTGCGTCCGGTGGCGCTAGTGAGGAGCGTGTTGCTCATGCGATCCAGCGTCGCCCGGGCCTGTTCCGGGAATCGAACGCGGATGGTGTAAGCGCGATCGTTTACAACCACGGGCGTGCTGGCGGGCTCGCCTTCCAGAATAGCGGCGGCATCGACAGCAATCTCTTCGGGCGTGAAGCCTGCGCGGGCAGCCACGGCAGGATCGATTTGAAAAGTGGTTGCGGGTCCGCTGATGGTGTTCTCGATGCCGTCGAGAACATCGACGACGCCGTGAATATTCCGAATGGCGTCGGCTACGCGAGGAGAGGTATTCGCAAGGAGTTTTGGATCCTGCGCAAAGAGTTTGATCACGATGGGCTCCGGCTGGCTCGTGAGGTCACCGATCATGTCCTGCAAGACCTGGACGAACTCCACTTTGGTGGCAGGTTCGGTCTGTTCGATCTCAGAACGGATGTCGGAAATGACCTCATCGATGTCCCTCTTGCGGTCGCTCTTGAGCTTGACGGTGAAATCGCCGCGATTGGCTTCCGTGACCGCGGCGAGGCCAAGTTGCAAACCGGTGCGACGCGAAGTATTTTCGACTTCCGGCTGTGAACGAACAATCTCTTCGATATGTTGCAAGATGCGGTCTGATTCCGCGAGCGAACTGCCCGAAGGGGTGAAGTAATCGAGAATGAATCCACCTTCATCCATTTCGGGCAGGAGGTCGGAACCGAGGGCCTTATAACAAACGAACGCGAGAATGACAATGACGACGGAACTCCCGGCCAGAAGAAGAGGCCGTTTGAGAACCGCTTCCATCGCACGCGCATAAAACGCGACAATCCGGCCAAAGAAACCGGAGAGCCGGGCTTCTTCCACAGCAAGAAGTGCGGCGGCATCGTCGCCCGAGGATGATGCGTTTTCGGCGATTGGCGTTTCTCTGCGCCGCACAAGATACTGACTGAGCGTGGGCGTCCAGGACAAAGCGAGGAGAAGCGAGGTGAAGAGCGAGACAGTCATAGTGACGGCGAGCGCCCGGAAAAAGCTCCCGGTCACACCGGTGATCGAGATCAGCGGAAGGAAAACAACGATCGGCGTGATCGTGGAACCGATCAGAGGAATGGTCATTTCCTGCAACGCGCTTTGAATGGCTTCAAAGCGTCCCTGTCCTGCGTCACGGTGCAAGACGATGTTTTCCAAGACAACGATCGCATCATCGATAACCAAGCCGACCGCAGCCGCCAGACCGCCAAGAGTCATGAGGTTGAAGCTCTCGCCAGTAAGCCTCAGGACGATGAAAGTGATGAGCAAGGTGGCCGGAATCACGAGCCCGGCGACAAGGGATGTGCCCCAGTCACGCAAAAAGAGAACGAGGATGACGGAAGAGAGCAGCAGTCCCAATAGCACGGCATCGCGAACGCTGGCGATGGATTCGTGAACGATGGTCGATTGATCGTAAAACGGCTCGATGTGCACACCAGGGGGCAGCGTGGGGCGAATCTCTTCGATTTGGGAGTGGACTTCGTTAGCGACATCGAGCGTATTGCTATCGGGCTGACGATGCACGCTGAGCAGAACGGCGGGTTTGCCGTTGGCCGTAACCATGGTGTAGACCGGAGCGACCGAGGGCGCAATCTTTGCAATATCGCCGAGACGAATGGGAATGCCTGCGGTCGAGCTCTTCACGACTATCTGGCCGATCTGCTCCGGCGTTCGAACCTGGCCGCTGATCAAGCCGAGAACCAATTGATGATTATTCTCGATGAGACCGGGAGAGTCGATGAGGTTGGTCCGGCGGATGGCTTCGAGAATATCGTTGACGGTGATGCCGGCGGTGAGCAGACGCGCCGGGTCGGGCGTTACTTGGAACTCCGGAACGCGGCCACCTTGCACGAGAACGGAGGCAACACCATCGAGCCGGTTCACGCGTGGCTTGATGTCGTAGGTGGCAATTTCCCAAAGCCTGTTCTGCGGGATCGTGTCTGAAGTCAGGCTGTAGCCAAGAATCGGAAATGAAGCGAACGTGAGGCGGTGGGTCTCAACCTTGGCCGTCGGTGGCAATTCCGCCTGCATGCGGGCAACCACGGCGTCGATACGCTGCAACGTCAGAATCATGTCGCTGTTCCAGTCGAAGAAGAGATCGACCTCCGCGGAACCGCGGCTGGTGATCGACTGCACCTTGCGCAAGCCCGGGACACTGTTGACGGCTTCCTCGAGCGGACGCGTGATGATCACGAGCATCTGGTCGATGGGCATCACTCCGTTGTCAATGCCGATGACGATGCGAGGAAAATCCGTGTTCGGGAAGACTGCAACTGGAATGGTGAAGGCAAGATACGCGCCGACGAGCATGAGGCTGACGATCAAAAACAGAATGGGGCGAGAGAACCGTTGGAACCAGGGCGCACCGCGCTTGCTGGAAGGACGCACTGCGCGCGGCGGATTAGGAGGAAGGTCCATGCGCGGCTAATCCTTGTCCTTGGGATCGGGTTTCGCGGCATCGCCGGACTTATCCGATTTGGCGGACGTGTCTCCCGCCTCTTTTTCCGCCGGGGCCGGTGCTTCGATTTTGATCTGCGTGTTATCTGGTAACGCATAGCCGCCTGAGCTGATCACCGGATCGCCGGCGATGACGCCGCTTACAATTTGCGCAAAATCCGCGTTGCGCACACCCAGCTGCACAGTCTTGAGGTGCGCGTGGCCGTCCGCGCCTGCGAGCAAAACGTAGTCCTGGCCCAAGGAGTTCTTAAAGATCGCCGGAGTGGGCACGACGAGCGCCTCTTTCACCGTCTTCGCGGTCATGGAAATTTCCACGCTCATGCCGGGTTTCAGCGCCGGGTCTGGCTTGGACGCTTCGACCCACACTTCAATGGTTGTGCTGCCAGGATCGAGAGCCGGGCTCACCAAACTGACACGGCCTTTGATGGTGGCTTCGAGACCGGCAATTTTAAGTTCCGCCGGGTTTCCCACTTTCAGAACCGCGGCTTCCGATTGCGGAATGTGCGCTTTGGCGATGAGCCTGGACGTGTTCATCACCGTAAGGATTGGCTGATTGGCATTTGCGAGATCCCCTTCATAAAGCGGCCGGTCCGTCACAACGCCGTCGATAGGGCTGTGAATTTCCGAATAGCTGAGCTGCGCCTCCGCACTGAGCATATGGCCCTGCATGGACTCTCTTGCACCTTGAGCGGCTTTCAGACCCTGCTCTTGGCCCACGCGTTGCAAATCCGCGAGTTGCTTTTGCGCCTGTTCGCTCTGGCTGCGGGCCTGAAGCAGGGCCACTTCGGCCGAGTCCAGGTCGCGTCGCGGCAGTGCACCTTGCTCGAAAAGCTCCTTGCGGCTGTTGTAAACCTTCTGCTGCGCATCAAAAGCGGCCTTCGTGGCCGCCGCATCAAGTTCCGCCTTTTGGATCTGCTGCGGGAGACCCGCATTGACCGTGGTGACATAGGTCGCATCGGCCTGTTTGAAGTCTCCTTTGCTGGCCAACGCAACGCCAGACAGGTCGCCATTCTCCAGTTCCACGAGCAGTTGTCCTTTTTTTACGCGGCTGCTTCGTTGCACATGGAATCGCTTTATGGTGGAAGTGATTTTCGGCGCGATGGTGGCTTGCTCCAGCGGGTAAACAACGGCCTCCACGGAAATCACCTGTGAGATGGGGGCACGCCGCGCGGGCGTGGTCTCGACGGAGACCACAGGTTCCTTTTCTTTTTCGGCCTTGCTGCAGCCGCTCGCCACGCAAAGTATGGCGGCCATGGTGCTGAAAGGAGCTATCCACTTCCGGAGAAACGTCAAAATGGTGTTCATCGTCGTCACCTTCATGGCGTTGTCAGAACCCCCGTCAGGGTTTGCAAATTGGCTAGGGCCACGCGATAGCGCACGGCTCCGTCTTGATACGCCGCGCTGGCTTGCGCGAACGTGGTCTGCGCGTCCACTACTTCGAGGACCGTAGCTTCACCGCCCTTGTAGCGAAGGGTCGTGAGACGCAGGCCCTCTGCGGACAGTTCGGCAGAGCGGCTGAGGCCGCTGAGTTCGTTCAGAGCCGTATCCGCTTCGGCATATAAGGATTGGATCTCGGCAACCAGCCTGCGTTGCGCGAGGGAGAGTTCCCGTTGGGCCTGTGTGCGCCGCAACTCAGCTTGCTTGACGCGACTTTGTGTGGCGCCCCAGTTCCATATAGGAATATTTACCGTGGCCGCAGCCGAAGAACCCAGATTGGAACCGTTCGATCCGTTTACGGCAAACTGCTGGGCGTCGATTCCGTACCAATAATCGAAACTCAGAGAAGGCAGATACCCTCCGCGCGCGCCTGTCACATCGTGTCCCGCCTGCTGCACGGCGGCCAGCGCGGCGCGAAGATCGGGATTGTCCCGCGCGGCACGCTGTTGCACTTCAGCGATGGTTGGCAGAGGAACGCTGGCGTGAAGATCTTCGGCAAGTTCAAAATGGTCGTTGAAATCAGAAAAGATCAGCACTGCAAAATCGAGTCGCGCATTAAGCAGCCCGAGTTGCGCCTCCAGCAATTGCCGGCGGCGGTCCTGCATCTGCAATTCCGCTTTGATGACGTCGGAATGCGCCACCTCCCCGCCCTTTTCGAGATCCTGCGTCAATTTCAAGAAACGGTCGCCCTCCTCACCGTTTTTCTTCGCGGCTTCCAGCTTCTGCTGGGCTGCTGCAACGGCGTAGTAGCTCTGCACAACCGTAACGACCAGCCCGCGCGAAGCAATCTCGGCGCGCGCTTTTGCAAGAGCGGAGGCCGCGGAAGCTCGGCGGAAGGTCGAAATCGAGACCAGATCGATGCTCTCGTGCACATTGGCCTGGCTGATGTATTCATGCGCGGCGTTGTTGGCAATGAATCTGACATTGCGGCTCCTGTCGAGCTGACTGTAAAGCGCTTCATTGTTGTAGGTGACGCTGGGTAGCAGAGCGGCCGCCGCCTGATAGCGATCCTGGCGTGCGATCGCGGCGTCGGTCTGCGAGGATTGAAACTGCGTGCTGTTCTTCCTGGCCCGGGCAAGGGCATCTTCGAGCGTCAGGCGGAGCACGGGCAACGTGGCTGGCGCTTCCGACTGCGCATCTCTGGAAGGTGCGGCGCTCACGGGAGCCGGCGTTTGCTGCGCCGCGGCAATCTCCGCGCAGCACAACAAAAGGGCGGCAACCAAGGCCGACGACAGAACGAGGATGCTAGGCGATTTCATAAATGTCGACTCCTGGGCCGGACGAAAACGCATGCACGGCAAGGAAGAATGTAACCTTAACGAGGCAAACATAAACGCAGGATTAACCGCTAGATCGAGGATCAGACGGGCCGACGGGAAGATAAGCCGTGAAGGTGCTACCGATCGAGTCAGAACGTGTCAGCTCTAAACGCCCGTGATGGGCCTCCGCGATCCAACGGGAAATGGATAGGCCCAGCCCGGCGCCGCCTCCGTCGTTCTCTAGCCGGGAACGGGCTTTGTCCGCGCGGAAAAAGCGCTCGAATATGCGCGGCTGCAGATCCGCGGGGATTCCGCCGCCGGTGTCGGTGATGCTCACGGTGTATTCCTCATCTCGGCTACGGCAGGTCACCGTGACGCGTCCACCCTCGGAGGTGTACTTAATCGCATTATCCAGCAGATTGAGGATCATCCGACGCAGCAGGGATTCGTCCGCACGGATAGGAGACTCGGATGCTTCTTCGAAATTCAGACAAATCTTTTTTGCGAGTGCCAGCGTTCTGGCCGAATGCACACACTCGCCGACGAGTTCATCGAGATAAAAATCGCGCGGCTGGAGCGGATACTGGCCGGCGTCAGCTCGCGTAAGGGTGAAGAGATCCTCCACGATGTGTGTGAGCCGCTCGGCCTCGTCGTGAAGCACTCGCAGCGATTCCCGGTATTCCTCGGGCGAACGTGCCTGCTGCGAAAGAGCGACCTCCGCTTCGCCGCGCAAAATCGCAACGGGTGTCCGCAATTCGTGTGAAGCATCGGCCATGAAGCGCTGCTGGCGTTCGAAGGATTGACTGAGACGGTCCAGCAGCCTGTTGAACGATCGCGCCAGGTGCCCCAGTTCGTCCCTATCATTCTGTACCGTCAGCCGTTCGTGCAGATTGGCGGCGCCGATGCGCCCGGCCTGGCTGCTCATGGCCACAACGGGAGCGAGGCTCTTGCGCGCGAGAAAGTAACCGCCTACGCTGGCGAGCAAGAGAGCGATGGGGATCACCCATGCAAACGTCACGGTGACTTCTTCAAGCATTTCTTGTTGCGCATGAAGCGATTGCAAGATCACCAGCGTGCCGGCTTTTCCGCCTGACGAAAAGTGCCGCGCGAACCCCCGGTAGCCGGCTTTGTTACCCCGGACCTTGCCAAAAAAACGCTCGGAGCGCGAAGAAGCGTTGAGAAATCGTTGAAATGAGTCCGATGACAAAAGCCCTACCGACACGGAATCAATGGCCGGAGCCGCCAAAGGCATGTCTTGTGAGCTAACGACGAGGATTCCTTTCGCGTCAAAGATCGCGAAGACGTGATCGCGAAAACGATGTTCGGTAACGGCAACCTGGCCCGCCAGCTTGAAGGCATCCGGGCCGCTCTGGTCGCTGATTTCCGCGTCCAGCGTGGTGAGAAATGCGTTGGAGAGTTCCGCCAGATTCACGTCGGTCCGTTGAACGGTGCTCTGCCAAAAAATGAAATAAGTGCTGAGAGACAGCGTAACCAGCACGACTGCAAGCACCGCGGTGTACCAAAGTGTGAGCCGGACGCGAACCGAATCAAGCATTGCTTTTCCGGGCGGAGGACGTTGCCTTGGCGCGATTCCGTGGCGAAACATTTTCGTCTCCCGCGTCCGCCGCTTCCGAATCGTTCAGCGGGCCTAAAATGTATCCTGCGCCTCGGCGAGTATGGAGCAAGGGCTTGCTGGAATCCGCGTCAATTTTCCGGCGCACGCGATTTACGTAAACTTCGATCAGATTCGAGAAGGGATCAAACGTCTCATCCCATACGTGCTCGGCGATTTCGGCGCGTCCCACTACGCGGCCAGCGTTGCGGGCCAGATACTCGAGCAGCGCATATTCCTTGGCGGTGAGGGTCACACTCCGGCCCGCCCGGGACACGCTTTGCGCGGCAGCATCCAGGACAAGGTCGGCGACGGCAATCTTGCCGGGGCGGAGCTCACCGGAGCGGCGCAGCAAGGCCCGAAGGCGCGCCAGCAATTCACGAAATTCAAAAGGCTTCGTCAGGTAATCGTCTGCGCCGTGGTCCAGTCCGGTGACGCGGTCCTCCACTGCATCGCGCGCGGTCAGCATCAGAATGGGCATCCGCTGACCTGATTTTCGCAGCTCGCGGCAGACTTCAAATCCGTTGCGGCCGGGAATCATTACATCGAGGATCACCAGATCGTAAGTATTGATCGCTGCCTGGTAAAGCGCATCGTCACCGGTATTGGCCACGTCCACCGCGTAGGCTTGTTCGCGCAGGCCCTTGGCCACGAACCGCGCGATACGTGCATCATCTTCGACAAGCAGTAGCCGCATGCGAGCATCATACGGCAGGTGCGAGGAAAAGTGAGATACTTGCTGACGGCGCATGACTCCGGTCCCTCGTTCCCGCCGGGTCGAATGACTGATACGAACCGAGAGGCGAGGTTCTGGCTCATCGACAAAGAGCGCACCAGAATAAGCCCGTCAGGCATCGAAATAAGTATGAAGTTCAAGAACATCGAACCTCAACAATTCGATTGCACGAGAACGGCAATGCGGCCCTTCGGCTGCATGGAGCTGTGGGCCGGTAATGAGAGAGCGCACCGCTCTCTCATTCTGGCCGGATTGGAAAGCGATGTCATCGCGGTGCCGTCCGGCGGCGACAAAGGCGGCGATCTTTCTGCGGTGTTCTCCTGCAGCGATAATACCGCCCGGGTGGTGCTTGCGGATTGCGTCGGCCACGGCTATACGGCCAGCGGCGTGGCCCGGCATGTCCACCACCTTTTGCATAAATTCCAAGACATTCGAGATACGGCGGGGCTACTGGCGGCGCTGAATGACGCTTTTACGCTCTCGAACGAACAATCGGGTGACCCGCTGCGGCTGACCACGGTGGTCACGGGAACCTTTGACGGCACCACCGGCGAATTCAATTTTGCCTATGCCGCGCACCCGCGGATGCTTCTCTGGCGCGGGCGCGAGAGGCGATTCCTGGAGCTGGGAGAAGGGCTGGAAGGTTTCCCGCTGGGATACAGCACTGGTGAAACCTACAGCCAGCAGAGCGTGCGGTTAAACCACGGCGACTTGATTCTGGCGTTCTCCGATGGCGCAACCGAAGTTCGCTCGCCACTTGGGGAGCAACTCACTTCCAAGGGCTTTTGGGGACTTGCGGAAAGCACCTTAAGCACTTTGCCTCACCCGCTTGTGCTGCGGGATTTTTCTCGCGCGCTGATCGAAGGCGTGCACCTTTACCGCGGCCACCAAGGTGAGTTGGAGGACGACATAACGCTGCTCACGCTTCGGAGCGTGGTCTAGTCTGACTGCCTGCGGAACAGCAGTCCTGCGTTCGGGCATGTATTGCGCTATTTCACCGGATGGGACGCAAAGTACCGGTCCAGACTCTCCACAATTTCTTGCACGCCCCGGTGGACATTCTTGTCCAAGGCTGCGACGACGGACGGCACATCCTTTCCGCTCGACGGTTCGTCATGTGTGTAGTAGTGAGTCCATACGGTCGCGCCATTCTTCAGGTCACGCATTTCTAATTCCAACGTGACCCGCGTCGACATCTCACTCCCAGTGACCTCTTTGAAATCATACAGGCGCCCGCGCAGGGCAAAGTCTCCCCGTACATTGCTGCGTCGGTAATAAACAGCCCGGTAGCGGCCTGACGCCCGCAGTTCCCGCAGCAAGACTTCTTGGATCATTTCCGTGGGAGGTTCCGCCCAACGCTGATACTCGTAGGTGCCTAATTGCTCGGGACCGTTGCCATAGACGATGCGATCCTCGCGATACAAATGTGAGGTCATTAGCGCGCCCAGGAGCAGGGTCACGGGAACCGCGTCCGGTTTCTCGACAGCACCCGCATCGGCCGGGACCGTAAGCTGGTAATACTTGCTCGGCCGCGTGGCGCCGCAGCCGTTGAGCAATCCAGCGGCCAGTGCGACGGCTATGATTAGCGCTCTTGTAGCCATACCAGGAACCGTTTCTTCGACGCCCCTTGGCGCTCTTTCCCAATATCGCAGTTCCATGTCGCCGCGCACTAGGCTCATTGATGCTCTCCCGGTTTGTGCTCGCGTGGGTTCGTCGACCGAATGAGCGTGTAAGGCCTGGTCTTGATCGTATTCGTAAATTCCTTCAGATTCTGGCTCACGTGGCGCAGGTTTTCGAGTAACTCATCAATGTTTTCGGAGTTTACGTCAAGCGTCTGATCGAGGCGCCCGGTTAAATCCGTCACCGTTGCCAGCGACTGGCGCAATTCGATCACCGCTTGGCGAATGTCGGCGCGATTCTCTCCGATCAGGGAATCGACGTGATTTAGCGTCTCATTGGCTTGCTCCGAGGTTTTCCGTAGATCCTGGAGCAGCGGCTCCAACTTTTGAGTGGCGGAGTTCAAGTTCTGTACCGTCGCCTTCACCGAGCCGCGGTTTTCCGAAATCATCCCGCGTGTGTCGGCCAGCGTCCCCGCAAGGTTTGCGCGATTCGAATCGCTCAGCAAATCGTTGACGCGAGCCAGCGTGACCTGCAGCTCGCTCGCGCGGTCATTGAGCGTCTTCAGAAGTTGCTGCGCCTGGGGTGCGATGTCGTTGATTTTTTCCGTGAGCGCATTGAAGTCCACGTAGGGGTCGGACAGCAGGATCATTCCCGTCGTGGCGAGCGCGGCCTTTTCGCTTCCCGGAACAATTTCCAGATGATTGTCTCCCAGAGGGCTCAAACTCATGATCTTCACATGGCTATCCGTCTTGATGGGCAAACCTGATTTCACACTGAACGTTATCTCGATGCGCGAGGTATCTTTCGGATCCAGCTGCAATTTCTCGACACGGCCGACTTTCGGCCCGCCCGCATAGCGCACCGGCGCTCCGGGTTCCAGTCCGCCGGCAAACGGAAAGTAGGCGCGGTACGTCGTGGCGCTTCCGCCGAATGCGCCGGAGAGGGCAAAAACCGTGGCCACCAGCACGGCGCCGGCAACCAGAACAAACAACCCCACCATGGCTTGCTCGCGTTTCGATTCCATCGCGTACCTCTTTCCCCCGTCTTCAACGGCCCGGATGACGGTGTTCTTCCGTCAGCATTTGCAGATAGTCCAGTTCCTCAGAAACCGCCGGTTCGGCAATGCGGTCGAGGAACTGTCGCACGCGCGGATGCGTGCTCGAACGCATTTCTTCCGAGGACCCGATGGCAACCACGTTTCCCTTGTCAATCAACACCATGCGGTCGGCGATCAGGAACGCGCTGGCCAGTTCGTGTGTGACCACGATGATGGTCATGTGAAATGCCTGTTTGAGTTCGAGAATGAGCTGATCCACGCCGGCAGCAATAATAGGATCCAGCCCCGCGGAAGGCTCATCGAAAAAAAGAATCTCAGGATCCATGGCCAGCGCGCGAGCCACCGCGGCTCGCTTCTTCATGCCGCCGCTTAACTGCGACGGCATGTAGTCTTCGAATCCCGACAGGCCCACTTGATCCAGTTTCAGCCGTAGGATGATTTCAATGGTCGAATCTTCCAGCTTGGTGTGCTCGCGCAGCGGCAGCGCCACGTTTTCCCCTACGGTCATCGAGCCAAACAGCGCGCCGCCCTGAAACGACATGCCGATTTTCTTGCGGATTTCATCCATCTCTTGGGATGAAATCGCTGCGATGTTTTTCCCTTTGAGCCAGATTTCACCCGAACTGGTCCTTTCCAGGCCCACCAGCGTGCGCAGCAGCGTGCTCTTCCCGGACCCGGACCCGCCTAGTATCACCAAGGTTTCGCCGCGCATTACGTCAAAACTGATGCCGTGGAGAATTTCGCGTTCGCCGTAACTGACGCGAAGATTCCGCAGCGAGATCATCGCCTGTGGCTCCGTCGGCGCCCTGTTGGTCTGCTCCATGGTGTTATTCCAAACCCTACCTTTCACTTACAAAGAAAAAGAGCGCTGTAAAGATGAGGTCTACCAGGATCACCAGAAAAATGGAAACTACCACGGCACGGGTGGTCGATCGGCCAACCTGCTCCGCTCCTGCACCTGTGGAAAGCCCTTCGTGACAACCCACGGCCGTAATCGTTATGCCAAACATAACGCTCTTGATTAGACCCGTCGTAATGTCGCGCAGAAAGAGCGCGTCCAAGGACGACTGAATATAGCGGACCAATGTGAAATCCGCCTGCGCCACACCAAAAAGCGCTCCACCGAGAATCCCCATGGAGTTCGCCCAAATCGTCAGGCACGGCAGCATCACGATCATGGCGATAAATTTCGGCGTCACCAGAAAGTGAATCGGATCGATCGCCATGGTCTCCAGCGCGTCGATTTCTTCGGTGACCTTCATCGTACCGATTTCCGCGGCGAACGCTGAACCGGACCGTCCGATGACCACGATAGCGGTAATCAACGGACCGAGTTCCCGCGTCATGGAAATCGCCACGGCACTGGCAACGTAATTCAAGGCGCCGAACTTGCGCAGCTCATATGCGCTCTGCAGCGCCAGAATCAGCCCGATGAAGAACGTAATCAGAGAAAGAATAGGGAGCGCCCCAACACCGGTCTGCATGGCTTGCGAAATGGCGCTCTCGAAGCGAAGTGGCTTGCCACGAAAAGGGGCGACGAACGTGAAGTACGCGGCCCGCCCTCCAAGCCTGGTCAGAGCTCCCAGATACGCAAGCCCGTCGGTAACCGATCCCCCAATTTGCGTCGTCAGTTCCACGGTGCTCTCGTCGGGCTTCCTCGGTTTGCGGGTCTGGCAGACTCAGGTCGCTACGGACTGCTCTTCGTTGTCGTAGATCTCAAAGATTCTCAGCAATTTGGAGAGCTGCAAAACTTCCCGGATCGTCTTATTCAAGCCGTAAAGGATCAAACGCGAGCCGACATCACGCGAGGCTTTAAGTCCTTCCACGAGAGATGCCACCCCGGAGCTGTCGATATAGCGAACCGCCCCCAGGTTGAGCACCACCCGAGGCATCTTCAGTTCGCGAAGCTCGCGCAGAAGTGCCTTCCGCAGTTGCGGGGAAGTCGCGAGATCGATGTCTCCGGAAATGTCGAAAATGGTGGTCTTGTCCAAATGGCGCGCGGCAATCTGCAAGTTGAATTCTCCTCAGGAGCCTTTCTGAGGCGCCTGCACATGCAAAATTTTCACCAGCCGGAGCTGATTCCTGCCGTTGCTGCGGCTGAATTCTACTGTATCCATGCACTCACGGATAAAGTGCAGGCCCAGGCCGCCCGGCCGGACATCTTCGAGCGCGCGCCCGCACATCTTCTTCGGATTCACCGCTGTACCACGATCTTCCAGCACGATCTCAAGAGCATCGTTGCCTCCACCATCCCGGGGCACATGGATCCGGCGGAAGGAGGCCTCGATGGGTTGCTCTGGGTCCCCTAGGTATGCATGGCGAATGATATTTGTCAGCGCTTCGTCGACGGCAAGAACAACGGCACGGCACTCGGGCTCGGAAAATCCCAGGGTAGCGGCGAGTTGTCCCAAGGCGTTTCGCACCACGCAGAGCATCTCGGGATCGCTTCGCAACTCCATTCTGAGTAGTAAACTACTCCGGCTCACGTGAGCGCTCTCCTTTAGCCTGACAAACTGGATTCCCCGTTTGGTCTCGGAAAGATCGCCGCTGGCGGACTTCCTGACACAACTCCTGTCCAGATAATACACGGAATTCTACTGGCAGCAACTTACAAGCTTCCAGGTACGGCCCAGCTCGAAGCGCTGGCAATCTTGGCATCGCCTTCACCCCGCTCTAGCACAGGGTCGCGCGAGAACGACTCGCAACCAAAAACGCCATAACCACGCTAAATCGTTCCATCCGTGGAACTTAAGCAGGTTCCTTTATTTCTAAATGTGCATTACCCTTGATAGCCAGCCTGGTCAAAGAGAAAAAAGGCCATCCGCGCTTCCGAGTAGAGTTTTCCTGCTGAGCGCTTTTACCTGGCAAGCCTTCTGGGACGCCTTCGAACAGATTCTGCCGGAGACTAGTGAAACCGTCCCTCCCGAGGAAGATCCTCTCGATCAAGCGCTGTTACGTTTACTCGGTCTGGGGAAGGAAAAGCAACTGGTTGGTCGTCGGCTGCTGGCCTACGATACCACCAACTTCTACACCTACATTGCCAGCACCACCACGCGAAACCAACCCGGCACAGCGCGGCGATAAAAAGCAGGGCCGCCACAATCTGCGCCAAGTGGGTCTGAGCTATGTTCTGGACGGAGAGAGTGGGTTGAGCCTATGCCACCACGTCTACCCGGGCAACGTAGCCGATGTCGAAGAGTTCTCCGTCGCCTTGGCACGGATCGTGCGTCTGCTGGATCAAAATCAAATTGCTCGCGACACGGTCACGTTGGTCTTCGACAAGGGCACGGCTGCACTGGACAACACCGCGGAACTCGAAGAGGCGGGGGTGGGATGGATTTCCGCCCTGCCTTGGAATCAGGCGCCGGCGGAGTTGCGCGAGCGAGCCAGCGAAGAGCTGCCGCCGGGCGGGCCGTGGCCGAGAAGCTGTTGGTGCACGGCCAGGAATATCCCGCGGTGCTGAAGTACTCAGCGCCTTTTGCCGCCGGGCAACTGCACAGCCTGACCACCAGCATCAGCCGCACGCTGCAGTCCCTAGCGACGCCTCTCGAAGGAATTGAATAACCTCGGTCGCGTTGGACCGAGGAAGGGATCAGGCGCAAGATCGCGAAGTGGTTGTCCGGGCAGTTCCTCTCCGATGTAATTTGCTACCAGCTGGAATCTCCCGACGGCCAATGGCAACTACAGTTTGATTTCGATCAGGCCGCGTTTGAGCGCCTCCCCCAGTCGTCGTTTAGCCCGCACCGTGCTGCTCACCAGCCGCATGGACAGGACGGCGGAACAAGTGGTGGCCGGCTATTGTGGCCAGCAACAGGTCGAGCGTGTCTTCCGCGGCCTGAAAGACGGAGAGTGGCTCGCTTGGGACCGATGCATCACTGGACCGACCGCAAGATCGGCATCCATGCGTTTACTCCATGCTGGGCATCTCTCTCTTGCAGTATGTGCATCGCCAGGCCAAAGCCGCCTGGAGCGATCTTTCCATGTAACAACTCCTGGAAGAGTTGCAGCAGATTCAGCAGTTCGTTCTGCTCTACTCGCGGCAAGGCGAGACGGGTACCCCGCCTACGTACTCTCGAAGCAAACTCTTGCGCGGCAGGCTTTGGCCAAGCTGCTGAAGCTGGACGAGCTGCAGATTACCCACCGTAGGAAATACCAACCGGACGATTTAAACTGCACAAAAAGGAGTTCCTAGAAGTCTGTTGACTGAACTCGCAGTAAACTGCCGCTAGTTGGAGGGGCTGGTGCGGGTGTCTAATGATGGAGGACGGCAATCATGAGGAAATGGCTCTTGGTGCTCGGATTGGCTGGTGCCGCCTGGATGACCTTTGTTTTGTATCTAGGGTCTCTGCGGCTAGCAATCATCAGCAATTACCCCGGCTTTTTCTTGGCGAGGTGGTGCGTACACTACAGCGGTATTGCTCCATCTTTATGGACCCTGTGGATGTTTGATGGCTTGCTCGTGCTGACGAGTTCTCTTGAGTGGGTAATTGTGGGCATTATTGCGCGGGGCTTAGCACGGCGATTCTCAAAGTAACCTATTGGGTGTAGGAAAAACTCACTGCCTCCGGGACTACGTTCGCCTGCGACATGCTGGCTGGTGGAAATGGCATCGACGACGTAGCCAAGATGTTGGCCGATGCCGTAGACACGATTGAGAAGCACTACGCGCAGTTCGTTCCAGCCGCCAGAGAGGCAGCCCAAGCCAAGATGGATAGGGGCATGGAGAGCGCGATTTTCTTGCGCTCAAGGTTTTGAACAAAGCTGTTCAACATCTTGAGTAAATGAGGCCAAGCTTTTTGAAGGCTTCAATTGGATTGTCAATCGCCCTGCCGGGTGCCCCGCGGGCTGGCCTGAGCGCTGGAAATCGTTAGGCAAGCACGTAAGACAACCCGTTAGACTGTCTGTAACTTATTGCAAATAAGCGGGCGAACCTGTAAGCCGGATTCTGTGCGGCGCGCAAACCGCAGAACGGCTTGCGCGCCGCGGCGATCATTCCTCTAGGCCACGGTTCGCGCCGTGGCTCGAGCAGCCTACCCGAGGGTTTTCAGTCCACGAATGGCTTGCGCCACCGCAGAAGGAGCGCGTTCATTCTCATGAACGCTGACTCATCGAGCCGGGCCGGCTCTCCCCTCCTATTTGGCCTTGCATCACGCGGGGTTTTCCGTGCCTCCGGTGTCACCACCGGAGCGGTGGGCTCTTACCCCACCTTTTCACCCTTGCCAAACATTGCGTGCTTTTCGAAGACGTCCCGCAGGTTTCCCTGCGCGATGTCACCGTGCTGCGCTCCGCCGGCGGTCTATTCTCTGTGGCACTGTCCGTAGCCCAACCGCACTGCGCGGGGTTAAACCCAGCGCCACACGCCTATGCGTGTAACTCTGCCTTCCGGCAGACCCTGCGTGGCAAGCCCCCTGACGTTATCAGGCGCGTTGCCCAGTCAAGAGTTCCGCTCCCCACAAAATGAAGAGCGTGCCCCAGGACGATGTCCGGACTTTCCTCCCGCCTAGCCATCTTGCAATGACCAGGCCAGCGATCACCCGGCTCGCCCGCCATCTTTACTATACCTCGACCATTGGCGGTGGGGCGACCAAGAAGTGCTCGGAATGCCTTGCGTCAAGCTGCGGGTTCCGGATTGCGTCCGTAGCGTCATACACAAAATCATCTTCTACGGAAACAGGCCAATAGCAGAAGAGCACATAGCAGTACATCCCACAAAAGCGACGCGGATGGTGTTTTTCCGAGTAGAGGTTGCTTAATTCTGAGAAGACAATCACGTCATAAGGAGTGTGCGAGGCTAGCCGGAAGAATCGAACTGGTGCGTAGCGTGAGCCACACAAAAACATAGCTATGTGCCAGGATCGCAAAGATCCGAGACAGTGGCGTGCGGATGGCTATTTGAGTCCGAGAAGCATATCGAATTCGGCCTCGGTCAGGATAGTTACGCCAAGCTTCTTGGCTTTGTCGTGCTTGGACCCGGGATCGGTGCCCACAACAACGTAGTCCGTCTTTTTGCTGACTGAGCCGGAAACTTTGCCGCCGTGTTGTTGCACGATCTCGCCCGCTTCCTCACGAGAACGATTCGCGAGACCCCCGGTGAAAACGAAACTCTTGCCCGCAAATTTGTCGCTCTTGACCCTGCGTTTCTCGGCCGTGGGATGCACGCCCGCCTTATGCAGCTTTTTGACGAGCTGGCGATTAGCGGCTTCCGAAAAGAATTCCACAATGCTCGCCGCGACCTTCGGCCCAACCTCGGGTACTTCCACAAGTTGCTCTTCTTTCGCCGCCGCCAACTCCTCCAGAGACGAAAAATGTTCCGCCAGCAATTGTCCCGTCCGCTCGCCGACAAACTGTATCCCCAGCGCATAGATTAGCCGCTCCAGCGAATTCTTCTTGCTTGCCTCAATCTCCTCAAGCAGGTTCTGCGCCGATTTTTCCGCCATCCGCTCCAGCCCGGCCAGCTCCTCCAGCTTCAATAAATAAAGATCGGCCACGTCCTTCACCAACCCCTTGTCCACAAGCTGATCCACAATCTTGTCGCCCAGCCCATCGATATTCATCGCGTGCCGGCCTGCGAAGTGGAGAATCGACTCCTTTCTCTTCGCTGGACACGCTGCATTCACGCAGCGGTACGCCACTTCCCCTTCCACGTGATGAATTGCGCTGTCACATTCCGGGCAGCGTTTGGGCATGCGAAAGGGCTTCCGGTGCTTCGCTTCTCTCGTCACTTTCAGCACGTGGGGGATCACTTCGCCGGCCCGCTCGATCAACACCGTATCGCCAATCTGCAATCCCAGCCGCTCGATTTCATCCATATTGTGGAGCGTGGAACGGCTGACTGTGACGCCTCCCACTTGCACCGGCTGGAGCACGGCCACCGGCGTCAGCGTCCCCGTGCGCCCCACTTGCACGATGATGTCGTTGACCACCGTCGTCTCCTGCCGTGCCGGATACTTGTACGCAATCGCCCAACGAGGGGCCTTTGACGTGTAACCCAGTTCACTTTGAATGGGAATGGAATTCACCTTCACGACAACTCCGTCAATCTCATACGCGAGCTTCTCTCGCTTCGCGTCCCAATCGTCGCAATAGGCGATCACTGCTTCGATTCCGGCACAGAGCTTCCAGTCGTCCGAAGCGCGGAAGTGCAATTGCTTTAGAGTCTGTAGGGACTCGGAATGTTTCGCAAATGGCACTTTTCCGTCCACGAGCAAGTAGTATGCAAAAAAATCGAGTCGCCGCGCCGCTGTGGTCGCCGGATCCAGTACGCGCACTGCACCGGCCGCGGAATTCCGTGCATTTACAAAGATCTTGCCGCCAATCTGCTCCTGTTGTCGGTTCAGCGCTTCGAACGCCTTCCGCGTCATCATGACTTCGCCGCGTACTTCGAAGTCCAAGGGAAGTTTCACTTTCTTCAGTTTCACAGCTTCCACGCGCAGCGGAATCGACCGAATCGTCTTTACGTTCGGCGTAACGTCCTCGCCCGTCGTGCCGTCGCCGCGCGTAACACCGCGTACCAACACTCCATCCTCGTATTGCAGCGAGATGCTCAGCCCGTCGAACTTGTGCTCCGCAATGTATTCAATCTTTTCCTGCCCGCTTCCCTGTCGCACGCGCCGGTCCCAGTCGCGCAGCGCATCATAGGAAAACGCGTTGTCCAAGCTCAGCATCGGCCGCGCATGCCGCACCGTCGAAAATCCCTCGCGCGGCGCTCCGCCAACGCGCACGGTGGGCGAATCCGGCGTCACCAGTTCCGGATGCGCCACCTCCAATTCTTTCAACCGATTCATCAGCCGGTCATAAGCAGCGTCCGAAATCTCTGGCTCATCGAGCGTGTAATACCGGTATTCGTGGTGGCGCAGCTTCTGGCGCAGCTCTGCGATTTCCCTCACGGTTGCGGACCCAGCTTTGGGCATGAAACCCTCGGCACAACAGTGTGCTGAAAAACGCTTGGTATTATATAGAATGAATGTCTTGCAAAACGAACGGACTATACCTGGACCATTGATGACCACCGATCTGCGAAACGCTTTGCTGATTCACAATCCCAACGCCGGCAACGGCGGCAGCGGCCGCCGCCGCACGCTCGATGCTGCCCGTAATATTTTTGCCGCTGGCGGCATAGAATCCGAGCTTGCGGAAACCACCGGCCCAGGCCATGCCACGGAAATGGCCTTGCGCGCCGCCTCCGAAGGCCGCGGCCTGGTGATCGCCTGCGGAGGTGATGGCACGCTCAATGAAGTCATCAACGGCTTGGCCGCCCATCAGAACGGACACCGTGTGCCTCTCGCACTTCTTCCCGGAGGAACCGCGAACATCCTGGCCAAAGAACTGGACTTGCCCTGGGATATCCCCAGCGCCGCCGAGAAGCTCGTTCGCGGCATGGTGAAGGAAATCGCACTCGGCTTGGCCACTCCACTCGAACAGCCCGAAAAGAAAAAATACTTCCTCAGCGTCGGCGGCGCCGGTCCCGACGGCATGATCGTCTATTCCCTCGACCTCGATCTGAAAGCGCGCCTCGGCATTCTGGCCTACTGGTGGCAGGGCGCTCGCGAGGTCTTTCGTTACCGTTTCCCGCATTTCCGCATCGTCGTCGGTGATAAAGAACTCCACGCTTCTCTGGCCATTGTCGGTCGCACCAAGAACTACGGTGGCCCCTTCAAAATAACCACCGGCGCGGATCTCTTCGAAGACCAGTTCGAAATCATGGCCCTCACCACGCAAAGCGGCCTGCGCTATTTGAGCTACTTGCCCACGCTTTGGATGGGCAACCTCCGAGGCACCGCAGGCGTGCATTTCCACAAGTCCGACACCGTCATCTGCGAACCGCTTGACAATAGTCCCCTGTATGCCCAAGTCGACGGCGAACCGCTGGCCCGCCTCCCCGTCGAATTCAAGATCGTCCCGCGCGCTTTGAAACTCCTCGTCCCCGGCAATCCAGCGAAACCGCCGGCTTTGTAGGGGCGCGCTTCAGCTCGCCCTGTTATTGTCCTCCTCGAAGTGCAGCACCCGTCCCCATCTGTCGGGATGCAGGGCCCCAGCTCGGCAACCACCCCGAAATTCGAGAGTATTTTTTCCAATGCTGGGCATGACACTGGCTGTCCGAGAAGATCTGGACTGACAACTAATCACTAACACCTGCTTTCATGAGATAACCTACCCATGGATCCCTTCACCCACGCCTTGTCCTCCTATACCCTGAAGCGTGCCGCTTTCCCGCGGGTGCCTCGCTTCACAACAACTGCCATGCTCGTCGCCGGGACTATCCCCGACCTCGATTTGTTGAGCGCGTATTTCGGCCCTTCCGCCTTCCTCACCTTTTATCGCACTTACTGTCATTCGTTGCTTGCCGCTGTATTGTTCAGCCTGCTCGTCACTCTCCCGTTTCTCCTGCGCCAACGCGGGCCAACCGAGATACAAACCTCGCCGCTCCCCGTCTTCCTCGCTGTTCTCGCCTCCGCCGTTCTCCATTTGCTCATGGATGTTTGTCAAAGCGCTGGAGTTGAACTCCTTTGGCCTATTTCTGCCCGCCGCTTCGCCCTGGACTGGGTTGCCCATCTCGATCTCTGGATCTTGGGAATTCTTCTAGCCGGAATTCTTCTCCCCACGCTCAGCGGGCTGGTCAGCGAGGAAATCGGAGCCAAATCAAAAGGCCCACGAGGCAAAGTGGGCGCGTCCATCGCGCTCGCCACGATGATCCTTTATATCGTCTTGCGCTTCGTTCTTCACGGCAACGCTTTGTCCGCCATGGAATCGCGCACCTACCGTGGCGAGTCGCCTCGCAAGGTTGCGGCGTTTGCCGAATCTGGTTCGCCCTTCCGCTGGCACGGTATTGTAGAAACCGAGAGTGCCCTCCATGACGTTGAAATCGAAGTCGGCCTCGCCGCTGCAACCTTCGACCCCGACACCGCCATCACTTCCTATAAACCCGAACCGTCGCCCGCCCTCGACGCAGCCCGCGACACCGCTGTTGCGCGTCGCTTCTTCCAGGTCGCGCGCTTCCCCAAAGCAACCGTCGAAAAGACTCGCGAGGGTTTCCAGGTCACCGTGCGCGCCTTCCCGTATACTCGGGATGCCAGTTCTGGCTGGCGCGTCGAAGCCCTCATTGGCACTGACCCATCCGGCAAAATGCGCTCCCAAGAACTCGCCTGGGACCGCGGTTCTCAACAGCCCCGGTAGCAATAGCGCTCCACCGAAAACGCTTCGTTGACCTAGTAGCCTTCGCGCCATCCTCAAGGCTACCCCTATGCATTGTCATGGTACGCGAACGATCTCCGCTAATAGGGACTCCGCTGTCAACATTCGGCAAAATCCCCTCGGCTTCTCCGCTCCCGCAAAAGGCCCCAATTTGCATTTCGGCGCATCGCCAGCTCTCCAGAATCAACACGTATAGAAATGTCATTCTAAATAATTCTTTAAAGTAACCACCTACAAGAAACAGGGCGTGGGGGTGTACCTTGCTTTCTAACTCACATCTCCCGACGGTGCCCGATGCCTTAGTAGCAGACGAGAAAAAATATAGCTGATGGCTACAAGGGCGATCACCACTGCCGTCACTTGCAGCTTGTGATGCACCAGATACGGCATCGCGTCCGCGCCATACCGGATCGCCAGGTACCCGACTCCGAAATACCGAAACAACCGCGCAACCGTGATCGCCGACGCGTAACTAAACAACGGCATTTCAAACACCCCCGCCGCAAACACGAAGAATTTGAACGGCGTTGGCGGCGGCAGGAGCGCCGCAATCAACATTCCCACGAAACCATTGCGTTCCACCCAATGCCGGATGGCGTGTGCATGCTGACCGGTCTTTCGGTGAAAAAAAGCTTCCCCGCCCTTTCGCGCGATGAAATACAGCACCACACAGCCCAGCACCGATCCCAGCGCGGCCATGAACGCATACAGCGGCATCCGTGCCGGATGCTCCATCGACAGCTCGATCAGCAACAGATCGTTGATGACCGGAAAGGTCAGCACCGAAGAATCCAGGAAGGAAATGAGAAAAAGACCCGGCGCGCCAAGCCCGCTCGCGAAGGCCACGACTTTCTGCTTCCATCCACTAAGGCTCGCCGGCACTCGCCACTCCTCTCACCAATTCATGTTCTGCCATCACCGCGTGGCGCTTTTCTGGCCCTCCCCGAGCCCACTCCTTGGAACGAAGTCAGCAGCTGCTCAAACTCGCGGAAGGGTAGAATCGAACCGAGCGGCAACTATTGTGCGAAGGCGGCGCGATCGAAATGATTCATGAAAACCTGCATGAGCGCGGTGCGGTGCAGATTCGGAAGCTTGGGAATCTCGCCGATCACTCGGACGTGGCCGAACCTCTCGATGGTCTCGCGATTCTCGCGGTTCTGATCGCCAATCAGCACCACGCCATGCACGGGCAATTCCGCGGCGTGAAGCGCAGCAAGTGTCAAAAGCGTGTGATTGACCGTGCCCAGCGAACTGCGCGCCGCCACAACCACCGGCAATTTGAATTTCACTACCAGGTCGAGCATGAACTGTTTCTGGTTGACGGGCACCAGCACGCCGCCCGCGCCTTCGACAATCAACCAGTCGTTGATCAAGCTTCCGGGCATGTTGATCCGCCCGAGGTCGATTTCCACTCCAGCCCAGCGGGCCGCGAGGTCCGGAGAAACTGGCGGCACGAACTTGTACACCTCGTCGAGCGTTCGATCGGTGCCAATCCCAGCAAGCCTCATGACGGTCACGCGGTCCGAGCCCTCGAGCGTGCCTGTCTGGATGGGTTTCCAGTAAACCGCATCGAGTGCCGCGCAGAGTAGCGCCGAGAGTACGGTTTTGCCCACTCCGCTGTCAGTGCCCGTAATGAAGAAATGATGTCTCATGCGCGGCTCACCGTCGCTGACGCAGCCGCGCGGTCAGAAGCCTGGACTTTGGTTCGATTCCCCTCGTGGAGCAGGTCGCTCTCTGTAGCGACACTTAGCGCCACTTCTAACACTGGCGTCGTTCCCATGGACCCCCATCAGGATCTGGCTAATCATGCTCCGATGAATCTGGCATGTTACCATCGGTTGGCTAAAACGTGTCGCGGCGATATTCGAAGCGATACGGGGTTGCGCCTCCCTTTCTGATAGGGTGCGGTTTGACCAGCCATTGGTAAAATGTTATAAATCTGCGTTTTGTGTCCAGCTGTGCGCCCCATCTTCAGGGTGCTTCGCCGATGATATTTGGGGTAGTCTCGGACCGGCGCGCGGCGACGTCTTGCCGGTGGAATGAGAACAAATCGCTCTGCGGCCGCGCCAAACAGCGCTCCGTCGAAAAAGTGCGCCGGAATCGGCTGTCCCGGGAAGCCATTGCCCGGTGAACAAGTGATCTACGGAGGATTGTGAATGCTTACCTGGCTGGCAAATGTCTGGTCTCTAGGCTGCAAATTCATTAGGTTTGGAGCGCCTGCTGTCCTGCTCGCCTTGTTTGGGGCGGCGTCGGCTCTCGCTGACGAAGCAGGCGGCGAAGCTAATTTGAAGCTTCCCGACCTATCCCAGGTTACTTTTCTCGGCATCGACGGCCACAAGCTTCTGCTCTTCGGCATTGTCATCTGCATTTTTGGCCTGGGCTTCGGATTGGCTATCTATTCGCGGCTGAAAAACCTTCCCGTTCACAAATCGATGCGCGAAATCTCCGAGCTGATCTACGAGACCTGCAAGACCTACCTATTTACGCAGGGAAAGTTCCTGTTGATCTTGTGGGTGTTTATCGCCGTGGTGATCGTCATGTACTTCGGCTGGCTCGCTCCGGTGCGTCCCACTGCGGTCACTCTCCCGATCATTTTGATTTTCAGTCTCGTAGGAATTGCGGGTAGTTACGGCGTCGCGTGGTTTGGCATCCGCGTAAATACGTTTGCCAATTCGCGCACGGCGTTCGCTTCCCTGCGCGGCAAGCCCTATCCGATTTACAGCACGCCACTGCAGGCCGGCATGAGCATTGGCATGATGCTCATCAGCGTCGAACTGGTGATGATGCTTTTCATCTTGCTGTTCATCTCGGGCGACTACGCTGGCCCGTGCTTCATCGGTTTCGCCATCGGAGAATCGCTCGGCGCGGCAGCGTTGCGTATCGCCGGCGGCATCTTTACGAAAATTGCCGACATCGGCTCCGACCTCATGAAGATCGTCTTCAAAATCAAAGAAGACGACGCTCGTAACCCCGGCGTGATTGCTGACTGCACGGGCGATAACGCCGGCGACTCGGTGGGCCCCAGCGCCGATGGTTTTGAAACATACGGCGTAACCGGCGTCGCTTTGATCACCTTTATTCTGCTGGCGGTGAAAAATCCCACCGTGCAAGTTCAGCTGCTGGTGTGGATCTTCGTGATGCGCATCGTGATGCTCATCGCCAGCGCCGCCGCCTATTTCATAAACAGCTTCATCGCCAAAGCCAAGTACGGCAACGCCGACCTGATGAACTACGAGGCGCCTCTCACTTCGCTGGTATGGATCACGTCAATTGTTTCAATCGGCCTGACGTACGTCGTCTCGTCGCTGATCATCCCGAGCCTCGGCGGCGATACATCGCAGTGGTGGAAGCTAGCCACCATCATCTCCTGCGGAACGCTTGCCGGCGCCATCATCCCTGAATTGGTGAAGGTTTTCACCTCCACCGAGTCGCGCCATGTAAAAGAAGTCGTGACTTCGGCGGAAGAAGGCGGTGCATCGCTCGGCATTCTTTCCGGCTTCGTGGCCGGCAATTTCTCGGCCTACTATATCGGTCTGGCGATGGTGCTACTCATGTCCCTTGGGTATCTGATCAGCAACCTCGGCCTTGGCGACCTGATGATCGCGGCGCCAGTTTTTGCCTTCGGCCTGGTGGCCTTCGGCTTCCTCGGCATGGGCCCAGTGACCATCGCTGTCGACTCCTATGGTCCCGTCACGGACAACGCGCAATCCGTATATGAGCTTTCGCTCATCGAGCAGATCCCCAACATCAAGCAGGAACTCAAGAAGGACTACAACATCGACGTCAATTTCGAGCGCGCCAAGGAAATGCTGGAAGCCAACGACGGTGCGGGCAACACCTTCAAGGCCACCGCAAAGCCGGTGCTCATCGGTACGGCCGTGGTCGGCGCAACCACGATGATCTTCTCGATCATCATGGCGCTCACCAAAGGCTTAACTGAGAACGTCAATAATCTTTCGCTGCTCCATGCGCCTTTTGTTCTGGGGCTGGTCACCGGTGGCGCCATGATTTACTGGTTCACCGGCGCTTCCACGCAAGCCGTGACCACCGGTGCTTACCGCGCGGTCGAATTTATCAAGGCCAACATCAACCTCGAAGGAGCTGCTTCTGCCAGCATTGCCGACAGCAAAAAGGTCGTCGAGATTTGCACCAAATACGCGCAGAAAGGCATGCTGAACATCTTCATCGCGGTGTTCTTTGCCACCTTGGCCTTTGCCTTTGTCGAACCGTTCTTTTTTATCGGCTACCTTTTCTCCATCGCCATCTTCGGCTTGTACCAGGCCATTTTCATGGCCAATGCCGGCGGCGCCTGGGACAACGCCAAGAAGATCGTTGAAGTCGAACTCAAGCAGAAGGGCACGCCGCTCCACGACGCCACGGTCATTGGCGATACGGTGGGCGATCCGTTTAAAGATACATCTTCGGTCGCACTCAACCCGGTCATCAAGTTCACGACGCTCTTCGGCCTGCTGGCCGTCGAACTCGCTGTGCAGCTCACCGCCGAGCAGCACAGCACAACTTTGACACACATTCTTGCAGCGGCGTTCTTCGTCGTCTCCTTCCTCTTCGTCTACCGTTCCTTCTACGGCATGCGCATCCGGGAAGACGCCACCCACTGACGCATGAGTTGACAGATCAACTCACCGCCCCGTTGTTCAATCAACTTGACACCTGGGATACAAAGGATTCAAGTGGTGTTACCGGACTCCGCGAGCGAACGCTCATGGAATTGAAAATCAATAAAGTCCTGTATGAAGTTACCGACGCGGGCGAACTTAAGGTGCGCCTCGCGCAGATCGGTCGCACCCAATTTTCGGAAGTTTGGATGCAGCACGAGGCGGGCTGGCCGGCCATGGGCGCGCTGATCAATGGCGAGGCTGCGTGGCTGATGCACGTGCGCTATGAAGGCGACGCGGGGTTCTCTACTCGCAATCCACTATATGCGGGGCCGGAAAAAGCGCTCATTGAATATTACCTGTCGAACGGCCAGCGCGATGAGTACCCGGCCTCTTGGAACATCACCACCGCCGAAGCAATTCGCGGCCTTCAGTATTTCCTTGAAGAAGAGGCCATGGCGCCCTGGCTGCACTGGCACGAAGAGCGCCCGTAGATCGGTTGGCAGGCTTCCGGCTTGGCCCTCCGCGAGCGGGCGTGGAATTCCATCGTACACTTGCGAACAGTTAGGAAGTAGAATTCACTCACTGTCACATTGAGGTGTCGCTCATGAAGAAATGCCTGTTGATGACGCGGACCGTTTTGCTCCTCGCTACTACTTCCCATGTTTGCTGTGCGCAAATCCAGACGACCTGGAAGATTCACGATCCCCATCGGCCGGTACCGCCGGTAATCGATCCTGGAACGCCGGGCACGCAGGATTCGCCCGGTCGTCCGCCGTCTGATGCCGTTGTACTTTTTGATGGAAAGGATCTCTCCAAATGGGCGCACAAGGACGGTAGTCCAGCGAAGTGGAAGGTCGAGAATGGTTATGTCGAAGTGGCGGCAAAGACTGGCTACATCTACACGCGGGATGCGTTTGGTGACTCCCAATTGCACATCGAATTCGCTGAGCCGGTTACGCCCGAAGGGGAAAGCCAGGAGCGTGGGAACAGTGGCGTCTTTCTGATGGGCCTCTATGAGATTCAGGTGCTAGATTCGTACGAAAACAAAACCTATGCAGATGGCCAAGCGGCCGCGGTTTATGGCCAATATCCGCCGCTCGTTAACGCCTCACGCCCGCCGGGCCAATGGCAGGCCTACGACATTGTTTTCCACGGGCCGCGCTTCGATAAGGATGGAAAGTTGCTGCGCCCCGCTAGCGTCACCGTGTTTCATAACGGCGTTCTGGCGCAGGACCATGTCGAACCCACGGGCCCGACTGCGAATGGAGCGCGCCCGCCGTATCGGCCGCATGCGGAGAAGCTGCCGCTAGCCTTGCAGGATCATGGCAACCCCGTGCGGTTTCGCAATATTTGGATTCGCGAATTGAAAACACCGGACGGAACAGAGAGAGTCAGCTGCGTAGAAATGCCCGGCCTTAAAGACTTACTCTCTTGCTGCAAAACGCTCGAGTATGCAGCGCTCCTCTGCCGCGCATTTCTAGCGTAGATAAGCGGCGACGACGCGGGCATAGTCGGCAATGGCAATCTCGGGATCTTCCAGATCGGGATGCCACACTTTTTCCCACTCGAAACAGTAGAAGCCCTGGTAATCAATGGAGCGCAAGGCTTCGATCTGCTCCTTGATCGGAACGTTTCCACGGCCGGTCAACACATACTTGCGATCACCACCTTTGCCGACAGAATCCTTCAGGTGGGTATGCCGGATCCACGGCCCCAGCTGCCGCACGGTGAACTTCGGGTCCTCGCTCGACTCTGCGAAGGTGTGGTGAGCGTCCCATAAGAGTCCGACTGACTTGGAATCGGCACGATGCAGGACGTCAGTGAGCGTGGCCGAAGCGGTAAAATCGTCATGCGACTCGATGATCACGGTAACTTTGCGCGGGCCCGCATAATCGCCCAATGCGTGCAACCCGGCGGCAACACGCATCTTCAGATCATCACTTGGAGAGACAGGATGCCCGGAGTCAGGGCTAGACCCGAACACGCGCACGTAGGGTGCATCGAGCGAAGAAGCCAAGTCGATGAATCGCTGGGCGTCAGCCAAAGTTCTCGAACGCTTCTCAGCATCGGACTCGTGCAGGCTGGCCGAGCTGCTGACGCAGGCGACACCAAGGCCGCGAGAGAGAATTTCGCGTTTGGTCTCGGCGATGCGTTCCGCCGCAAATGCCGGGTGAGAAGGTAAGTCAAGGCTGCCTTCGAGTCCGCGGAATTCGATTGCAGCGAAACCGTGTTGCTCCGCGAAGTTCAGGATTTTCTGCATATCCCAGCCAGGGCAGCCCAGAGTTGAAAATGCAATCGGCAGGCGCGCCGGTTCCTTGGCGTGCGCAAGGGCCGCGGCTAGCGCTGCGCCAGACAGCCCCTTTGCGAATTCTCGTCGCGTCGTTCTCATGGAACCGCCGACAGGCTGACCGCAAGACTACCCGTGCGGTGGAAGAGTGTCAAAGAGACATGCAGGGATGGCGAGAGAGAAACGCACTCCTTGAACAGTTTATCCCGCTCTCGAGAACTTTCGTCTCTGCTCTAAGTTCTCAGCAGTCCCAGGAATTTGCGTGGGTTGTTGTCGAATCCGGGGAAGACGGTGTCAAGCCCTTTCACGCCGATGTGCTTGGTAAGAATCTCGCCGACTACGGAGCGGAAGTCCGTGGTGAGCGCGAGGTCGCGGCCGTCGTTGAGCTGATGGTCGTTCAGCCCGGGCCATTTGCCGTAGACCTGCCTGCCCTGCACGTCGCCGCCCATGAGCAACATGCAATTCGCGTGGCCGTGATCGGTGCCGCGATTGCCGTTTTCCTTGGCGGTGCGGCCGAATTCGCTCATGGTCACGAAGACGATATTCTCCATGCGGTCGCCCATATCTCGATGAAACGCAGCCAGGCCCTGGCCCAGGTCTTTCAACAAATTCGACAGCTGCCCCTGCACGCCGCCTTCGTTGACGTGGTTGTCCCAGCCGCCGCAATCGACGAAAAGAACTTCCACGCCGATGTCGGCTTTAAGCAGTTGCCCGATCTGCTGCAGGCTTTGCCCGAGCCGGTTGGTGGGATACTGCGCGCCGTTTTCCGGCTGATATTTGGCCGGGTCGGCTTTGCGCAGTAGATCGATGGCTTCAAACGTTTCGGTACCCGTGCCGTGCAGAGCGTGATCCACTGTTTGCGAGTACATGGCTTCAAAGCCGCCTTCGACCATCTGGCCCGTGCCCGGCGCCTGCGCCATGACTTTGAACTGCTTGAGGTCCGGCAGCGCAATGGCCGGCGCGCCCCCGTGCAACATGCGCGGAAGATTCGGGCCCATCGCCACGGCGCGGAACGGCGAGGCGTTCTCCTCCGGAACGGTTTCCAAGGCACGGTTCAGCCAGCCGTCCTCGGTCGATCTCAAGCCCGGCGTGCCGGATTCCATGAAGTCTTGCGCGTCGAAGTGCGAGCGCGTTGGATCAGGTGAGCCGGCGGCGTGCACGATGGCAAGTTGGTTCTTGCGGAAGAGCGGCTCGAGTGGCGCGAGGCTTGGATGCAAACCGAAAAATCCGTCAAGGTCGATCGCCGCATCCGTGCCGCCACGCTTGGGCTGTGGAATCGCAATGCTAGGACGCATACGGTAATAATTCGACTCGCCAAAAGGCACGACGATATTCAATCCGTCGGCCGCGCCGCGCTGAAACAACACCACGAGCTGCTTCTTGTTCGGCATCGGAGTGGCAGCCACGGCGCGCTGCAAAAACGCCGGCATGGCGCCGAGACCTACCATCGCCACACCGCCCTGCTTCAAGAAATATCGCCGCGAAAATCTCAGGTCCCTGACGCCTTCACAACACTTGTACTTCATGGTGACCTCTCCTGCCCTAGCGTCTTTGAAATTCCGGGGCGCCCAGCACCAACCCGGCGACGACGCCCAGATCCACCTGCTTGCGCGGATCATCAAGCTTGGCCTGCAAGACTTGCGGGTTATCGAGTTGCTTTTCGAGCGTTTCAACCGTAGTGGGGCCCGCCTGCCCGCCGAGGAATACTCGCACCGCGCGGTCGAGCGCCGTCTTGGGGTCCGCTGAGGAATCCACGCCCAGCAGCGAAGTCACATCGGTACGCGCTCCGCGCATCTTGTTTCCCGCGAGAGCCAGGGAATAGTTCAGCCGGTTCAACAGCGCGCCGGTGTTCACCCACGCTTCGCCTTTGTCCGCATACCCGGTTGGCGGCTGGCACTGGTACAGCGGCTCGCCGATTCGTGCCACCCACTGCACCAACGGCATGGGAGTGTCCACATCCGTGCCCAGGGCGCGCACCGCGGAAACCACGAGTTCAAAAGGAGTCTTGATCTTTGCGCGGTAGGATTCCCGCGACCAGAATTCCGGCGACCAGATCATGGTCTTTAGCACGGCGTGAATGTCGCCGTCACTCGATTGAAACGTCTCGGCCAAGCGGCTGACCAACGCCGGCGGCGGATTGTCCGAAACAAAGCGGCGTGCCAATTTCGTGGAAATAAACTTGGCCGTACTCGGGTGATGCGCCAGCATGTCGATCACCTGCTCGCCATCCTTCATGCCCCCTGCGTGAATTTTCTTGCCCAGCACGATTTTCGTGTCGGGGTCGTGCAGCCGGTCCTCGAATTTGAAGTCCGCATACTGCCTCGGCTTGTCAATCGTCCAACCGGTAAAGCAACGCGCCACTTCCGTAACGTCTTTCTGCGTATAACCGCCGTCGACGCCGAGCGTGTGTAGCTCCATCAGTTCTCGACCGTAATTTTCATTGAGCCCTCGGTCGCTTTTCTTGAGTGGTTGCTGTGGATTCGCTCTCGGTCGCGGCGGCCAGCCAAATCCTCCGCGACGCTTCTGTTGGCGCGTGGCCCGCTCGGCCGCCTGCCGCTGCGCGGCCCGGGGATCCACGCTCAGAAAATTATCCAGGTAGAAAAGCATGGCCGGGCTTTTCGCCGTCGCGGTCACCAAATCCTTGAACTTTCCGAAGGCATGCGGCTGAATCACGTCACGCTCATAGGAAGTGAGGTAGTAGCGATCTTCCCCTTTGCCTGCGAAAACGTTGAAGTGATTGAACCAGAAATCGTTCATCACCTGCTGGAGTTGCCGCTCGCTGTAAATCGCGCGCGTCACCTTGGCCATGCCCAGCTCGGCCACCACGCGCTGCGCCCTTTTGCTGTCGTCGGCAATGGCACGCGGCACGTTGTTGGGGTCACCGCCGCCCAGAAAGTCGCGCCTTCCCGTGCCATTTGTCGCTACCTTTCCCTGCGCTTGCTGTTTCATCGGCGCGGAGGCGCTGGGATTGTCAGGCCAGGGTTGCGGCGCGGAAACTGACGCGATCGCCGGAGCTTCTGAATTGGCTGGCTGCTCTTGCGCATTCTGCGTGTCTTTTTCAACCACTGTGGCGGCCGCATCGGAGCGGCGCCGTTCCTGACGCGCCTGCGCCTGAACTTGCTGGGCCTGCTTCTCCGCTTGTTTGGGTTGCGGATATTCATCGATTAATTTCGCCGTGGACATCCGAAGCGTCGGGTAGTCCTGGAGTCGCGCTTCCATCGCCTGGTCATCGATGGAATTGGGATTGAGTTGCTGCTCGATCCACTTGGCCACGCCCATCTGCCGTACGCGCTCAACGTCGCCCGGACGCGGGCCGTAGGCGAGACGGTTCAGCGCATGGAGGATAGCTTCGTCGGGACTGAGTTCTGTAATCGGCAACCCTTTGAGCGCGGGATCGGCCTTGGGTTTCTTTTCTTTCGCCGCTGAAGGAATTGCAGCGCTGGCCGGCAACTCGACAGTGAGCGACAAAACGCATGTGACCGAGAGGATGGCGGCGAGGAATGACCTCGGCGTCGCGGAAATAGCTGGGATCCGTTGAAAAAACGAGGAGGCGGGGCGCTCTTCGAGCCTCATAGCATTCTCCTGCGGGCTGGCAGATTGGGCAAATTACCGGGCACGCGTAGAATAACCCTTGCCCGGCGAAGAAGTTGCAGAAGTCCTCAGACCGTGTCGAATCCTTACCATGGTCGGAAGTAAAGACAGTAAAGGACTTAGAGGGGAGGCCTTGGAGCGTGCCGGGTTCCCGAGGCACGACCGCCGCCCCACTCTCAAAGGCCGGGGCCGCCGCAAAAACGGCAGCAAGATTCGCCTATTCCAAAAAATGCGCGCGGTCATTTTTCAGGGCCGCGGGAGTTTCATCACTCCGTCACGTCAAAGTCTACCGTCCGGTCCGGCGCATGATTTTTCGCGCTGTCGATGGCCTGCATCACCAAGCGGTAGGAACCCGGTTTCAGCTCGTCTATTTTCACCTTCAGACCGATGGGAATCACCGAATTGCCCTTTTGGATGTAATCATCAGCGCGCATGACCTCCGTGAAAAATACTTGCTTGTTGGTCGATTGCTCAAATATGCGGTAGGCCATGCCCACAACCGGCGGGGTCGCCGACGTCAGCAGGGGTTCATAAATCTCCGTGTACAGAACCACGTTGTCCGTATGTTTGAACCGATTGCTGCCAGAAGGAATGATTTGCGTGCCCTTGACTACCAGCGGGGTGCGGTCTTCGAGCAGAACGGCATCCAGGCCGGTCGGAATATCGTTCAGCCTTTGCGCGGAATTCGTCAGCGCCACGCCGCTGAGGCTGAAGTGTTTTCCGTCATAGGGATCGATGGCCAGCGGGGACTCAAATTTCCCAAACGCATCGCCGCCGGCGCTAAGGACAACCGCTAGCTTGTAAGTGCCTGGCGTGGCGTCGAATTGATTTTCATAGTGATACGGCAACTTGGTGAACTCTTTCCATTCATCTTTCTCCAAGTCCAGGTTAACGGTATCACTGAATCGCGCCCCTACCGTCCCGTCCGTTCGGTAGGCAATACCTAGCACATTCAAGTTGGCGTGATACTTTCCCTTGTCCTTATTGAATTGAAATGTATCCGAAGGAATTTCCATCGCCAGGTTGACCCGCGCTGTGTCTGGCGCAGTGTAGAAATAAGGCGTCTGCAGCACGCCATGAATCGAACCGGGCTGCGAGCCCAGGGCATGCGATTCGAGCTGCTTTTCCAGGGGCTTGCCTTCGAGCACGTTTGCGGACCGTGTGTTGCAGTACCCGCTGCGCGCACGCACGTTCAGTCCGCCACGATTCAGCTTCACTTTCAGCGTGTGGCAGCTCCCTTCCGGCGTGTCGCCGGGCACGTACCCCAGGATGTAGAACTCGTTTTGCTCGCGCCCGATGCGCTCGAGTCCACCCAGTAGGTCGTTGGTATTGAAGATTGTGAAACCGCCCGTTCCTTCCGCCAGCGCTGCCAGGATCTGCTGGTTGGTCGAAGCCGAAGGTGGGAATGGCGGCACGATCGTCCGTGGCTGGCTGTAGGGCGAACTGTTGTAGTTAGAGACAGGATTGGAACCGCCACCCCGGGTACCGCCCCCTGTGCTGCCGCCGGAGCCACCCTTTCCTCCACCGCCAGTGCCGCCTTTACCGCCGCCTCCTGTGCCACCACCTCCACCGGAACCACCCTTACCACCGCCGCCCGTGCCTCCGCTCCCCGTACCACCGCCTCCGCCACGGCCACCGGCTCCACCACCGCCACCGGCTCCACCACCACCGCCGCCACCGGCTCCACCGCCGCCACCCCCTGGTCGCTGCGGATCAGGCACGGCCATCGCCGGATAGGCCGCCAGCAGAATGCGTGGATGCGGCGAAGTCCTCCGCGCCGGGATGTGGCTTCTAGCGGCCTGGGTCTTTCCAGCCATCGTCCTCCTGCTGGCGCTCCCGCCCGGAGCTGTCGCCACCAGACCACGTGCGTCCAGCGCGTAGACCGCCACATTCGACTTGTTGCAAGCATCAATGGTTGCCGTTAGCTCCGATTGATTTTCCTGCGTGAGCGGGAACCCTCCCGAAAACAGCACCACCATTTTTCGGCCCGGGACCGTGCGGAGATTTTTCGCCAGGCTGCGCACCGCAAGCAGCATGCTGCGCGCCCCAAAATCCGCCTCGGCATTACCCAGAGACGAAAGACCGGTCGACGCTACCGTGACGGGCACGTCCGGCGCTGGTGCGTTCGGATCGACCGACGAACTCTTCACTCCCGAAACCGCTGCGCGGAGCACGTCCGCGTTTGCTGTGAAATTCTGCACGATGCGGAGTGAGCCCCCGAAATCCACGACGGCCATCAATCGATCAGGTCCGGCGTTAGCAGCAATGAACTTAGTCGCGGCGCTCCGCGCCTGGATCTGGTCCGGCGCCGCCATCGTGGAATTGTCGAAAAACAAAATCAGATACCGGCGTTGGCCGTTGGCTTGAGTAGCCGCATCGGCACCGGTTGAAAAAGTGGAAACCGGCTGCTCCTTGTTATCTTCGAAGACTTTGAAATCATTCTGTGCGAGGTCGCGGACGTAGTTGCCCTTCTTGTCCGTGACCACCGAATCGACGAGCACCAGCTTTGATTCTTTCTTGATCACGACGACCGGCTGCTGCTCCGCCGGTGAGGCCGCTTGCGGTGTTGCCGGAACGGGTTGCCCTTGCCCCTGGGAAGGAGCAGGAGCCAAGCACATCACCCCAGCAGCCAACCACGCCGCCGATCGAAATGTTGGCCTAAAGTTTGTCAGCGTATTCATATTTCCCTCACCGCAATTTCTTAACTTCAATTCGGGATGACCACTGCCCCGTTGCGTGCTGCCATCTGCGCACCGACGGCGTCTCGCACGACCAGGCGTACGAGGTAGGTGCCCGGTTTCAAATCAAAACTGGTTTTCACCGTGAACCCTGAGCGGCTCAATCGGGTATAGGTCGTGTCCAGCAAATTCATCTCCACAACCTTAGAAAGGCCAGTGACAAAATTTCCGTTCTCGTCGAAAATTCCGGTGACGATCGTCAATTGATCGTTGTTGCGTCCGTGCACTTTCTGGAAATGGATTCCCTTCACGTCAAGGCGCGTCAAGACAGCGAGGCGTGCCTGGACCTCATCTTTCTTGAAAAACTGCGTTTGCAGCTCCACCGGCAGGTCGCGGATCTCTTCTTGCGAAAACAAAGCTTCCTGCATCTCCAGCTTTGTCGCTTCGGCTGGATCGGTGAGCGTCTTCGGAGCGAAGTAACCGTGCCGTGCTTGAATTTCGAATTTTTGCTTGTTCGTGAGCGCGACCTTCAGCATGTGAAACCGTCCGTCGATTTTCAGGTTCTGCGGCGCAAATCCCAGCAAATAGGAAAGCGCCGGGGCGGCGCCCGCCTCCCGCATAGCTTCATCCACGTCGTTGCGGTTGTGGAAGAACTTGCCGCCCGTTCCATCGGCCAACTGCGCCAGAACGTCCTCTTGCGCGGCTTGCGTTGCCACGCGATAGGAGGATTTGAAACCGGCGGTACGGATGGTGTCGTTCGGTGGATCGGCGATGTCCCCCATATCCGGAGTGTAGAGGCCGCGCGCATCAATGGTGTTGATCACAATGTTGGCGCGAGTCGCGCGGTCGACCATTTCGGAAGCCTCCGACTGAAGGGTTGAGGCTATAAAGCCAGGTGAGACCAACACAAGTACGCGTTGACCGGGCATGCTCGCCAGGCGTCTGACGACGTCTTCGAGATGCCTGTAGGCATACCCCGTCTCGTCGTCTCCTTGCACTACCGCGCGATCCGCCGCGACTTTCGCCAGGTTCTGTGCTGCCGCCCTCATCCTGGCGTCCGCGTTGAAAGCGCACTGCAGTGCCTCTTCGGTCGCAACGTCGAGGGCCTGCTGGTCAGACTTGTTCACAATCAGGTCGGCCTGGTAATAACCCACGTCAGGGCATTCATGAGAATTGTGACTCGTCAGAGAACGCGGTACGATTCCGAACAACGCTTCCGCGAGTTTGTTGTGATTATCGGTGAACTCCTGCGTCAACTGCCCGGAGGTCGTGTTCAGCGAGACGCGATCACTGGCCGCCAAAGCTTCGAAAAAGCGCGTTGCCGAATTACGGACGAACGCCGCGTCGGCCATCGATAGGTGCACGTCGTCGAACACCATGGAGACAAATCGCTGCGGCAGAACGACGGCTTTGCCACCCGCTGCATCCGCGCTCGACGAAGAACCTTCGGCGTCCGTGGAGGCTACAGCCGAGGCCGTGCGTATCTCGGGCGTCTCCACACTGAAAGAAGAAATTGTTTGTAGTTTTCGGTTGTCGAAGAGTTGAAAATCTTCCTTCTTGAGATTGGATACGATCTTGCCTTGCGAGTCGCGGACCACCACGCGGACCAGCACCAGGTTTACGCGCACCTTGAAGGTGGTGGGCGTATCGCGACTGGAGACTTCCTCATTCTGGCCCGCTGCCGGCGCCGACCGGGGTTTCGCCGTCGAATCAGTCTTTAAGGGTGCATCCTGGGGCGGTGCGGGCATTTGAACGGAGAGTCGGCTGCCGGAAACTGACAGGCAGCAAGCAAAAACTAGCAGAATGATGCGGCGGAACCCGAGGAATAGCAGTGAATGAAACATCCTGCCCTTCACAAAGCCGCATCCTAAGGCGTCCGCGAGGGAGGAAACCAGGGATGCCCTACTGCTGACTGGTGATTTGACTATACGCCCGGCACAATTTTTGTGTCAATCACGAAGCTGCTCGATATCCAGTTAGGCTCCAGACGCCCTGCGCTTCTTCATGGCGCCAGCTCCGCGTTCCAGGCGGCGCCCAGGAAAATAATTACTGCGGAAAGCTGCATCCAGATGAGCAAACCGATCACGGCTGCCAGCCCGCCATACACGACGCTGTACGGAACGCGGCGCACGTAAACTCCAAACAGCACGTCTACCAGCCACCACAGCAGCGTCGCGACCATCGCTCCGGGCAGGACGTTGCGCATGCTGTCCTCCGAGGGCCGCGCCACGCGATAAATCACCGTCAGTGCCATCATGGCCAGCACCATCGCGGCGACCGGGAAAAAGAAATTCCACCATCCTTGTAAAACGGCGTGCTTGCCGACTTCATGGGCAATCCATCGTCGCAGCGGCTTGCCCAGAACGCCAAGGAGGGCCGCCCCCAGCAACGGAGCAATCGTCGCCAGCAGCAACATCAGGCCGCGAACTTGGCGGTGCAGAAACCCGAGTTTTTCCGTGTCCCCATAGATGGTCTGAATTCCCTGCATCACCAGCTTCATCACCTGTGAGCCTGCGAGCAACGTTCCTGTCCATCCCAGCGCCGCGATTTTCCACGCTTCCGGTCCGCGCTTCACCAAAAACTCCGAAACGATCGCCTGACTCCCGGGGGGCAAAAACTGTGTGAGATCCGCGATCAGGTCGAACAGGCTCGTCCTGCCGCCAATCCGGCTCGTCGCCAGCGCCACGGCAATCAGCAGGGTTGGGAAAAACGCCAGAAAAAGATTGAAGGCGATCGCCTGCGAAATCATGCTGCAACGTGGAAATACACGCGCAAGCATCCGGTAGACCCATCGAAGGAGTTCCGGGGATGAAATCATAGCCGGGCATTATACCTGCCTGAGCACCTTGCGTCTGAAGTTGCCGATGCGCTTGGGGATGCTCTAGAAGCTTTGTCAGGAATCCGGGAGCCGTGCCACTCGTTCTCCGTCCTGGTGAAAGCAATAAATCATTGGACAATTCTCGTGCAGAAGACCGTTCTCGCCTCGCGGATAAGGCCGTAATCTTTATGAGCCGACTGCCGCTTACCCGCTGAGGAGAGACATGGCCACAGGTCCCGTCTTGCTGCTTCTGGTCTTTGACTTGCTCCTTTTTCTCGCGGCTGCTTTCTATTTTGACAAGAGCGAGCAAAAATGGGAGAACCTCCTGCTCAGTACGCTCTTCCTGTTTTCCGGGATGCCCGCCTTGATCTATCAGGTCGTTTGGCAGCGCGCGCTGTTTTCGATCTATGGCGTGAACGCCGAGTCCGTGGCCATCGTCGTCAGTGCTTTCATGCTGGGTCTGGGTCTCGGGAGTCTTGCGGGCGGCTGGGCTTCGGCTCGGTTCCCACGCCAGGGCATCTTGTTTTTTGGACTTGCCGAGCTGGGGATTGCACTCTTCGGGCTAGCTTCGCTACACATTTTCCGATGGGCCGCAGCTTACACCGCCGGCGCCAAACTGCCCTCGGTCGTCGTCTTCAGCCTCGCACTAATCCTCATTCCGACCATACTCATGGGAGCCACTCTTCCTATCCTCGTCGAGCACCTGGTGCAACGCTCGGGGCGTGTCGGCGCATCCGTTTCCCGGCTCTATTTCGTCAATACTTTGGGCTCGGCCATGGCTTGCTATTTTTGCGCGAGGTTCTTGCTTCGTGAGTTTGGCCAGGCTGGCTCGGTCGCCGTCGCGGCTTGTCTCAACACGATTATCGGCGGCACGGCCTATCTGTACGGACGGCGCGGGGCAACTACATCCGGACCTGCACCCGCCGCCCAACCGGCGACAGCCCGCGGCGACTCTCCGATCAGGCTTCCGATGGCCATGTTCCTTGCCGGGCTCTCGGGCCTCCTTGCGCTGGGATTTGAGATCGCCTGGTTTCGTGTTTTTTCCATGGCTGCGGCGGATCGCGCTCCCGCCTTTGCTCTCTTACTCTCGATATTTCTGGCGGGGATTGCCGCGGGCTCTTATCTATCGGAAAAATTGACGGAGAGAGCCAGCCCGAATACCGTGGCGCAAGTCATCGGTATGCTGCTGCTCCTCGCCGGCGGCATCTCGGCGTACCTGCCGGCACTGGTCGGCGCCGCAAGAGTTCACGGTTGGTCTTTTCTGGCTCCCGCACCCGCATTTTTCCTCACCGCGGCAATGTTCGGCTCTGTCCTCCCGCTTTTATGTCAGATTTCGGTTTTGGCGGGTGAGAAAGCAGGGAGCGGGGTGAGCCTCGTCTACGTCTCGAACATCATTGGCTCGGTTCTGGGGAGTCTGGGAATTGGTTTCGTTCTGATGCAACACTTCGGGCTTCGCCAGATCTCTTTGCAGCTAGGAATTGCGACCGTCCTGACGGGGGGAATGGTTCTCATTATCGCCCGGCCGGAATCCGGGTTTCCGCCGGTCTGGGCGACTCTGCTCTTCGTTGCCGCGCTTGTTGCGGTGCCGCTCGCGTCACCGCGCTTTGACTCGCTCTACGAAAAACTAACTTTCGGAAACCGCCCGGAGACCCGCACCACGTTTGCCCGCGTGGTCGAAAACCGGAACGGCGTAATTTCCGTGACCCAGGAGGCGGCAGTGTTTGGCGGTGGCGTGTACGACGGCTATTTCCGGATCGATCCTACTCATGATTCGAATCTGATCATCCGCGCTCTGGTTCTGAGCGCCATCCACGTCGCTCCCAAGCGCATCCTTATGATCGGCTTGTCCTCCGGCTCCTGGGGACAAGTCGTTGCCAATCATCCGCAAGTCGAATCGCTCGACGTCGTCGAGATCAACCCGGGTTACCTTCAGCTGATTCCGCAGTATCCCGTGGTGCGCTCGCTCCTTCAGAATCCCAAGGTTCATATCTACATCGATGATGGCCGCCGCTGGTTCATCGCCCATCCCGATGCCCGCTATGACGCCATCATTTGCAACAACACCTATTTCTGGCGAGACCATAGTTCGGGCCTGATTTCAGTAGAGTTCTTCGAATTGGCCCACAGGCACTTGAACCCCGGCGGGATCTATTATTTCAACACCACTGAGTCCGCGGAAGCGATCGCCACGGCCCTGCATGCCTTCCCCTATGGGTTGCGCGTCATCAATTTTCTGGCGGTCAGTGATTCGCCCATCCGGGTCGACACGCTCCGCTGGGTCGACACTCTTCGTCGATACAGGATCGACAATCGCAGCCTTTTCGATCCTGCCGACGCCGTGGCCCAGCAAACCCTTGTCGAATACATGCGATTTGCGAACAGCATCAACCTGCCAGCGGCGCAGATGGGCCTCGAGGGTTCTGACTCGCTGCGCAAAAAGTATGGGCGTGAGCGCCTCGTCACCGACAACAATATGGGCCGGGAATGGGAGCTGGATGTGCCCATTCCCTGGCATTGATTCCCCGCGAAGAGCTGCAAGGGCTTCACGCCTTCCCGGCAGCCGAGGCTTTGTGGATGAATTCCCATACCTTCTTGTTGCTGAACGGCTGCATGCGCTGCCGCATGCCGGCCGGCCAGTTGGGACGATCCTGGTGCATCTTGCTCAGGCCGGCGGTGATTTGCGGGTCGCGTCCGGTAAAGGCTTCCACGAGTTTTTTCCAGCGTGCCGCCAGACCCTGGGCTATCTCGCCGGCGGGATCTTCCCCGAGTGCGGCTTCCACATCACCGAAGAGGTCCGACCATTCCTTGGACCAGCGTTCCTGATTTTCCGGCGACCAGAGCTGTTTGCGCTCTTCGATCTTCGCTTGCGCCTCTTGACTGTAATATTTTTTTGACCAGTCCATGTTGTCTTGCATTTCGATCACCTCGATGATTTTCTTCAGAACCACAGAGTCAGGCCGTTCGCCGGCCCGCGTCGCTTGTTCGGCTTCGTAGATAGCGTTGATGGCGCTGTCCAGGAGCCGCCGCTTTTCCTCGAGCACCCGGCGCTGCAGGCGCAGCGCCTCGGGCAGCGCCGTGGCTTCTCGGTTGAAGAGCGTTCTGATCTGCTGCAAAGGCATTCCGAGGAATTTGAGAGCCACGATCTGCTCCAGCCGCTCGAAGTCGCGAAGACTGTACAAGCGATAGCCAGCCTGCGTGCGCCTGGGCTTCAATAGCCCCAAGCGGTCGTAGTGGTGCAGCGCGCGAACCGTCACCCCCGCAAGTTCCGCAAATTCCTGCACGTGATACAAGTCCTTCACGGGGAACTCCCTTTGATAACCAAGGTCAACCATGACGTAACGTCAGAGTCAAGCACAATCCTGCACCCGCGCAGCGGCGAAGGGCTGGATTAAGGGTCGTCCCTGCGAGTTCAGGAATAGGGTCTATTATCTTGCCGCGTATCGCGTCGTTCTGGTGCGGCGCTCGGTAGCTCAGCGGCGTGAAGGGGTTCGGTTCAGGCCTGTTTTTCCATGTGCATCACCGGGAGCGATTCGCCGTTCACCAATGGAATGGAGATGGGTTTCACGGCCACATAGCCCTTAGCGCTGAAGAGTTTTGCACCGGTAAGCGTTGCTCCCATTTCGTAGCGAGTAAAACCGGCAGACCTCGCCGCATCTTCGCAAGCCTGTAGGATCAAGCTGCCGACTCCGCGGCGCGCCCAATCCGGATGGATGAAGAAAGCGCGAATCTTCGCGGCATCGTGAAGAGGGTCCAGCAGCGCATCCTGGCGCGCGGTCCAATGGTCGCTCCCGTAAAGCGTTTTGCGCTTGCTCCAGCCGCCGCATCCGACGATGATCGATCCGGTTTGCAGCCTCTTTGCCTCGGTACGCTGCGTCGCGGGAGGCTCAGCCTCGGCCACGAGATACGTTCCGTCGG
>WNFP01000698.1_pt1 | contig 59928 bp, 53 predicted proteins | sample 5400201 | NCBI WGS metagenome assembly WNFP01 (sample SAMN13153355, study PRJNA577476) | soil metagenome | isolation source: 115 cm saprolite under Madrone tree | place: USA:California | collected 2016-06-14 | reverse complement strand
TGCTCAAGCGGCGCCACGGATTGAATCGCTGCCGCTATCGAGGATTCGAAGGTATGCAGCGGTGGGTCGGCCTTGGCGTAATCGCAGACAATATTATTCAGATAGGTCGCTGCCTGGCTCTGCAACGAGTCTGAGGTCCTGACCGCCGCGGCTCGGGACGCAAACGGGCCGAGCGGCAGAAATCGAAACGCGCGAGCAGAATCAGATGGTCTCTACAGATGAAATAGCTCATTCAGAACGACCTATTTTGCGACGGAAAGTAGCTAGGCGCCCTCACAAATTCGAAATGAAAAATGAAATGGCAAATTTCGAGAAGTCCTCACGGGGTACGTAACGGTGCGGGTAATCTTATGGACGCAGTCCGCCTAAGTCAATACATTAGGAGCATACATTAGGAGCCGCTGCCAAGGTTCGGACTAGCGCTGAAGCTATCGACTAACGCCACTTCTTCAGCTGCGGCCAAACCTTTTCCAGTGAGCCGAACTTGGCGCCTCTGCAAATATAAACCGGGATCTGGCGCTCCAACGCATAAGGATTGTCGGCGGAAGTCCCTACGTATTCCACGTGCTCGAACAACTCTTCGAGACGCTCTCGCGTGTCGTCCAGCACAATCAGACAATTACCCGAATAACTGCGCGGTCCCCAAAGATAATAGGTCTGGTGGCCGCTGAGCGCGGGAGGCAATCCGTACCGGCGTCCCAGGAAATCGATCGCACCAGCTTGCCCATAGTCCTGCGCGAAGATGCCGCAGCTTGGCCGCTCGTCTGCGGGGATGCGCTCCCAAGCTTGCGAGGTCTCATCCACGATCTCCTCCCAGCCAAATTGATCGGCGTACCACTGCGGCAGGACCGCTCGTTCGTGGCTGTGCTCCATCACTGGCAGCTTCAGCGGCAGATATTTTATGTAAGCAATGAAGCGGCCTGGGGTAAATACTGGCACAACCACGGGAGCAATGTGCGCACCGCTGGCGAGCAGAACGATGATGATAGCAGGCTTCAGCCAGGCGAGGCGGTTGCGGCTCGTCTTGAGACTCGCAGTCTCTGCGCCCTCCATTTTTCTGCCGTCGATGGCGGACTCGATCACTCCTGCACCTACAGCCAGTAGCATGGGATAAACCGGCGCGAGGTAATAATTCTTTCCGTGGAGAATAAAGAAAACGGTGAAGCAAACCAGATAGCACCAGCCAAGCGCGCGATACGGCTTCAGTCTTGGCGAGACGAAAAATGCGATCAGCCCCGTAATCCAGATCGGAGCGGTGAGGGGATGAACCAACAGCGTCTGCTGGAAGAAATACTGCGGCAGAGGAAGCACGACATCGCGCCCATCCGCGCGGATATTGTGCATCAACTCGACGAAAGGCCAGTGATTGTGAATGTTCCAAAGCAGGTTAGGCAGAAAGATCAGGAAAGCCGCGAGCCCGCCAAACCAAAACCACGGACTGAGCAACGCGCGGCGTTGCGCAGTCAGCAAAAGCCCGATGACCATACCGAAGCCGAACAGAGCGATCGAATATTTTTCCTGCAGGCCCAGTCCCGCGACGACGCCGAACCAAAGCCAATACCGAGGATCGTTTCGTTTGATGGCGAGAATCGCGAAGTAGGCGCAGCCCATCCACAAATTGGGTTCGAGGCAGTTGGTACCGAGCAAGCTTGCGTTGGACAGATATTGTGGCGCGATGACGATGGTGATGGCGCTGAGCAACAAGGCGAAGCGCCGTCCGCCGAATTCACGAGCCAAGAGAGCCGTTTGCACCACCAACAGGGAAGAAGCCAGTGCCGGAATAAATCGAATGCTGCGCAGCGAGTCTCCCAGGATGGCGCGGCAGATGTGAATCAGAAAGGGAATGAGCGGCGGCTGATCCACATAGCCCCAGGCCAGGTGGTCGCCACAATCCATGTAGTTAAACTCATCCCGGAAATAGCCATAGCGGTTGTTGAAATAGCAATGAAACAGGAGTTTTGCCAGCGCAATGGCAATGACGATGAGCATGCCATTCGCCAAGTAAGATCTATTTTTTGACTCAGCCACCGGAGCTTGAAGGGAAGTATCTGTCATATGGGTCGTCGCCAAGCCTTCGAGGTAGGAGTAATCATTCGTTTACCGGCATGGCAGCTGACTTCGCTTGTAATTCAGACAATTCCGCGTTCGCATAGCTGCTGATCTCGCACGCCAGCGATATTTCCACAAATTCCGGCTTTTCCCATTCCATCGCAGTTCTCCTTGTAAATATGGAATCGTTCAATTTATTTTTTTGCTGCAACACTCTTAGGGCAACGTGAACGCAATAACGTAGTCGCCCTGCTTTGTCCCCAGCTTGCCGTGACCACCCGCCGCAATCACGACATATTGCTTTCCCCGGATACTGTAGGTCATCGGTGTAGCCTGCCCTCCAGCCGGAAGTTGATACTTCCAGATTTCCTTGCCACTCTCCGAGTCGAAAGCGCGCAAAAATCCGTCCATCGCCGCCGCTGTAAAAACAATTCCTCCCGCGGTGACCGTCGGCCCGCCCAATGTAATGGTCCCGGTATTCATGCCCGGAATAAAACTCCCGAGCGGCACGTCCCAAATTTGTTTCCCTTCAAACAGATCGACCGCTGCCACTGTTCCCCATGGCGGCGCGTTGCAGGGAAGCCCGCTCGGCGAGAGCAGCGGCGTTCGAAACATCGCATAAGGCGCGCCCGTCTGTCGCGCGAACTCGCCGTGCAAACGGTCAGAGTCGCTAGCATTCTTCCGCGCCGCGTCGAGCTCCGCCCGCGGAATCAGCTTCACGAAAATCGCCAGCCGGTTCGTGTCCACAAACAGCAAATGCCTTTGCGGATCGTACGCCGAGCTGCCCCAGTTCACCCCGCCAACATTGCTCGGAAACACCAGCGTGCCCTGCAGACTCGGCGGCGTGAAAATATCTCCAGAACGTGCCGCCTTGATCTGGTCCGCGCAAAACTGCCGCTCCATGTCGTCCTTGCCCCACGCATCTTCCACCGACAATTTTTCCGGCACCAGCGAAATAGTCGAAGCCGGCTGCGTGGGCCATGACTCTTCTCCCGGAACGTCGCTCTTCAGCACCGGCCGTTCTTCTACCGGCAAAAGTGGTGCTCCAGTCTGCCGGTTCAGCACAAAAACGCGCCCCATCTTGGTCGTAATTGCGATAGCTGGAGTTCCATCCCTCCACGCAAAAAGCGTCGGCTGCGACGCCACGTCATAATCCCAAAGATCGTGGTGCACAACCTGAAATCCCCAAACGAATTCGCCCGTCGAGGCTCGCAGCCCCACAACCGAGTTCGCCCACTTGTTGTCTCCCTTGCGCAAGCCGCCGTAATAGTCCGGGCTCGCGCTGCCGGTAGGAATGAACACGAGATCGTGCGGCGCATCCACAGATAGCGTCGACCAAGCGTTCCCAGCGCCCGTCCGCGGCGTACTCTGATACGCCCAAGGAGCAATCGGGTCCCACGTCCAGCGAAGTTTGCCCGTTCGAACATCGAACGCCCGCACTATCCCGCGTTCCAAAGTGACCGCGCGATTGTCTCCTTCCGACGATCCTGTAATGACCAAATCCTTGTAGATCGCAGGAGCCGAAGTCACTTGGTAATCGCCCGGGTCGCGCATCTTGACGTCTGTCGTCAGGTCAACCTCACCGCTGGTTCCAAAATCAACGCTTTGCCGACGCATCGCGCCACGCGGAAACTCCTCGCGACGTCACCTCCGAGAATCCGTAAGGATGTTCCAGCTTCGGATCGAATTCCCAAATCTTTACGCCGCTCGTTGCATTCAATGCGATGACGTGATCGTAAGGCGTGCTCAAGAAAAGCTTTCCCCCGATAAGTATGGGCGTCGCTTCAAACGCCGCTTTCTTATCGAGATCCTCGTCATACGGCAACGCCCCCGTCCGAAACATCCACGCCACCTGCAGTTGAGCCACGTTTCCGCGGTCAATCTGTTTGGCAGGGGAATATCGCGTCCCGCCCGGGTCGTTGCCGTACGTCGGCCATCCAGCATCCGTGGCAGATTGCGCCGCCAACATTGCTGGAAAAAGAAGCAAAAAGGAGAGCAGGGAAGTCCACGCCGTAGAGTTGAAGAAATGTTTGTAGCTCATGGTGGGACAATTATCGCGAGAAGCTCGACAGGGACAAAATACGATGGGACAAACGGGCCTACCTCAGGGACAGACGGGCCTCTAGGCCGCGCGGCAAGCAATTTCAAGTCAATTTCAACAGCTCAGGCCGCTGCTTCACGTAGCGCCGGCTCCAGCGCAGCTCGGTGGCATCCTTCAAGATGACTTTGTACTCCCCGTGAAACCACGGCAGCAACTCACGAATGCGCCCGCGCGTTCTCGTGTACCAGTAAACGGTCCGGAAACGCCCGCTCGCGCTGCAATTGACGCAGCAGATCCTGAATGCGCGCCGCGAAACCATCGCTCGACTGCGCGTTCTGCTCCCGCGCGCGCTGCAACACCATCCGGAATCGCTCTTCGCCAAAAGGTTTTAGAAGATAATCAAACGCATGAACCTCAAACGCCCGCAAAGCATACTGATCATGCGCCGTCACAAAAACAACGCGCGGCATCTCTTTCGCGGGAATCGCCTGCACGACTCCGAACCCGTCCATCCCCGGCATTTGCACATCTAGGAAAACCAGATCCGGCCGATGTTTCTCAATCGCGGAAATCGCCGATTCCGCCCCGCCCGCCTCTCCAACCACCTGCACATCCGGCTCCTGCCGCAGCAGCCGTAGAATCTTCCGCCGCGCGGGCGCCTCGTCATCCACAACCAGTACTTGAAGTGTTCTCGCGGAAGCCATTCACCCAACTAAGCAACCAGCTTAATCACCTGGAGGTACGTCTTTAGCCGTAAGTCCAATAAAATCAATACAACAGCCTGTTTTCTCTGCGTTTTGAGGCCAAGGTCGTATTTAACCGCTTGGTTAAATACGAATCTCCTCCACATGAAACGGGACTCTCAGCGTCACTTCGGCTCCCCCCGCCGGACCGTTGGCAATCGCAAATTCCTGCTCTGCCCCGTACAGTTGCTCCAGCCGGCCCCGAATATTGGCCAGCCCGACCCCTCGATTCATCACCCCGTCAGCGCCCTGCTCTCCAAGGCCCGCCCCTGTATCGGCCACCTTCAAAATCAACGAACCATTTTCGCGCCGCGCAGCGATCGATATGTCGATTCCCGCGCCGCCATCCTTTAATCCATGCCGCAAAGAATTCTCCACCAGCGGCTGCAAAATCAGCTGAGGCACAAGCGAATTCTCCAGCGCCGCATCCACGGAATAAGTCACACGCAAATTCGATTCAAACCGCTTTTGCATAATTTGCAAGTAAAGCCGCGTAATTTCGAGCTCCTGCCCCAGCGGAATCTCGTGCGAGTTGGCCGTCCGCAGTGTCAACCGCAGCAACTCGCTCAACTGCGTCACCATGGCATCTGCCGCAGGCACATCCTCGTACATCACCGAAGAAATCGTGTTCAACGTGTTAAACAAAAAATGCGGCTGCAGCTGCAACCGCAAATTCTCCAGCTGTGCCTGTGCCAGTTTCGCGTGCAATTCGGCCGCGGCAAGCTGCTGCGCCTGCGCGATGCGTAGTCGCTCGAAAAAGTAGTACACCAGCACGACCACGGTATAGCCCAACAAATCATTGGAGAGCTCCATGGGATACCGAAACCGCATAATTCCGTAGTCGTACTCTCCGAGACCCGCCAAGGGAGCGATGATCCAGCGGCTGAGCGCCATCAAACTCGTGTGCGCAAAAGAAAAGCCCACTGCGCCGGCCAAATGGAATGCTACCTGCCGCACCCAGCCCTTAACTCTGAATAGATAGAAGTCCGCCACTCGCAAGACCAGCGGGAGAAGAAGGAATACCGAGTAGACCCCAGTGAACTCCTCCAGAAACCGCACCGCAAAAGTCCCGTGCCGCTGGCGGGAAAGATCGTCGAGATAACGGTAACTGAAGATCAGGACAAAGATGGCCGTGTAGACGAGAAAGAGAATCCCCCATCCCTGCGCGCGTGTGAGACCAAGCACGCGAGTCTGCTCCGTCTCACTCGTCGGGTGTGGCACTCGGTTCGTAGATGAGGTGCTGGCCATGAACTCGTCCTTGAGCGCTTGATTATGCTCCAGAACGGTCGGGCGTCAAATGGATAGAGCGATCAGAAGTGATATCGGAGAACGAATCCGTAAAACCGCGAGCGATCAGAACTCTAAAACTTACATCGCCAGCCTGCCGTCCTAAGGACGGGCGTCGGCTCAAGACCCGCGACGGCGCGTCATGCCAGAAATGGAGCTGGCAATCGTTAGGGACACCAAAGCCACCATTGCAAAGCCTAAAATGACGACCACCATGAGAAACTCCCTTCCAGGACACGGAAAGGAAGGGCAGGTCGGCTTCCAAACTCAAGCTTTGTATTATCAATAGGATAGGACCAAGGAAATATGAAATTCTGTCGTCAAGAGAAGGCAAGTGTCAGTAAGAGCGCACATTATGCCGGTTCTAGTACTGGTCAGACCCAAACCTAAAAACGCATCTAGTGTTAAGTCAACAAGAGCCCCTATCAAACCACTCGAAGATTATGAATTCCCTCGTGTATGGCCTTATGCCTTGCTCAGCCGAATCGACCCATCCCCAGTATGCACGGTCAGGGACTGTCCACCGCCGTTCATCTTCCCGTGAAGTTGCGAGTTGCTGAACGTACCCTCGACTGTCACCGGCAAGCCCACGCTGATGTGTCCGTCCCCCGTGCTGGCGTCGATATTTGCCTGGAAGTCGCCCGGCAAAGACAAGTCCACGCTCCCGTCGCCCGTTCTTATGTTCCAACTACTAGCCATTTTGGATCCCGGCAGTACGCGCGTATCCACGCTCCCATCACCGGTTTTGATCGTGAGGCCGTCGAAACGCCCCGCGACCCGTACGTGGCCGTCTCCGCTGTCAGCGTCCAACTTGCCGTCCAACTCCCGTGCCTCGATCAAGCCGTCCCCCGTATGCAGCTTTATATCTCCCTTGAGCGTGTCCACGTTGATGCTTCCGTCGTGCGTATGGAGATCAATGGTGCCGGTTAGACTGTTTGCCCTGATGGCTCCGTCACCGGTCTCGACGGTGACATTTCCATTGATGGAACTAGCCTCTACCGACCCGTCGCCCGTATGTGCATTGAAATCCGCGTCTTTCGGCATCCGCACGTCAATGTGCAGTCGTCTCCCGTGACCGCCCCAAGAGAATCCCCAATGGCCCGTAACCCGCGCCACCAACTCCACGTGATCGCCGCTTTGGCGCGCCTCAACGTGCAGATTCTTGTCCATCTCGTACCCTTCGTATTCGACCCGAAATTCGACGTTTTTGGAGTCGCTAGTGCTTACGCGTACGCCGCCATCGTTCGTGTCAATGCGTACGTTGGCGCGCCCCGTAACAGTGTAGTTCCTGGTCCATTCCGTAGCGCTGGCGCGCGGCGCGAAGGTCACAGCCGCAAGCAGGGTACCAGCAACCATCGCAGCGCGGTTGGAATGTAGTTTCATGGCTCAAAGCCTCCGTAACATGCCGTTCTAACAGTAGGTACGACACCCTGGCTCAAAATGTTCCCTTTCTCAAGTTCCACTTGCCCCGGATGTACCAAGCTAGCTTGCTTGCATAGACGCAACTCGCGCCCCGTTCGTCTGGCAGGCCTCTATCCAGCCTGAAAAACGACAATTTCAAGAGCCGTTAGTGTTTGGCGGCGGCCTTCTTTGGAGTCGCGGATTTCTGTTTCACAGCGCCCGGCTTAGCACGCAGCGCCTCGAGGAACTGCTCCGTCGGCAGCGTGTTGATAACATCTTTCTTTTCCAGCCACCCACGCCGCGCCATTGTCACCCCGTAACCGATAAACGACAGATTTGCCGCGCTATGCGAGTCCGTCGAAATCACCACTCTCACACCCCGATCCTTACACATCCTCAGGTAAACGTCCTTCAAATCCAGCCGGTCAGGATAAGAATTGCATTCCATTGCCACGCCATGCTTGGCACAGGCTGCAAGAATCCTTTCCATATCGTAGTCGATGGCGTCCCGCCGCAGGAGCAGACGTCCGGTCGGATGGGCGATGATCTGCGTGTAGGGGTTTTCGATCGCGGCGAGCATCCGCTCGGTCATGGCGGAGCGGTCCAAGTTGAAATAGGAATGAATTGAGCACACCACGACGTCCAATTGCGCAAGCAACTCGTCCGAGTAGTCCAATGAGCCATCTTTCATGATGTCCACTTCGGCACCCGCCAGCACGCGAATCCCCAGTCCTTTGTCACTCGCCTCATAAATTTTCTTGATGTGTGCCGCCATGCGTTTTTCATCCAGCCCGTTCGCTACCGTAACGGCCTTCGAGTGGTCCGTTATGGCGATGTACTGATGCCCGAGTTTGCGCGCGGCTTCGGCCATTTCTTCGATGGAGTTTTTTCCATCGCTGGCCGTTGTGTGCATTTGCAAATCGCCCTTCATGTCTTTCAGTTCAATTAGGTGTGGCAGTTTGTGTGCCTCGGCCGCAGCGATTTCTCCAGTATTTTCGCGCAACTCCGGCGGCACGTAATCCAGCCTCAGCTTGGTGTAAATCTCTTCCTCGGTGCGGCGCGCGACTGGCTTTTCCCCCTTGAGCGTCGCCAGGGCATACTCGTTCAGCGTTAGACCCATGTCGTTGGCGCGCCCGCGTAGCGCGACGTTGTGCTCCTTCGACCCGGTGAAGTAGAGCAGCGCCGCGCCGAAACTCTCCTTTTCAAGCAAACGCACGTCGACCTGCAGCCCATTCTTCAGCGTGAAGCTGACCTTGTTCTCGCCGTGCGCCAGCGTCTGGTCGATACCAGGAAACTCAAGAATGTGCTTGGCCAGGGCATCCACGTGTTTCTGCGACGTGTGGCCCGCGCCAAGCGTCAGCAGCAAATCCAAATCGCCAACGGTCTCCTTACCGCGCCGAAGCGAACCTGCCGGAGTTACGTCCTCGACCGCCTTACCAGCTTTCTTGATATGTGCAATGATCTGCGCAGCCGCCGCTTCCGCTGCATCAATGTGAAACCGCCCCGAAGATTTCTTGAACACTTCGATCGCCTTCAGAATATTTTGTTCGCTCTTTTCGCCAAAACCGGGAAGGTCGCGGAGTTTCCCCTCTTTTGCGATTTTCTCTACATCGGCGACTGTCCCGGCCTTGAAGTTGGACCACAGAAACGCCACCTTCTTGGGCCCGAGCGATTGCAGCTGCAGCAAATCCAGAATCGTCGCCGGATATTTCTTCAGCAGTTTTTTCCGAAGCGCATAATCACCCGTCTTAACGATTTCCTGAAGATGCTCCACCATGCGCTCTCCGATTCCCGGAAGCTCTTCCAGCTTTTCCGGCTCCTTCACGAGCTGCTCGATCGATTCAGGAAGTCCATCGATGAGTTCCGCCGCCTTTTCGTAACTGCGGTAGCGGCCGATGATGGCGCCGTCGATTTCCAGAAGCTGCGCGGTTTCGCGGAGGATGCGGGCGATCTGTTTGTTGTCCATGAGAGGGATTATAAAGCTAGAAGCCAGCGAAGAACACGGACTGAAAATCCTGGCAAGGGCCAGTGCCCAATGGATGCGTTAATCGGCAGGAGGTCCATTTAGTTGGGGAGAAACATGTTAGCGGGGAGAAACTCGCTCGCGGTGCTTACAAGGCCTGGCGCGCAAGATTTAATTAGAGGAACTCATCGACCTTGCAGGCGGAGATTCCATGAAACCGACCATCGCCTGTTTTAGTTGGGAATCCACTTCGTCCGCAATGGTCATGACATCAAGCAGCAAGGTGCTGAAGTCCACACTGCCGATATTATTCTGTAGAGTACCGAAAATGCTGACCTGCAAGATGCGCGATTCTTCCACCACCATTGGGACGGTGTAGCCTTGACTCCGCCGCAGGACTCCGTGCTCGCGCGCCGCCAAAGAAACTGGAATGGGAGCATTGGGAACGAGGCGCAGGCGACGGACGAGATCGTCCACGAGCAGTGGGAGATGTCCGGTACGTTCTTGGTAGCTCAGAGATATGGCTGTCAGTTCCTCGTTGCCTTCCACGCGGGACATCCAGTTCTCGATGGTGGGGCCTGAATCACGCTCTAGAATTGCAGCGACGCGCTCTTTCTTCACCGATATTCGGTTCGCAGGATTCGCCAGCTTTTTCTGGATGATTTCGATGACCTCATTCAAGCCAATCGGTTTTACAAGGACTTCGTCAGCCTCCAAGAGAATGGCAGTCACGGCCTCTTGCAGCGCGGGGTAGCCACTAATCACTATCGTGACAGCACGGGGTTGCGTATGGCGCATTGCGCTGACGACGGTAAATCCATCGCCAGCATCTGGCAGGTGCAGATCGGAGACCAGCACGTCGAATTGCTCAAGAGAAATGAATCTCAGCGCCTCGGTTACAGAGGGGGCAGCCACCACTTCAAATCCGTGGCTTTCCAATCCCTCGTGGAACACGACGCGGATGTCGTCATTATCCTCCACGAGGAGGATGCGGTTTTTCTTGAGGACGGCCATGGCCTCTTTTGATTACGATAATAAACGAAGAAGCGTTTAGTCAAGGTACTTTGGTACTAAGGTACTATTCGGGGCTTGCAGTAATCACGACATCGGTGTTTTGCAGATGCATTCCTTGGAGGCAGAGTGCGTTTCTTGATTGCGGCAATTCTATTTTCATTGGTCATCGGCTGTGTTTCCTCGGCGCAATCGCAGAAGCCGGCGCAGGTTTCCGGTACGGCTGAGAAGGTCATCATCGACACCGACATTGGCGACGATATCGACGACGCCTTCGCGATCGCCCTGGCTCTTAAGAGCCCAGAGCTTGAGATACTCGGTATTTCCACGACGTTCGGGGACACCGAGGCCCGGGCCAAAATTGTGGATCGCTTGCTCGTCGAAGCCAGACGAACAGATATTCCGGTGGTCGCTGGCACTCCGACGCATACAACCAATGTGATGAATCAGCGCCGCTACGGCGAAGGCGGCCATTTCGCCAAAGCCTCGCATCCCAACGCTGCGGACTTCATCCTCGAACAGATTCGCCGGTATCCCGGCCAAATTACACTAATCGCCATCGGCCCATTGATGAACGTCGGTTTACTCATCGACAAGGATCCAGAGACTTTCCGCGAACTCAAGCGTGTCGTGATGATGGGCGGTTCTATCGAATGCGGCTATGGCGAGCTTTGGTTCTGTGCGCACGGGCCGGACGCGGAGTGGAACATCATCAATGATATCCCGTCCGCCAAAAAACTCTTTCTTTCGGGAGTGCCGCTCTACGTGATGCCGCTTGATTCCACGCAATTGAAACTGGACGAGGTCAAGCGTGCCTTCCTATTCAAACAGGGAACTCCGCTCACGGATGCGTTGACGCTGCTTTATCACGAGTGGGGCCAGCAAACGCCCACTCTCTTTGATCCCGTGACGGTGGCCTACATCCTGAATCCAAAGATCTGTCCCGTTCTACCCATGCACATTCGCGTCGACGACAAAGGCTTCACTCGCGCCGAGTCCGGCGCCACCAACGCGCAAGTCTGCATGCATTCAGATGCAGACGCTTTCTTCCGTCTCCAGATTGGCCGCCTCGTGACGCCCTAGCCGACTGCATGCTCTGCTAAGTCGAGGGCGATGAGTCCTGGCAATTTCCATTCACTACCCACAACTCACTATCTGCTACTCACCCTCCTCAAATAAAAATGGCCGGCAGAGGGGCGCACTCTGCCAGCCGAATAATGACTGGTTTATTTTACGTTGGCTTTTGCACGTTCGCTGCCTGGGGACCTTTCGGTCCCTGGACAATCTCGAACTCTACCGAATCTCCTTCCTGCAAGGTGCGGTAGCCATCCCCCACGATAGCGGAATAATGAACAAAAACATCTGGACCATCGTCGCGCCCTATGAAGCCATACCCTTTTGAGTTGTTAAACCATTTGACGGTTCCTCGCACCTATTTCTCCTCCTGATGGAGACATGGATGTTCCTCAAGGCGAGCTAACCTGGACGAACACAGTCGCATCGCCTGCACAAATTGCGCGGAGTGTACCAGAATAGGGCGGTCAGTCAAGAGAGCATTCTTTTCCCATGTGGCGAAAATGTACGGATATTCGTCTACAAAAACGATTTAATGTGAAGAAGCACAATGCTTCCAAGGGGAGTTAGGTCTCGAAACTCCTGCAAGTTCAAGGGAACACAGGGTTTGCGTTTCTTGTTTCACGTCCTGAAACATTTGTTTCGCGGCTGCGGCCTCCCCTACAAAATCAAATCAAGTACCACCGGTTTGCCGCGTTGAATAGCTCACCGGGCGCAGAATTTCGAAGAGATTGTTGTACTCATCGGTCCAAAGGCGCAGCTGCGCTGGAACATCGATGGTTTGGCTGCCGACAAAGGTCTCCGGGACATTCAGAAAGCGCTGATTTCGCGTAACCAGCACCCAATCCGATGAAGAAATCATCATGAGTGGATCTTCCTCGCTGGCAATCATTCGCGTTGCATAATCGGAGTCCTCGGCCAGCAGCTTCACGACAGGCGCGAGGTTCAGGTACGTGTTCGACGTGTGCGCCGCCAGGATGCCGTCCGGCTTCAGATGCCGGAAGTAAACGGCAAATGCCTCTTTGGTGAGCAGGTGCACAGGGATGGCGTCACCCGAGAAGGCATCGACCGCGAGTACATCAAATTGCTGCGACGGCTCGCTTTCGAGCGAGAGCCGCGCATCACCGAGAACAATCTCGGACTTCGCTGGACTCTGCTGGAGGAACGTGAACCAGCGATTCGCGACCTCGATGACTTGCGGATTGATTTCGTAAAATCGGAAGGTATCTCCCGGTTTTCCGTAAGCGGCGAGCGTTCCCGCTCCCAGGCCTATCACGCCCACCCGTTTCGGCCGGTCGCAGCAGAATCGCAAAGCCAGGCCAACTCCCGATTTTCGTCCGTAGTAAATCGTGGGGTTGCGATTCTCCGGGAAAGTAAGATATTGCGCCCCATGCTGGATCGTTCCGTGAACCAAAGTCCGGTAGGGCAGGACGCGGCCGACTCTAAATTCCTGAATGCGAAGGGCTCCGTAGAAATTGCGCATCATCGCGACTGTGGCCTGACGCGTCGTTCGAACGTTCCAGACAAGCACAGCGCACATAGTCACAGCCAGACACGCCCAGAATATTCGCGCCGACCAACCTTCTTGCCAGAGGACAGCGCTCCCCAGAGTGGCCGCAAGCAACAGGACGATCGGCAGTTCGTAAACTCCAGAAAGAATATGTGGGGCAAGCAAGCCAACGCAGACGGCGCCAAGGGCACCGCCGAGAGCAATGATCAAGTAAAACTTCGTGAGTTGATTTACCTCGGGTTTTCGTTGAACGAGTTCGCCGTGACAAAAAAGACAGACAACAAACAGGGCTGCGCAGAAGAGTGGAACGCTGATTTGAATCGCGTGTGTTATGGAAGAATCATAAATGGCATAGCCCGCGGTGCCCAGCGCAACTGCCAGAAATCTTGTCAGAAGCCAGCGCGAATACCATTGGCGTTTGGCAAAGACCATTGTAAAAGAGAGCAAATACAGCGCGAGCGGAAGGACCCACAAGAGCGGTACTGGTGCAACATTTTCCGAAAGATGATTCGTAACCGCGAGAAGCATCATCGAGCCGCAGGCGGAGAGACTTAGCCACAAGAGCTTGGTGCGATACGTCGGCGGAGTGTTTTCTTCGGCTACAGCGGGCGATTCGATTGCAGCGAACGTATTCATTGCGTTGCTGCGGCTGAACCACGCTGAGAGCGAGCAACAGATTGCGAAGAGAGCGTAGACCGAAGACCAAAGGATGGATTGCAGGCGAGAAGAGAGGCGCGGCTCGACCAAAAACGGGAAACTTAGAAGAGCGAGCAGGGAAGCGAGATTAGAGAGTGCGAAAAGGTGATACGGCGAGCGGCCGAAAGCGCGGCGAGCGTACCACGTTTGCGACAGTGGGCCGGTGGCGCTGAGCAAGACGAAAGGCAGTCCGATGGAAAAGGTGAGCAGGCCAAGAATGCGCCAAGCCGGATCGACTTGCACGTGAGCGCGCCAGGGCATTTGCGGAGCGATTGGCAGCCACAAAAGACTGACGAGAAGAAGGCCCAAATGAACAGCAGATTGGTGTTTTGGAGTGAGGCGGCGGGTGGTTACGTCCGCATAGAAATAGCCTAGAAGAAGCGAGGTTTGAAAAAAGACGAGACAGGTCGCCCAAACCGCCGCTGAACCTCCGAACCACGGAAGAATTAATTTGGCGAAGAGCGGCTCGATCAAGAAGAGAAGAAACGCTCCGAGAAAAATTGTTGTTGCGAGCAGCCAGAGCTGTGCTTTCGGCAATGAATCGGCTGCCCTGGGAGCCCGTGTTGCACTCTCAGCGTCTTCGCGCTCGTTTGCATTTGCAGGATTCGTCGCCACGATGTTGGCTTCAGCAGCTCATCGCACGGTTGAAGAAAGAATCTTGCATCATGACTGGCATGTTTGCTCTATTTCAGGATCGTACCAAGAAGCGCAGATAATACAGGATGCCGGCGATAGATTTGCCGTCGCGAATTTTATTCCGGCGGATCATCTGCTCGATTTCGCCGTGCGTGAAAGCCTTTGAAGTAATCTTTTCATCTTCTTCGGGCTCCGCTACGCCCAGAGTCAAATCTTCGGCGAGAAGAATGTACATACGTTCCTCGAGAAAACCGGGCGTCGGAAAAATGTCCAGGAAAACGTGGAATCGTTTGGCGCGGTAGCCCGTCTCTTCGATTAACTCGCGGGCCGCGGCGCGGCGAGGATTTTCGCCGCTGTCGATGCGGCCGGCGACAAGCTCCCACAGAAATTGCCGCACGGCGTGGCGATATTGGCGAACCATGACGATGCGCCCGTCGGGCAGCGCGGGGAGAATCACGACGGAGCCGGGATGCGTGATGACTTCGCGGGTCGCGCGGAAGCCGCCGGGCTCGATGATTTCATCGCGGCGAATGCCGAAGACCGGGCCTTTGTAAATCGTTTTGCTGCGAAGGATTTTGGCGGTGGTGCGGCTGGCTGCTTTGGGCGGCATAGTGCGTACGTTTTCTCCGGCGATATCATACACTGTAGAGGCCGGGCTTTAGCCCGGCGCTTCGAAATTGCCAGAGCATGCCGATTAACACCATCATCGTGGATGACGAGAAGCCGGCGCGGGAAGAGCTCGCGTTTTTGCTGAAGGCGTTTCCCGAAATCAACGTCATCGGGCAAGGGAAAAACGGCGTGGAAGCCGTGGCGCTGATCAAAGAGCACTCGCCGGATCTCGTTTTCCTGGACGTGCAAATGCCGGGGCTCGATGGATTTGGCGTTCTGAAAAAATTGGTCGAGCGGAAAATGAAAATACCTCACGTGGTGTTTGCGACGGCGTTCGATCAGTACGCGGTCCAGGCGTTTGACGTGAATGCCGTAGACTACGTTTTGAAACCGTTCGATAAAGCGCGCATCGCGAAGGCCATTCAGCGCGCGCGGAAAATGCTGGACACACAAACTTCGACGACGGAGCGCCTCGAGCAGCTCGTGAATCAGCTCGGCGCGGTGAAAAGCGCGCCGCAAAAGGTGAAAGTGCTGGTGCAATCGCAGCAGCGTCTGTTGCTTGTGAACGGCGAAGACATTATTTTTGCGACGACGGACGGCAGCGCCATCGTCGTTGTGACGCGGGAAGTGGAAGGCTCATCGAACTACCGCACGCTCGAAGAGCTGAACGCCACCCTCGACTCGGATTCTTTCTGGCGGCCGCACCGCTCGTTTCTCGTGAACACGCAGCACATCAAGGAAGTTGTGCCGTGGTTCAACTCCACCTTCATGCTAAAAATGAACGACAAGAAATCCACGGAAGTTCCAGTAAGCCGTGTGCAAGCCAAACGCCTGCGTGAGCTGTTTAAACTGTAGCGCCAGGGGATTGCACTTACTGGAAAAGGACATGCATGTCGCCCTGTCATTTTTTTTCCCGGGAATGTTAGCGTTGGCTTCTGATCGCTGGCTCGCAGATGTAATGAGCTGGCATGCGATCCGATTCGGCGAACTTTTTCCGCATCTAAGATGGTCAAGGGCGACTCCACCATCGCCACGCGAGAGTTTCGAGAATTTACTCTTCTACATTCGATGGCGGGGCGCTGTCATGTGTCTTCTAGGCATCGGACTTGACTTTGGTTTCTTGATGGGACGATAAGACGCAGCGCTACGTTGCGAGAGTCATCGTGTGTTAGCATCGTTCCTACACCACGTACAACCGAGACGATGGATTTTTCTCTTAACGACCACCAAAAACTGATACGGGATACGGTTCGCCAATTCATGGAGGCGGAAGTGCGGCCTTCGGTGAAGCAGCGCGACCGCGAAGAGCGTTTCCCTGCCGAAGAAATCAAGAAACTGGCCGAGCTGGGCTGCTGCGGGATGATGATTCCCGAAGAGTGGGGCGGGCCGGGGCTCGACATACTTTCCTATGTGCTGATGCTGGAAGAAGTGGCGCGCGTGGATGCGGGAATGGCTACGTCGCTGGGCGTGACGAATTCGGCGGTGCAAGTGCCGCTGACAAAATTTGGTACCGAAGAGCAGAAGAAAAAGTATTTGCGCCGGTTGGCGACTGGAGAAATTCTCGGCTCGTTTTGTTTGACGGAGCCTGCGGCCGGTTCCGACGCCGCTGGGATTCAGGCGCGCGCGGTAGCGGTGCAGCGCGTTGGCTCGGGTCTCGGGGCCAGGACCTCGGCGCCACCTAGCCTGACGCCTGCAGCGGGCGCCGCTTGGGGCGGAGCGCCGCTGGGCACGCCGAGCGGGGATGTTTATCGGTTGAATGGTACGAAAACGTGGGTGTCGAACGGCAGCGTCGCCGGCTTGTTTATTGTCTTTGCGAAGACGGATCCGGAAGCTGGAGGCAAGGGCATTACCGCGTTTCTGGTCGAGCCGGGATTCCCAGGGTTCAAGGTTGGGCGGCATGAGGACAAGATGGGGCAGCGGAGCTCGCCGGCGGTGGAAATTTTGCTGAACGACTGCGAAGTGCCGCGGGAGAACCGGCTGGGGGAGGAAGGGCAGGGGCTGAAGATTGCTTTGAGCGCGCTGGACGGCGGGCGGATCGGGATTGCGGCGCTGGCACTTGGGCTGGCCGAGGGGGCCTTGGACGAGTCGGTGAAGTACGCCAAGCAGCGGCGGGCGTTTGGGAAGTCGATTGGCGAGTTTCAGGCGATTCAGTGAATGCTGGCGGACATGCAGACGGAGATCGAGGCGGCACGCGGGCTGGTCTATCATGCGGCATGGCTTAAGGATGCGCATCCGGGGAAGCTGGGAGCGGCTTCGTCCAAGGCAAAGCTCTATGCGAGCGAGATGGTAAACCGGGTGGTGGCCAAGGCGGTGCAGATTCATGGGAGCGCCGGGTATTCGCGGGAGACGGATGTCGAGCGAATGTACCGGGATGCGCGGGTGATTACGATTTATGAGGGGACTAGCGAGATCCAGAGGATGATCATTGCCCGGGAGCTCCTGGGGAAATAGGAGCTTTGCGCCCTTCGCTACGCTCAGGGTAAACGGGCGCTGGTCGGCGCATCTGGGAATCGAGCTTAGTTAACCATAGAAATATTATAATAGAAGGTTAGATTTTGTCAAGGGGAAAGCACTCGCGGACTTGCGGTCGGGAACGAAGGGAAAAAGAATTTAGCGCCGGCGAGGCCGGTAGCGGCGTCAGAGAGAAGCGAAGAGAGATTCCTCACTGCGCAGGCCGACCGCTTCGCAGGAGCGAAGCGGAAAGAAAAGGCGTCGGCCTGCTCCGTTCGGAATGAGGGTTGGGCGGGCGGAGCGGCTAGCTGGGAGATAGGGAGACACGGGTGACGACAGGGGCTGAGGGGAAGAAGAGGAGTCGGGTGATTAGCGGGATGCGGCCTACGGGGAGGCTGCATATTGGGCACTACTTTGGGGCGTTGGAGAATTGGGTGCGGTTACAAAAAGACCAGAGGTATGAGTGTTTTTATTTTATTGCGGATTGGCATGCTTTGACCAGCGACTATGCGGATACGTCGGGGGTGGCACAGAACACGATTGAGATTATGACGGATTATTTGGCGGCGGGGTTGGATCCGGCTAAGGCCGTTATTTTTCTGCAGTCTTTGGTGCCGGAGCATGCGGAGTTGCATTTGTTGTTGTCGATGGTGACGCCGTTGGGATGGCTCGAGCGCGTGCCGACGTATAAAGAGGCGCTGGAGAACGTTAAGGACAAGGACCTGCACAATTATGGGTTTTTGGGGTATCCGGTGCTGCAGTGTGCGGATATTGTGATCTACAGCGAGGGAGCAGCACAGCTTTACGTGCCGGTGGGGGAGGATCAGGTCTCGCATGTGGAGACTAGCCGGGAGATTGTAAGGCGGTTCAATTTTCACGTCGGCGGATTGGAAGTTGACCCCTCGATCATGGATTCAGAGAACGAGGAGATTCTAGACCGCGTTACGTCCGTAATGGAGGATGAAGACGAGCCCGCTGGTGGATTCCTCGAGTTGTCGGGTTTCAAGGACACGAAAGTCCCTGCAACCCTCGGCGAGATGTGCACGACGGTCGCAAAGCGAATTGGATTTGAGAACCTTCTGGAGAGGATGGGCCCCGCGAGAGGATTCATTTGGACGACTTCGATACTGCGGGAACCCGCTGTGATGCTGACGAAGACGCCGAGGATACCGGGACTAGATGGGCGGAAGATGTCGAAGAGTTATGGGAATGCGATTACGTTGAGCGAGACGGATGAGGAGGTACGGAAGAAGACGAAGGTGATGGTGACGGACCCGGCGCGGAAGAGGCGGACGGATCCCGGAAATCCCGACGTGTGTCCGGTGTACGACTGGCATAAACTGTTCTCGGCGAGTGAACCAGGGCGGTTGGAGTGGGTACGGCAGGGGTGTACGACGGCGGGGATCGGGTGCATTGAGTGCAAGGCGGCAATGGCGGAGAATTTGATCAAGTGGATTGCGCCCGTGCGGGAACGGCGAGTGGAGTATGAGAAGCGTCCGGGGCGGGTTTTGGAAATGATTGACGAGGGGTCGAAGCGGGCGCGGGTGGAGGCGAAGAAAACGATGGAGCGGGCGAGGGAAGCCGTGTTTGGGTGGGAGAAGAAGAGAAAAGAAGTGGCCGGCGGGTAGGGGCTTAGCGAGTTCGACAGAAGCACAGACTGAAGTCTGCGCCACCCAAGCTGAGTTTGTTGTGGCACAGGCTTCAGCCTGTGGTCTTTGAGCGAGTTGGGGTCAGGGTGAGTCATAACGAGCGGTATTACGAACGCACGCTCACTCACTGGCAGCCGGAGGGACGCGATCTGTTCCTTACGTGGAGGCTGAGCGGGAGCTTACCGGTAAAGGTCATGGCTGCCTTGCGCGAGAGCAAGACCAAAGAATTAGGAAAGCGATTTAGAGAATAATGACTTGGAAATTGGATAAAGCTTCTTCGGGCCGCTGTGGCTGAAGGCGCCGCGGATCGCTTCCCCCGTTGTTGCAGGGATAAAGATCGTTGCCGAGCGAGGTTTGTGTCGCCTGCACGCTTGGGCTGTGATGCCCAATCACGTGCATCTCTTGATTGCACCGCTTGCACCCATGGCGGCCATCACGAAAGCCATCAAGGGATCGACGGCGCGGCAAGTGAATCGCTTGCTGGGGCGAACGGGCGAGTATTTTTGGCAAGACGAATCGTTTGATCATTGGATTCGGGATGAGGCGGAATTTGAAAAGGTGAAGAAGTATATTGAGAGGAATCCCGTTGCGGCCGGACTTGCGAGTGAGGAGTCGAAGTGGCCTTGGTCTAGTGCGTTTGCTGTTGATTGTGGCAAGGGTGTGGCACAGACTTTAGTCTGTGTTGGTCAGAGTGAGGAGAGTCAGGAGAAGAGTCAGGAGAAGAGCACAGACTGAAGTCTGTGCCACTTAAATGGCCACGCCGGGGAACAAGATGACGGGAGACGCGGACGCGGGAAGCGCTAAGAATGCGGCTTACAAGGTGAACATTCCTTTGTATGAGGGGCCGCTGGACCTGCTGCTTGATTTGATCAAGAAGCAGGAGATGAATATTCATGATATTCAGATCTCGCTGATTACGGCGCAATATCTCGAATATTTGCACAAGTTGGAAGAGTTGAATGTGGATGTGTCGGCGGATTTTATTTATATGGCGGCGACTTTGATTTACATCAAGTCGAAGATGCTTTTGCCGCCGGATCCTTTGGGTGCGGAGGAGGGGGCGGAGGGTGATCCGCGGGCGGAGTTGGTGCAGAGGCTGGTGGAGCACGAGAAATTTAAGAATGCGGCGCAGCTTTTGTATCAGAAGCAGCAGATTGAAGAGAATGTTTGGTCGAAGCCGGACAAGTCGCTTTATAACGACGAGGGGACTGAGGGCGAGCTGGTTGTGTCGCTTGTGGATTTGGTGAAAGTGTTTCAGCAGGTTTTGGAGCGGCGCAAGGAAGTTTCGCGGATTGAGTTGCAGCATGAACAGTTTACCGTGGCGCAGATGATTGCGGCTTTGCGGGCGCAGATTCTTGCTAGCGCGGACAGCATGGTGAACTTGATTCAGTTTTTTGAGGCTTGTCCTTCGCGGCACGCGATGATTGTGGCGTTTTTGGCGGTTTTGGAGATGGTGAAATTGCAGGCGGTGGGATTGGCGCAGGAGAAGCAGTTTGGAGAGATTGTCGTGAAGAAGGGCAAGGCGTTTGATGTGATTTTTGATGAAAGAGGAGAGATAAAGCAGATTGACGAGGAATACAAATAGAAGAGGTTGACAGTCGACAGTTGAAAATCGGAAGAAAAAGATTCGGATTTACACAGAGGGCACTGAGGACGCAGAGGGCACAGAGAAGAGTCGAGAAAAGATAACGCAGAGACGTAGAGTTAACAGAGGATTCGCAGAGAAGAGAAAAGACGAGAAGACGAGAAGACGAGAAGACGAGAAGACGAGAAGACGAGACTTAGAGATCCGCAGGGAAGAGAGAGTTCAGCATGACGAATGAAGAGAGAAAAGCGGCTTTGGAAGCGATTATTTATGCGGCGGATGAGCCGGCGACGATCGAGCAGTTGGCTAAAGCGCTGGGGGAAGAGAAGCTTGTCGTGCAGGCTGCGCTTGACGAGTTGGTGGCGAGTTATGGATCGGAGGAGCGCGGGATTGAGATTCGGGCGGTGGCGGGTGGGTACAAAATGTACACGAAGCCACAGCAGCATGATGTGGTGCGGAGATTTATCAAGAGTTTGCGGCCGCCGTTGCGGTTGACGATGCCGGCGTTGGAGACTTTGGCGGTGATCGCTTATAAGCAGCCGGTGACTTCGCCGGAGATTTCTGAGATTCGTGGGGTGAATACTTCGGGCGTGATCAGCACGCTTTTGGATAAGCGATTGATTACGACGGCGGGGCGGAAAGAAGTGATTGGGCGGCCGATACTTTATAAGACATCGAAGGAATTTTTGATGCGGTTCGGGTTGAGCGATTTGGAGGAGTTGCCGAGTTTGAAGGAGTTTGAGGCTCTGGCGCGGGAGGCGCTGGGGAGCGACGTGGGCGTGGCGCCTTCGACTGAAGAGTTTCGTGAGGGCGAAGTTGCGGAAAGCGTGGCGCCGGAGAGTATCGAGGCGATTGCAATCGAGGGTGTGGCGCCGGACGACCACACCCACAGCCGGCCGTCCGAGGCAATCGAACACGTGCAAGAGGAACTTGCCGAAGCGGAGGCTTTTCGCGAACATGAAGCGCTTGCGACCTCTGAGGGGATGCCTTCAGGCCAATTGGATGAAGAACCGCCACCGCCCGTAGTGAAATCAACCGCTGCCGGCGAGTAGACAAAGGGATTGCGCTGAGACGTAAAGGTTCCGGACACTCCCGCAAGTTTGGTGATCGGCATGGGTAAACAGATGCGGCTCCGGCTTCTGTGTGCCGGCGTTGGGCTCGCGGTGCTTCCCGCGCTAAACGGCTTGATATTTCTGATTGACCGCTCCTCGTTGTGGCGCGCGGAGTGGCCGTTGCCGCTCATTTTGTTGGTATTTGTTCTTTGTCCCTCAATCCTGCTGGTGGCCGTTCAAGCCTTGGGGGGCAACGTTTCAGAGTTTTGGTGGGTGCTCGCGGCTCTGATAAACGGAACGCTTTACGCGGCGATCGGTCCGGCATTCTGGCGCTTGATGAAAAATATAAAGGAATCTGCTGTTAGCTAGAAGACAGGACCTCAGGAAGACGGGCACGGCATGCCGTGCCCCCACGAGATAAAACTAAATGCAAGAGAGATTGCAGAAGATTATTGGGCGGGCGGGGATTGCTTCGCGGAGGCATGCGGAGCAACTCATTTTGAGCGGGCAGGTGCGCGTGAACGGAGTAGTGGTGCGGGAGTTGGGGACTAAGGCGAACCCTGCTACGGACAAGATTGAGGCGGCAGGGCGGACGGTTGGAACTGTCACGCAGCGGAATGTTTACTTGGCTTTGCATAAGCCGCCGGAAGTTGTTTCGGCGATGGCTGATCCGGAGGGGCGAAAGAGTTTACGGAATTGTTTGCGCGGGTTGCCGGAGCGCGTGTTTCCGGTGGGGAATTTGGAGTATGCGGCGTCGGGGCTTGTGTTTTTGACGAACGACGGCGATCTGGCGGCGGAGATGTTGAAGAATTGGGCGCAGATTGAGCAGGTGTATCACGTCAAGGTGAAGGGGATGCTGACGTTGGCGGATTTGGATCGGATTGGAAAAGAAGTCGGATTGAAGATGAAGACCGTGCGCCAGCCGGATGCTACGCGAGGGCGGGCGGCGAATTTTTGGTATGAGGTGAGGATGCGGGATTCGAAGAAGGAAGAGTTGCGTCGCGCGTTGATGAAGGAAATGCATCCTGTCGAGAAATTGATGCGGATAGGGTTGGGGAGTTTGTCGGTGGAGGGATTGCCGCGGGGGAGATATCGATTGTTAGCGGCGAAGGAAGTGGAGGCTTTGCGGAAGAGTGCGGCGCCAGGGAACAAGGATCATGGTTTGGATGATTCGAGGAAGAGAGCTTTCACACAGAGTTCGCAGAGTTCACAGAGGACAAAGAGAAGAGGAAGAGAAGGAAAGACACCGGGGTGAGAACCGGTCCTACCTAGCAACGAGTTCGCACTTGCGCTTGCAGGAATATTCGCGCTGATGGCTCTTGAGAGATTGCAGAAAATAATGGCGGCTTGCGGGGTGGCATCGCGCCGCAAGGCGGAAGAGATGATTTTGGCGGGGCGCGTGACGCTGAATAGCGTTGTTGTGCGTGAATTGGGGACCAAGGCTGACCTGGAGAAAGATGCCATTTGCGTTGATGGGAAGGCGATCGCGCGGCCGGAGAAGTTGCTTTATTTTATGTTGAACAAGCCGAAAGGGTATGTGACGACTGTCAGCGATCCGCAGGGGCGGCCGACCGTGGTGGATATTTTGGGGAAGAGCGTAGGCCGAGTGTATCCCGTGGGGCGGTTGGACTACGCCAGCGAGGGATTGCTCTTGTTGACGAATGATGGTGCGCTGGCAGAGAGAATGATGAAGGCTGGCTCGCACATGCCGAAGACGTATTTGGTGAAAGTGAGCGGGAAGCCGGATGAGAAGAGGATTGAGCGGTTGCGCGCGGGGATTGTGATTGAGTTGGAGGATGGGCGACGGGTGAAGACTTCGCCGGCGAAGATACGGTTGTTCGAGGACGGGGAGAATCCGTGGTACGAGGTGGTTTTGATCGAGGGGCGGAATCGGCAGATTCGACGGATGTTTGAGCGGGAAGGGCACTTAGTGGAAAAGATTCGGCGGGTGAGGATGGGGCCTTTGGTTTTGGATTTGGAGCCGGGGAGGTTCCGAGCGTTGACGGGGAAGGAAGTCGAGCAGTTGAAGAGAGCGGCGAGTGGGGAAGGCGATAGAGGAGACAAAGGGGGTATAGGAAGGAATGGGTAAAGAAGACCGAGTTGGATATTGGGAGCTAGGACACGCCAGGCAGGGCGGGCTTGCGCGAGGAATTTGCGAAGATGCGACAATGGTTGGGAGTGGCGGATAGGATTCCATGACACGGACGATTGAAGAGTTGATACCGGATTACATTCGAGGGCTGCCGGTGTATGTGCCGGGGCGGCCTATTGAGGAAGTCGAGCGCGAGCTGAAGATTCATGCGGTGAAGCTGGCTTCAAACGAAAATCCGCTGGGGCCTTCGCCGCGCGCGGTGGAAGCGGCGAAAAAAGCGCTGAGCGACTCGCACCGTTATCCGGACGGAGGAACGCACCTGCTGCGCGAGGCGCTGGCCGCGCGGACAGGGGTTTCGACGGACGAGATTTTTATTGGTTTAGGGTCGAGCGAGATTATTGATCTGGCTTCGCGCGTGCTTTTGCGGGCGGGATTGCAGGGCATAACGTCGCATGGGAGCTATGCGCCGTTTTCGGTGGCGATTCGGGCGAGCGGGGCGGAGTTGATGCTCGTGCCGCAAAAGCATTTTGCGTTTGACTTGAATGCGATGGCGAGCGCGATCACGCCGAAGACTGGCGTGATCTATTTGGCGAATCCGAACAATCCGACGGGAACGGCGTTCAGCGCGGAAGAGTTTTCTGAATTTCTTGCGAGCGTGCCGGACGGCGTGCTGGTGGTGTTAGACGAGGCGTATATCCACTACGCCCCGATCTTGAATCTGCGTTCGTCACCAGAAACGTCTCGCAAAAGGGGAAATTTGCTGATCCTACGAACATTTTCGAAAGTGTACGGGCTGGCGGGAATGCGCATTGGATACGCCATCGGACGGCCTGAACTGCTTTCCGCGATGAACAGGTTGAAGACGCCGTTCAACACGTCGGGAACAGCGCAGGCGGGGGCGCTGGCTGCACTAGATGATAAAGAGCACGTGGAGCGCTGCATCACGACAAATGCGATCGAGCGAAAACGATTGAGCGAGGGGTTGACGAAGCTGGGGTTACGACCAGTACCGAGCGAGACGAATTTCGTTTTTATGGATGTGGGTCCGGAAGCAAAAGACACTTGCGATGAACTGTTGCGGTTGGGAGTGATCGTAAGGCCGTTGGGTTGGATGGGATTTCCGGAGGCGATTCGCATATCGGTGGGGACGGCCGAAGAAAATGACAAGTGCTTGGCGGCGATGGCGCAAGTTTTGACGAAGCGCGCGGGAAAAGGCGAGTTGGCGGCGCGATGAGGGTGCTGTTGCCGGACGGCATGAATAGAGCGGCCGATCCAATTCTGGAAATCCTGAAGGACTACAAGACGATTGCCGTGGCGGGACTGTCTTCGAATCCGGCGCGGCCGAGCTTTGGAGTGACGGAATATATGCAGAGCGCGGGGTACAGAATTATTCCGGTGAATCCGAACGAGACGGAAGTGCTGGGAGAGAAGAGTTACGCGCGGCTGGAAGATGTTCCGGAGAAGATTGAAATCGTGGATGTATTTCGGCGGTCGGAAGATGTGCCGCCAGTCGTGGAGAGCGCAATAAAGGTTGGTGCGCGCGTGGTGTGGATGCAGTTGGGGATTGAGAATGCGGCGGCGGCCGAGAGGGCGCGGGCGGCGGGATTGACCGTCGTGGAGGATGCGTGTGTCTTGGTGGAGCATCGGAGGAGAGCGAAGCAGTTGCGATAGTGAGGCGTTGAAGCGGAAGGAATTGGCGGCCCGCGCTAGCTTGGTGCGAGATTTTATTTTTTGGTAAAAGAAAAATCGTGCGCAGCGATACATCCTGCTGAGGAAAGGCGCAATGAATTGCGCTCTTACAAGGGCAGGGGAAAGATTTGGAGATTGTGCTTGCCGGGGAGGACGATGGCGAGGAAGCGGCCGTCGGGGGAGATGCTGAATTCGCGGATCGAGATGCCGTGGAGGATTGGTTGCGGCGTTGGTGTGAGGATAGGAACGTCTTTGCCGGATTTTTGCGCGAGGAGCTGGGGAATACTTATCCAGACGATGTCGCCGGATTTTCTTTCGACGGCGCGCTTGAGCATGATGCGATTTTCGTCCGGAGACCAGTGGAAAACGCCGAGGCCGACGCGCAGGTGGACGAAATGGTCGGGGGCAGCGAGGTCGCGAACCTCCAAAACTTCTCTGTCGATAAAGTAGGCGACTCTTTTGCCGCTCGGTGAAACGGAGAGGCCGCCTGCGTAGCCATCAAGCGTGGCGATTTCCTTGTCGTCTTGCGCGAGAAGTTCAAGTCGCTGTAGTCGCGGCGGGCCGGACTGCGTGCGGTCCTGTTCGATGGCGATGGCGGCATTGGTGCGCGCGACACGGTCGTAATCGATGAAGGTGCGGCCTTCGAACGCGGGGCCAGCGGGGCCCGTGGAAATATTCACGTAGCGGAAAGAGAAGAGCTGGCGCGGCTTGATTGCTTCGTTGAAGTAGATGATCGTGGAATTGTCCTGGAGCCAAGAGGGGTTGTAGCAGTCCTTGATGACGGTCTCACCTTTGCCGAAGTGGATTTCTTTGCCGCTATCTTCGAACGCGAGCGCTTGGTAGGAGTCTTCGGTGCGGCCTTCTTCGACGACGCTGGTGGTGAAGAGTTGCGCAAGGATCATGCGGCCGTTAGGCGACCAGTGGAAGGAGTCGGCGGCGTAGGAAAAGAGTTCTTCGCCGCGCGTGAACTTGTCGCCTTGGAGAAGGCGGCGGCGCTTGCCGTTGGTTTCCTGCAGCCAAATGTCGTCGTGTTGAAGATCGTATTTTTTGGTTTTGATGTTGCGCCGGACGGAATAGACGATGCGGCCTTCGGGAGCGAAAGAGAATGCGGTGATTTCTTCGTCGATGTTTTGGAGCGGCTTGTCGAGGTCCTGGGCGCGAGCGCGAGGAACAAAAAAACAACTGAACAAAATGAACAGCAGCGTGCCGAGACGCGGCAGCCGCGGAAATTCTCCCGGGAAGCGAATACGCTGCATGGTTAAGGGCGCGCCTGCGACGGGGGTTGCGATCCGGGATGCGGGCCGGTGAATTCGGAGCAGCAGGGTTTTTGCGCGGGCGTGAACTCCATGAATTCGACGCGGGTCAGGTCGGCGTCGTAGAGGTTGAGCTGCCATTTGCCGTCTCGGCCGATCTTGGGAGCTTCGTTGGGCTTGACGCCGGCTTTTGCGACTTCGTCGTTGATGGCGTGAATGTCGGGAATGCCGAGAGAAATATGATTCATGACGCCGAGAGTGTGTTTATCGGCAGTGGGAGAAATGTTGAGCATATACTCGACCCAGTCCGTGCCTTCGGGGACTTGCATGGCGACCCAGTTGGTCTCGTCGTCTTTCATGCCGCCATGCCAATAGGGACGGAAGCCGAGAATATCTTTGTAGAAATGATCGGTGGCAGCGCGGTCTCTAACGACGAAGCCAGCGTGAATGATGCGGACAGGGTTGGAGGGATTCGAGGGCGGAAGACCTGCTTTCAGATCCTCGGAATTGGCTAGGTGATACCAGTCCGTGATGGAAATGTGGTGTCCTTCGGGGTCCTGGAGCAGAAGGCTGACGAGATCCCCTCCGTGCTTCATCTTGCGTTCGTCAAAGTAGACTTTGTTCGCGTTGAGGTACTTTTTGAATCCTTCCGTGTCGTCCGTGAGAAAAGATACGTCGGCGAGCAGGTCCGCGGGGGCAGGCGTAGGTGCTTTTTCGAAGCGGATGCGCTGGCCGCTCGGGAGAAACAAGAATTGGGAAGATCTCGGGTTGCAGTATTCGCACGTGTGTTCCGGATCGATGAGCTTGCTGTAGAACTTGCGCGCTTCGGGTATGTCCGAGACGAGAATGGTGACTCCGGCGATAGCGAGAATGCGCGGACGCTTGGGCGGTTTACGCTTCGCAACAGCGCCGAAGCAGAGGAGCAAACTTGCGAGCAGCAACGCGAATTTTTTCATGCCTTCACCTCGGAGATTTTAAGCCCGCTGGGTTCATTGGGTGCCCGAAGGATTTTGACACGGGGCGGGATTGTTTGGGAAATGCGTCACTGCTTTGGTCCGGGGTGCGGGGCAGTGAACTCGGAGCAGCAGGGTTTTTGGACGGGCTTGAATTCCATGAATTCGACGCGGGTGTCGTCGGGATCGTAAACGTTGAGCTGCCACTTGCCGTCGCGGCCGATTTGGGGTTCTTCGGTGAGCTTGAGGCCGGCGTCGCGGAGGCGCTGTTCGGTGGCGAGAATGTCGCTGACGCCGATGGCGATGTGGTTCATGATTCCGCGGAGGTGTTGGTCTGCATCGGGCGAAACGTTGACCATGAATTCGAGCCAGTCAGTACCGTCGGGAACCTGCATGGAGACCCAGTCGGTCTGGTTGTCCTTCATGCCGCCGTGCCAGTAGGGGCGGAAGCCGAGAATGTCTTTGTAGAAGTGTTCGGTGGCGGCGCGATCATGGACTATGAAGCCAGCGTGGATGAGACGCAGAGTCGAGCCACTTAGGGGCGATTTCACAGAAACCCGCCAATAATGCGAGAACGCGATTTTATGGCCTTCTGGGTCAGTTAGAGTGATTGGCCCTTCGCCGGATTCTTTTGGCGCTGCGAAGGCGATCTTATTTGCGGTCAAGAATCGTTTCATTGCCCCAATAGCGTCTGTCGAAAATGTGATTTCAGCCAAAAGGTTCGAGGGCGCAGGTACGGGCGCACGGGCAACGACTGCGAATTGCTCCGCATTCAAGAGCATCGGGAGCGAGGAGTGAGGAACTTCTTCGCACCAGTTGCATGGGCCCGCTGGATCCAGGGTTTTTGAATAAAAATCGCGCGCTCCAGCTATGTTTGTCGAATATAAACGGACTGCACTGATTCCGAGTATTTTGGGGCGCGTGGATTGTCCTGGTGCGGTGACAGCGCCGCAAAAGAGCAGAATTGCAGCGGGCAAAGTCATTCTCTTCATAAGTTCCTCAGTGATCCGATGTGCTGCGTAATTTTAGGTTGCGAATTTCGTCTAAGCGAGCGCGGAGTCGCTGCTCGAAGCCCTGGTTGGTGGGCATGTAGTAGGTGCGGCTGGCCAGACTCTCGGGGAGGCAGGTCATATCGGTGAGCTTGTCGTCGTAGTCGTGGGCGTATTTGTAGCCTTGGCCGTAGCCGACGTTTTTCATGAGGCCGGTGACGGCATTGCGAAGATGAAGCGGGACGGGATCGGCTTCGGTTTTGTGCACGTCGTCGAGGACTTCGCCATAGGCAGTGTAAACGGCATTGGATTTTGGCGCGAGGGCTAGATAAACGGCGGCTTGGGCCAGCGCGAGGTTGCCTTCGGGCACGCCGAGGAAATCGAAGGCATCTTTTGCGGCTAGAGTGACGGCTAGGGCGCGCGGTTCGGCGAGGCCAATGTCTTCACTGGCCATGCGAACCAGGCGGCGTGCGAGAAAGAGCGGGTCTTCGCCGGATTCGAGCATGCGCGCGAGCCAGTATAAAGCGGCGTCGGGGTCGGAATTTCGCACGGATTTGTGGAGTGCGGAGATGAGGTTGTAGTGTTCTTCGAAGGCCTTGTCGTACCGGAGAAGTTTGCGCTGGAGAACGTCTTCAAGAAGTTCGCGGGTGATGGTGCGTGCGCCGGATGCGCTGGGCTTGGCACCGCGAGCGGCGAGATCGATGGTGTTGTACGCGGAGCGGGCGTCGCCATTGGCATAGGAGGCGATGCGAAAGAGAACGTCGTCGCTCGCTTCGATATTTTCGTTACCCAGGCCGCGCTCTTTGTTGGCCATCGCACGGCGGAGTAAATCAACGATCTGCGGTGTGGTGAGCGGATCGAGAACATACACCTTGGTGCGCGAGAGTAACGGCGAGATGACTTCGAACGAGGGATTTTCGGTAGTCGCACCGATGAAGGTGATGTGACCAGCTTCGACGTAGGGGAGGAAAGCGTCCTGCTGCGCTTTGTTGAAGCGATGGACTTCATCGACGAAGACAATCGTGCGCTGGCCGGCGTGGGACTTGTGTTTGGAGGCGGCCATTACTTCCTTGATTTCCTTGATGCCAGTCAGGACGGCGCTGAAGGCGACGAATTCCGAGCGCGTGATGCGGGCAATCAATCGCGCGAGCGTGGTTTTGCCGCAGCCCGGTGGACCCCACAGCAGCATGGAAGTGATTTCGTCGTTTTCAATTTGCTGGCGGAGCGGTTTGCCGGGGCCGAGGAGTTTCTCCTGGCCGATGAATTCGTCGAGCGTACGAGGACGCATGCGCTCGGCGAGCGGCTGATGCGCGGAGTCTTCAAACGCAGGTTGCGGCAATTTGGAGAAGAGGCAGGCAGGCCTGCGCCCTCGTTGCCGACGATTAGCGCAACCGGCTCACACCAATCGACTTCCCAGGGTGAGAGGACGCGCGGTTCGCCGTCGCGCGTTTCACGAACACTGGACGCGAGAGTTCGAACGGTGGCGATTTTGAGTTGTGTGAGGAGAATCGGAAGTGACATTCCGGGAAGGATTGGTAGATGGAGAGCCGCGCCAGCGGAGGCGCGCAGGGCTTTCGGTGAAAAGGGGCTGGCGGTGCCGGATTGGCCGGAAGCGGCGGTAACTGCGCCGGTTGCGCCAAAGGCCGCGGCGGTGCGAAGGATAGTGCCAACGTTGCCCGGATCCTGGACGCCGGCAAGAACCACAAGAAGAGGAGCACAGGCGGAAGTGGGCGCGTTGAGCAACTCGTCGAGTGTGGCAGTGCGCGGGTGGACAAGTGCGGCGATGCCTTGCGGGTGCTCGGTGTCCGCAAGGCCCTCGAAAAGCCGGTCGGTAGTACGCAGCGTGGGAAAAGCCATTTCCGGCTTGCTGATCAGAGGAGCGAGCCGTTCGTGATGGCGCTCGCCCGATTCGCTAAAGAGCACCGCTTCAATGCGGCAGCCGGAGCGAAGCGCCTCTTCGACGAGGCGGACGCCTTCGACACCAACGGATCCGGATTCTGTTGGGAGACCGCCGCGGAGGGCCATGCGGAACTCTTTGAGCCAGCGATTGTCCCGGCTCGTAAGGACTCCGGGAAAGGCTGCAGCCGCGCTGGAAGCATTGCGGGCGGATTTGCCGGGGGTGGCCATTAAGCCGAGGTTAGCAAATTTTCGACCGCTGAAGGTAATCGGGTATATCCGGGGATCGGTGGAAGCCAAGTTTCAATCAAATTGCAACATGTAGATCATTTGGAAAACGAAATACATGGATACGGACCATCCGATCAGCATGACTCTCCCCTTTCCTTTGCCGAACAGGCTCAAGACTGTCGCGACCATGAATGTCCAAACTAAAATCGGGCCGAGAGGCTGCCAGATTCCAGGTCCAGCTCGCATTCCGTGTGGGCTACCACCGCTGTGGAGCCAGGAGCCATTCCAAACGATGTTTAAAAGCGTCGCTAAGCCTGCAGTCCATAGAGCGCCTTTGACAAAGTATCTCCTCCAATTCGGAAGTGACAGAATAGTCTGAGTCTGAACCAAGCCTCTACTGGCAAAGTAAAATAAAGAACAGGGAATAAGAAAAAGAACTGCCGAAGCGATGTACACGTCGGGCGGTGTCATTCCAAACTGCATGCGACCCCTTATCTAGTGGTGGCAGTGGCGTGAATTGGCCGATCGGCTTGCTGATTTAAGAAGCCGGAAAATTGCGAGAGCAACTCGAACGAGCGGAGGCGCGCTGCGTGATCGTAGATATGCGCAGTGGTGATGATTTCGTCGGGTTGTGTGACTTCGATGAACTTGAGCACGCCGCGCTCGACGGTTTCCGGAGAGCCCACGGCAGAACAAAGGAGCGTCATGCTGGCAGAGGCTTTTTCCTGGGGCGACCAGTAGGAATCAATATCGTCGATGGGCGGCGGGATTTGACCGGGAGTGCCGCGGCGAAGATTTGTGAAGGCTTGCTGCACGGAAGTGAAAAGGTAGCGCGCTTGGGCGTCCGTTTCGGTGACGATGACGTTCAGGCCAACCATGGCGTAGGGGCGGTCGAGTTGCCGCGATGGCTTGAAATGCATGCGATAGAGTTGCAAAGCCTGCATCATGTCTGCAGGCGCGAAATGGGATGCAAACGCAAAGGGCAAGCCGAGTTCGGCTGCAAGCTGCGCGCTGAAGAGACTCGATCCAAGCAGCCAAATTGGCACGCGCAAGCCTGCGCCGGGAATGGCGGGAATTTTTTGATTCGACGCCGGCGGCTCGAAATAGGATTGCAACTCCTCGACGTCTTGGGGAAAGTTGTCAGAGGTCGAAGCTCGGCGCAGAGCGCGAGCCGTTAAGACGTCCGTTCCGGGAGCTCGGCCGAGCCCGAGATCGATACGGTTTGGATAGAGCGAAGCGAGCGTTCCGAATTGTTCCGCGATGACCAGCGGAGAATGATTCGGCAGCATGATGCCGCCGGAGCCGACGCGGATGGTCTTGGTGCCTCCAGCGACGTGGCCGATGACGACCGACGTGGCGGCGCTGGCGATGCCCGGCATGTTGTGATGTTCCGCCAGCCAAAAGCGCTTGTAGCCCCATACTTCCGCGTGTTGCGCGAGGTCGAGAGAGTTGCGCAACGCGATGGCGGCGGTCGCGCCTTGCGGAATGGGCGAGAGATCAAGAATAGAAAACGGAATCACAAGGATTGGATGCTGTGCTCGAAGGCGCCGTTACAGAAAGGGATTTTGAGTGAGCGTCACGGCGTTTGATGCCTCAATTTGCGGCTTTCCGGCAGGCTCTTATTGCATGCGCTAGAGGGGTATGGTAGCGTCGCCAAATTGATTTCGAATGCGGGCGAAGCGCCAGCGCGTGAGATTATGGCTTCGCCAAAGGCCAAAAAATTGTCGGCAGAACTGTTGCGCATCAATGCGCAAAACCCGGAAGCGGAAGTGCTGCGTTACGCGGCCAGCTTTCTTAGCAGGGGAAGTGTGGTCGCTATCCCTACCGACACGTTTTACGGGCTGGCTGCCGACCCGTTTAATCTCGCCGCGGTGGACGAAATTTACAGAGTGAAAGGGCGTCCCGAGACGCGCGCGCTGCCGATTTTGGTACGTTCGCTTGAGCAGGCCATGCAGCTGGCGCGCGAAGTGCCGCAGAATTTTTTGCGTTTGGCGCAGGAATTTTGGCCGGGAGCGTTGACTCTGGTTGTGGATGCAGCGAACCGCTTGCCGCTGAAAGTGACGGCGAACACAGGAAAAGTGGCCTTGCGCTGGCCGAAAAGCGATGTGGCGAGAAGGTTGATCGACGAATTTGACGGGCCCATCACCGGAACCAGCGCGAACATTTCCGGATTTCCGTCCTGCTCAAATGCGGAGCAGCTGATGAAACAGCTCGGCGGACGGCTGCCGCTGATTTTGGATGGCGGCGACACCGGCGCGTTGTTGGGATCGACCATTGTTCATGTCCATGGCGGAGCGTGGAAGATCATTCGCGAAGGCGCGATCCCGGTGGCGGAGATTGAAAAGGCGCTGAAGTAGGTGACGCGGCCCTGCTCTCATCGAGCAGTGGGTAGGGCGGCGAGGAAGTCGAAGTCGCCGGTGGGGGAGAGTGGCAGATCGCCGAGGGCGCGGCGGTGGACGGAGACGACGTCGGTGAACCAGAGCGGTAAATAGGGCAGATCATCCGCTAGGATTTTTTGAACTTCGCTGCAGAGAGTTTTCCTTTTTTCGCGATCCGTTTCCATGCGAATTTGATCCACTAAGGCGTCGATGCGCTGGTTGCGGTAGTGTCCGCGGTTGGCGCCGTCGGGCGGAAAGCGCTTCGAAGAAAAGACAAACTCGAAAACGTCGGGATCATTGTTGGCGCCAACCCAGCGCGAATAGGTGAGCTGGAAGTTGCCTCTTGCGGCGTCGGAGAGAAGCGTTGCGAGTTCCAGCGGGCGAAGCTCGAGGTCGACTCCGACACGGCGCCACTGCTCTTGCAGGACTGCGCCGATCAGGCGAGCCTGTTCCTCGGTGGAGGTTTTTAACGTGAGGTGGAAGCGCGCGCCGTTTTGCTGGCGAGGAGAACCGGCAGCGTCGAGAATCTTTTCCGCCTGCTCGGGATCGAGAGTGTACTGCGCGACGTTCGGTTCGTAAGCCCAGTGATTGGGTGGGAGAATGCCGGTAGCGATGCGCGCTTGGCCGCGAAGCAGATAACGAATGAGCGCCTCGCGATCCGTGGCAAAGGCGAGCGCCTGACGAACTTCCCGGTTGGCGAGAATGGGATCTTCGAGATTGAAACCCAAATAGCCAAAGTTTGTGCCTGGGTGTTGCGTGACGGCGAGGCCGGGCTGCTGCGCAAGAACGGGGATCATGTCGGGCGAGAGAGAACTCATCTCGAGATCGGCCGAGCCTTTGCGCAATTCGAGAGCGCGGACGACCGCATCAGGTACAACGCGAAAACGAATTTCTGCGATTTGCGGGGCGCCGCGAGAGTAGTCGGGGTTGCGCTCGACGATGACCTCTTCGTCCTGCGATTGCGAAACGAAGCGAAACGGCCCCGAGCCGATGGGATGGCGCGAGAAATCGGCGCCGGCGTCGCGGGGGACGACGCCGACGGCGGGGCGCGCGAGATTCCAGAGGAACGAGGCGTACGGCTCTGTGAGATGAAAGACCACCGTCGCAGCGTCCGGAGTGTCGATGGAGGCGACCATGCGGAACGCGCCGCGCTTGGGCGAGTGTGTGGCGGCGTTGAGAATGGAATCGAACGTAGCTTTGACATCCGCGGAAGTGAGTGGACGGCCATCGTGGAAATGAATGCCTGCGCGAAGATGGAAAGTGTAGGTGAGCGGATCAGGCGTGCTCCAGGAGTCGGCGATGTCGCCGTGGAAATTCATTTGGTCGTCGCGTTCGAGTAGGCTGCCGAAGAGGAGGCCGTCGATTTTTTGCGACTGGGAATCCGTGGCGAAGCGCGGGTCGAGATTTGTAGGGTTGGATTCAATTAGAAAAGTTAGCGACGAAGGATCGCTCGTGTTGTGGTGCCCGCAGCCGGCGGTAAGAAAAAGAAAGAGAAAAGATGTAACGCAGAATGCACAGAGGAGACGTGGAATTCGCGGAGAGGGAAGCGCGTTACCGGGGCGGGGCATAAGAGATTTTACCGAGAATGGCGCGAGCGTGCGCGCCGGTGGCGCTGGGAAGATTGCTCGGGCGACGATGAAATGTTTCATAAGCGAGGAGCGCAAAGGCGAAAGCTTCTTTGGCGTCGATCGGAATGCCAAAGCGAGAGGACTTCAGCACCTCAATGCCGTTGTGCTGATAGAACTCGGAGAGGATTGAGTAGATGAGCGGATTGTTCGCGCCGCCGCCTGAGACAATCAACTGATGCACCTTCGTTTTTGGCAGGACGAAGAGTTCGATAGCCAACCGCACGCTCACTGCGGTGAACCAGGTTGCGGCACGGATCAAGTCATTCGGCTTCGCCCGATATTTACGGCCGATCTGCAAGAGTTTTCGTAAATACTCCTCGCCAAAATATTCGCGGCCGGTCGATTTTGGAGGCGGCTCGTATAGGTACGGCTCCTTGAGGAGCAGCGAGTTAAGCAGTGGAATATCGCGCCCTTTCATGGCTAGTTGGGCGCCCTTGTCGAAGCGCTGGCGGCCGTGGCTAAAATGCGCAACTAGCGCGTCAATCAGCATGTTCGCGGGCCCGGTATCAAACGCGATGATGTCTGCGGGTTTGGCCGACCCGGGAATGACGGTGATGTTCGCAATGCCGCCCAGATTGAGCGAGACGCGGCCGAGTTTTTCGTGGCGATACAGAAGATAGTCGGCGTAAGGGACGAGCGGCGCACCCTGGCCGCCAAGAGCAATGTCGGCGGGCCGAAAATCGCCGACCGTTGTAATGCCGGTGCGAGCAGCGATGGCGGATGGCTCGCCGATTTGCAGCGTCGAGACAGTGCGGCGGCCAAAATAGTGCACAGGCTTTGCCTGATGAAAGATGGTTTGGCCGTGGCTCCCAATGAGCGCAATGCGGCGCGGAAAGACACGAAATGTTCGGCACGCTGCGAGGGCGGCCTGTGCGAAGACTTCTCCCAACCGAGAATTCAACTTGCTGAGTTCGCCTGCGGTGGTGGGATGCTGCTCGGCGATGCGAAGAATCTCCTTGCGCAACGCACTAGGGAATGCGCTCGAAGTATGTCCAAGTAGCTTTGCATGCAAATTCGGCGGCGCGCCAGAGATGCGCGCAAGAGCGACGTCGATGCCGTCGGCGGAAGTGCCAGACATGAGGCCGAGAACGAGCATGGATTTGGATGCCATCGTCTGTGAAGGGATTTAAGCATACAGAACGCTGAGAACACAGAGCAGACAGTGGAGGACGGAGATAAAGAGTGAACGCACGAAAGCGTAAGAGCAAACCTGTAAGGGCAGGGCTTGCCCCGCCCGAAGCGGCTAGACGGCCTACGAGATCTGTTTTTTCAATTCGGCGAGGAGATTTAGGGCATCGAGGGGCCTGAGCTGGTCGAGGTCGGCGCCGCGCAGCTTGTCAAGAACAGCGCGGTCGAGGGTGGTGAAGAGGACTTCCTGCTGACCGTTGCGTCGGTGCGTGGAAGAGGCCGCGCTACCTGTCGAGGCGGCGGCCGAGTTGGCCGCCGGATCATCGACGGCGCCGGGCGAGAGTGTTTCGCTGAGCGCGTGTTCGCTCTGCTCGTGTTTCTTCAGAACTTCGCGGGCGCGCTCGATGACGCTGCGGGGAAGGCCTGCGAGGCGAGCAACCTCGATGCCGTAGCTCTTATCGGCGCTGCCGGGCTCGACGCGCCGCAGAAAAATAATTTCGCTCGGTGTTTCTTTCACGGAGACGTGCACGTTTTGCACGCCGCTAAGAAGATCGGCGAGCTCGGTGAGCTCGTGGTAGTGCGTAGCGAAAAGCGTGCGGGCGCGAGTGTGCTTCTGCAGATGCTCGACGACGGCCCAAGCGATCGAAAGACCGTCAAACGTCGCGGTGCCACGGCCGACTTCGTCGAGCAGAACAAGACTCGAAGGCGTGGCGTGATGAAGGATGGCAGCGACCTCGCTCATCTCGACGAGAAACGTCGAGCGGCCCCGCGCGAGATTATCGCTGGCGCCAATGCGCGTGAAGATCCGGTCAGTGACAGGAAGCTTGGCTTGGCGCGCGGGAACAAACGATCCCATCTGCGCCATCAGCACAATCAGCGCGGCTTGCCGAAGATACGTGGATTTGCCGCCCATGTTCGGCCCGGTAATGAGCAGAAGCTGCTGGCGGCCGGGGTCGAAGCACAGATCGTTGGGAACAAATCGCTCGCCGCGCTGGCGCAGAAGTTCTTCGATGACCGGATGACGCCCGCCGACGATGAGCAACTCCCCGGTGGCGTTGAATTCAGGCCGCGTGTAGCCGCGATCGGCCGCCAGCTTTGCAAACGAAGTGAGCACGTCCAGTTGCGCCACAGCTCCAGCGGTGCGTCGTAGGCGTGCGGCCTGGGCAGCGATGCCCGAACGAATCTCGACAAAAAGCTGGCGCTCGATTTCCAGTATGCGCTCGTCCGCCGCAAGAATCTTGCGTTCGTACTCTTTCAGCTCGGGAGAAGTGAAGCGTTCGGCATTCACAAGCGTCTGCTTGCGCTCGTAGTCGGCGGGGGCGAGATGCAGATTGGGTTTCGAAATCTCCATGTAATAGCCGAAGATTTGATTGAAACGAATCTTCAGCGAGCCGATACCCGTGCGCTTGCGTTCGCGGTCTTCCATTGCGGCGATAATTTGCTTGCTGTGCTGACTCAGATTGCGAAGCTCGTCGAGTTCACCGTCGTAACCGCTGCGAATGATGCCAGGATCAGTGGCCACGGCTGGAGGCTCATCGGCGATAGCGCGCTCGAGCAATCTCACTGTGCAAATGTCGAAGCAACGCGCTGCCGCCAACCGGAGGCGGCGTCAAGAAATTCTTCAGCACCGGAAGCTGGACCAGCGACTTACGCAGTGCGACAAGATCTCGCGGCGATGCCAGACCAAGGGTAATGCGGCTTGTGAGGCGCTCAAGGTCCTGGATGCCGCGCAATTCTTTTCGGATTTCGCCGCGAACCACGGTTTGCTGCAGAAGTTGCGCAACCGAATCGAGTCGCGCATCGATGGCGTCGCGATCGATCAGCGGCCGCAACATCCATGAACGCAAAAGACGGGCGCCCATGCCGGTGACAGTCGCGTCAAGAGCGGCGACGAGAGTCACGGGTCCGCTTCGGGAAGTCTCCTCGGAGAAGATTGGCGTGATGAGTTCGAGGTTACGGACGGATACGGGGTCGAGCACGAGCGCGTCGTGTTGCTCGTAATAGCGCACGCGATCCAGGTGCTGCAGCGCCTCAAGGCTAGGCGGCTGTGTGCTCGTGGCGCCGACGGAAGTGTCCGCTCCGCGAGCCGCGTTTTCCCGCAAATAGTGAACGATGGCGCCGGCAGCAGCGAGCGCTTGCGGATGGTCGTCGAGGCCGAATCCCGTAAGTTCCGCAACGCCAAACTGTTCCCGCAAAATTCGCTCGGCGTAGTCGCGCTGGAAAATCCAGTCTTCGAGACGGCTTTCCACGCCGCCAGCGCCTTCGAGCAGAGATGTCTTTGCCGTTTCGAAGAGCTGCTGCGGGCGCGGAAGAAGCGTTTCGCGCGGGTGGAGAAGCTGCAACTCGTCGCGAAGGTCTTCGTCCGCATCGGCTCCGGAGAATTCCGTCGACTGAAATTCGCCGGTCGAGAGGTCCACAAAGGCGAGGCCAACCGGCGAGCCGGAGGCATGTTTCGCGACGGCAGCCAAATAATTGTTTTCGCGAGCGTCAAGAACCGAAATGTCCGTGGCCGTACCCGGCGTGATGACACGGACGACCTCACGGCGCACCAGCTTTTTGCCCGGCCCCGGCAATTCCATCTGATCGCAAATCGCGACCTTGAAACCGCCGCGGATGAGCCGCGCGATGTAGCCATCCGCCGCGTGGTACGGCACGCCGCACATGGGAATGGGCTGGCCTTTTTCCCGGTTGCGTGAAGTCAGCGTAATCTGCAGTTCGCGTGAAGCCAGAAGCGCATCCTCGTAAAACAGCTCGTAAAAATCGCCAAGACGAAAAAGCAAGAGCGCGTGCGGGTAGCGCGTCTTGATCGCGTGATACTGCTGCATTAAAGGTGAAGTAGGTTCGCTCATCGCTCAGCCAATGTTTTTTCGAATACTGGTCATTCTCGGATTCCCAGCTCGGTCAGAAGAAAAGCGTAATCCAGCGCGATTTCCCGCAAATAGTCGTAACGCCCGGAAGCCCCGCCATGCCCCGCGCCCATGTTAGTTTTCAGAAGCACCGCATTGGTATCTGTTTTCAGAGTGCGCAGCTTGGCCACATACTTCGCCGGCTCCCAATACATGACCTGACTGTCGTTCAATCCGGTTTTTACCAGCATCGCAGGGTAAGGCTTGGCCTCTAGATTCGTATACGGGCAATAGCTCTTCATATAAAAATAATCTTCCGCGATGCGCGCGTCTCCCCATTCCTCGTATTCCCCGACGGTCAGCGGCAGCGAAGCATCTAGCATGGTATTCAGTACATCGACAAACGGCACGTGGCTGATCACCATGCGAAAAAGTTCAGGCCGCATATTCGCAACCGCGCCCATCAAGAGCCCGCCGGCGCTCCCGCCTTCGACCACGAGGCTTTCCGGTGAAGTGTAGCGACGCGCGATGAGATGCTCCGCCGCAGCGATAAAATCCGTAAAGGTATTGCGCTTCTGACGCAAGCGGCCAGCATCGTGCCACGGTTTGCCGAGTTCGCCGCCACCACGAACATGCGCGAGGGCATAAATCATGCCGCGATCAAGCAAGCTCACGCGGTTCGAACTGAAATTCACGGCGATCGAGTAACCGTAACTGCCGTAGCCGTAAAGCAACAGCGGAGCCGTTCCGTCAAGCGGCGTGTCTCTCCGATGGACCAGTGAAATGGGAACTCGCGTCCCGTCTGCGGTGGCGGCGTGCAACCGCTCGCTGACATATCGGGTGGCGTCGTAGCCTCCCAGCACAGGCTGCTCTTTGCGAAGTACGCGCTGGCGCGTATTCACATCGTAGTCAAACACAGAGCGCGGTGTGACAAAGGATTCGTACTGAAAGCGAACAAAAGACACATCAAACTCGGCGTTGTTTCCAAGTGAGACGTTGTAAGCAGGCTCCGTGAATTCGATGCGGTGGGAGGCAGAGAGCGCATCGGGCGCCTCGACACTTAGGTCCACGAAGCGGAGATAGGGCAGGCCTCCCTCGCGCTCAGACAGCACGATGTGCGATCGAAACACGTCGGCCCCGGCGAGCATCACGTCCCGACGGTTGGGGACGATCTCTCGCCACTTGGCCCGTTGAGGCTCGGCCACTGGCGCACACACCAGCCGAAACGTCCGGCCTCTCGAGTTGGTGCGGATAAAGAAGTACCCACTCGTGTCATTCGGGTTCGCTCCACGCTGCTCTCGCGTGAGCGGATTCGGATGATGGTCCACGTAATACTCATGGTCCGTCTCGCGCGCGGCAATGACTCGGAACTCGCCGTTCGGCTGCGCCGCCGGCAGAAAGCGCACCTCGCTTGTCGTGTGGCTCATAATAACAAGCATAAGAAACGCGCCGCTGCGAGTACGTTCGATTGCGAGTCGAAAGCGCTCGTCCGTCTCTTCATAAATCAGAGCGTCCGCCTCGGCCGAGCCGGCAACGTGTCGATAAAGCCGATGAGAACGTTTTGTTGTTGGATCCTCGACGGTATAGAAAAGCGTGCGGCTGTCCGCCGCCCATGCCGCACTCGTGACGCGTTCGATCGCTTCGGGGAGAATCACGCCATTCGACAAATTCTTGATGTGGAGCGTGTACTGCCGGAATCCCGTGGTATCAATCGCATAAGCCAGGAGCTGGTTGTCGTTGCTCACATCGAAAGCGCCGAGCCCCAGAAACGAGTGGCCCTCCGCCAAACGATTCAGGTCCAAAAGCATTTCATCCAGCGAACCGGTGTTGTCGACCCTTCGGCAATGAATGGGATACTGCTTGCCCTGTACGGTATACGTGAAATAGAGATAGCCGCGAAGCCGGTAGGGAACGGTCAAGTCGGTCTGAAGGATCCGTCCAAGCATTTCCTCGTAGAGCGCTTCCTGAAACGTTTCAGTGGGTCGGAGGATCGCATCGGTATAAGCGTTCTCCGCCTCCAGATACGCGATGACCTCCGGATTCTCTTTCTGGCGCAGCCAGGCGTAATGGTCCACTCGGCGGTCGCCGTGCAATACGGTCTCAACAGATTCGCGGCGGGCCAGCGGCGGCGAGACAGACAGACTCCCCGTCGTCTCCTTGGAAAAAGCGGGCGCTGCTGCTTTGGCGTCTGAGTTCATGCGTCTCTTGGTCTGAAGCTCTCGGCGGGGGGCGCCGGGCGCTACCCCGGATTCTGCCGGAGTCCATCTGAGCAAAGGTGAAATACGTTCGTCCGCTATACTAACGGAAGTCAGCGGCGCCGGAAAGCCGGGACGCGCAGCGGCAAGGGTTAGAAAGAATCGGGATGGCGCAGGAAACTGAGATCAAGCTGAGAATCAGCGACCCCAAGGCCTTGAAGCGCACTCTCAAGCGGCTTGGTGCGCGTCCAGTCGGCGGCGGATCAGGGCGCGTTCACGAATGGAACGTCATATTCGATACGCCGGAGGGTGGCCTTGCCAAACACGGCCAACTTCTCCGGATTCGAACGGAAACGCCTGCATCCGAATCAAAACAGAGCAAACCGGCGTCAAGACTCCGTACCTTGCTGACCTTCAAGAGGCCGTTCATGGACGGATCATCATTTTCAGGGAGCTCACAAGAAAATCATCGCCACAAAGTGAGGGAGGAGTTTGAACTCGAGGTGACTGACGCTAGTGTCCTCACAAAGATATTTGAAGGCCTAGGAATGCGCGGCTGGTTCCGTTACGAAAAATACCGAACGGCATTTCGCCTGCCCGCCGCGTCTGCCTGGGCCAAGGGATTGTTGATCGAACTCGATGAAACCCCCATCGGAACCTTCGTCGAGCTGGAAGGGCCACCTCAGGCCATTGACCAAGCCGCTCAGGAACTTGGCTTTGCCCAGCGAGATTACATCGTGAGGAACTATCTCGCGCTTTACGTCGAAGAATGCCGCCGCCTCGGCCAGGAACCCCGCGACATGGTCTTCGTATTCGCGGCCAAGAAATAGCCGCCTCAAAATAAAAAAAATCACTCGCAAAGTCATTCTTTTCTTGACAATGAAACGCGCCGGGCTTATCACTGCTCCTGCGACTGCAATTTGGTGCTTCAATTGCTCTCCTATGGCAGTTCGCAACCGCATGCCAGCAGAACTACTGGCATGCAGAGGTGGATTCTTTCCCGATGAGTGCGTCGAACGAACTCGAACCTGGCCCTAGTCGCTCTAGCAACACGCGGTCTGGCGGAGCGAGGCTTGGCAAGGGCGAGTGGGCAACGTCGCGCGAGGCGCAAGCTCTCCCGCAAGCGGTAGGGTGGGGAGGGTTCGCACCGGGCTAACGGTAAGTCCATTTTTCTCAGGCACTTGCCCGCAGCCGAGGTCATTTCGGTATGCGGGCATTTTTGTTGGTACCCGAACTGTTCTGCATGGGCTGAAGCTTAATGTCCCCCCACAGCTGCGGGGCCGTCTGGCGGATTCGAGCCCGCTGGACCGAAGTAATGAGGCAAGAACATGGAACTATACGCAACGGAACTGATGGGCTATATGAACCAAACGAATCGCTTCTCGCCGTTCGCAAGGATTTGATGGACCAGCAAATCATCGACACGCGGGGCCGCAAGGTGGTCCGCGTAAATGATGTGGACCTGACAGAAATGAAGACCAATGGAAATGTGGAATTGAGGGTCACGCAAGTCGACGTCGGTCTGCCGGGGGCGGTCCGCAGGCTCCTGCAAGGGGTAGTTTCCCCGGGCATGATCCGCAAGCTGCAAAGCAAGCTTCCGCAAAGTGCCATCCGCTGGGAATTCGTGAACCTGATCGAGTCCGACCCCTTGCGTCGCGTAAAGCTGCGCATCACCCACGAAAAGCTGGAAGACCTCCACCCGGCGGATCTGGCCGAAATCATGGAAGATCTGTCCGCAGCCGAGCGACAGGGAATTATCGCTTCCCTCGATGAAGAGACCGCCGCAGCCGTCCTGGCCGAGCTCGATGAACGCCTGACGACCCAGATCGTCGAAAAGCTGGACCCCGAGAAGGCCGCCGATATTCTCGAAGAAATGGCCCCCGACGCCGCCGCCGACCTTCTCGCGGACCTTCCGAAAGAGACCTCGGAAGAGCTGCTGGAAGAAATGCCCGGCCAGGAAGCCGATGAAGTGCGCGAACTGCTCGCGTTTGACCCTTCGACGGCAGGCGGAATGATGAATACAGAGTTCGTCTTCGTGGGCGAAAGGTCAAGGCGGGAAGAAGTGCTCGCCTGGGTCCGCAGTCTGGAATTGAATCTCGACCAGCTCGACACCATCGTTCTGCTCGATGACAAGGCGGAGTATTCAGGCACGGTTTCTGTGGCGCGGTTGCTGCTCGCCGCGCCGGAACAGACCATGAAGGAACTTCGAAGCGAGCCGCTGCTCAGCATTTCCGCTGAGGCCGACGAAAAAGACGTCTTCGAGCTGTTCGACAAATACAACCTGAGAATGCTCACGGTAGTGGACGAAGAAAAACGCCCCATCGGTACGGTCACCGTGGACGATGTGGTTTCGCGCCTTGTGAAAAAGTAAAAAGTAAGAAGTAGGAAGTAGGAAGGAAATCGGAAGCACCGAATGAACTGGGACACCATTAAATCGAGCTTTGAGGGCCTCGAAACGCGCGGCGAAAATTTGCAGCAGAAGATTCGCGCCTTGCGACGCCGTCTGACCTTGCTGCTCGCCGTAGTCGGGCCGGGACTGATCACCTCCAACGTCGACAACGACGCAGGCGGCATCGCCACGTACACGCAGTCGGGAGCTCAGTACGGATATGCGTTGTTGTGGTCGCTTATTCCCATGACCATCGCGCTTTACGTCACGGAAGAGATGTGCGCGCGCCTGGGAGTCATAACGGGTAAAGGACTATCCGATCTTATTCGCGAGGAATTCGGCTTCCGGCCCACGTTTTTTGTAATGGTCACGGGTTTCTTCGTTGACCTGGCCAACGTCGTTGCGGAATTTGCGGGCGTGGCGGCATCCATGGAAATGTTTCACGTCAGCAGATACATCGCGGTTCCCATCGCGGCCATCTTGGTCTGGGTCCTGGTGCTTCGAGGAACGTATCGGCAAGTCGAAGTTATCTTCCTGATTGCGTGCGGGTTTTACGTCACGTACATCATCTCGGCGGTTCTTGCCAAGCCGGATTGGTTGGAGGCGGCCAAGCACGTCGTCATCCCAAATCTGCATTTCGAATCCGGCTATTTGCTTACCCTAACGGCACTGGTTGGAACGACGATTGCCCCGTGGCAGTTTTTCTACTTGCAGGCCGGCTTCGTCGAAAAGAAAGTCGGGCCGAGGCAGTACCCGCAAGCGCGCGCCGACGTTTTGGTGGGCAGCATCAGTTGTATGGTGATCGTGTTTTTCATCATTGTCGCCACTGCAGCGACGTTGTATGTACACGGCCACCGCAATGTCACCGACGCGGTACAAGCCGCGCAAGCTCTCATTCCGCTGGCAGGGAAGTGGGCGGGATTTACGTTTGCCTTCGGCTTCTTGAATGCTTCGCTTTTCGCCGCGACGATTTTGCCGCTCTCGACAGCGCATGTAATCTGCGAAGGGCTAGGATTTGAAGCCGGGATCGACCACAAATTCAAGGAAGCGAAAATCTTTTACAGCCTTTACACGCTTCTGATTGTGGTAGGGGCGGGGATTATCTTGATCCCGCATGTCCCCCTCTGGAAGATTTTCATTTTCTCGCAGGTCGGGAACGGCGTCTGGCTGCCTATCGTGATTATCTTTATCCTGCTTCTCGTAAACCGGAGGGACCTCATGGGCGAGCACGTGAATACGCTCACGTTTAACATCGTCGCCTGGGTGACGGCCATTGCGATGATTATTTTGACCCTCGTGCTGGTCTACACGTCGCTCTTCCAAGCTGCTCCTCCACCGGCGGGCTGATGGTCGACATGGTTGCTCCGTACCAAGAGAGGTCCGACAAGGCACCCCGGCATTGCGCCACTGCCAAATCGTATGTTAACTTTGCGGCGTAAAGAAGAAACCCCTGGAACCCCGTGGCGCACACTAAATCACACACGACGCTGCAAGTTTCCGCCTCCGGCGCGCTGGGCCCCTTGACTCCCGAGGAAGCTCTCCTTTTCGAAAAACTTGATCTGGGCCGCCTGCCGCGCCATGTGGCCGTCATCATGGACGGTAACGGGCGCTGGGCGCAGCAGCGCCATCTGCCCCGTGTGGCAGGCCACAGGTCCGGAACGAAAACGGCGCGTTCCACGATCGAAACTTGCGCGCGCCTGAAGATCGAAGCGCTTACGCTATACGCTTTCTCGGTCGAGAACTGGCGTCGCCCGAAAACGGAAATCGATTTTCTTATGCAACTTTTGCGCGAATATTTGCGCAGAGAGATGCCTCTGCTGCAGAAGAACAACATCCGCATGAAGTTTTTGGGCCGCACGGACGAACTCCCCAAAGGCGTGCAGGACGACGTGCGCGATTCAATGGAGCGCACTGCGGGAAACAAGGGCATGGTCCTCTGTGTGGCGCTGAACTACGGCGGCCGCGCGGAAATCGTCGATGCCATGAACGCGATTTTGGCCGAGGAGAACGGTCACGCCGGCCGCACGCCCATCACGGAAGAGAGCCTGTCCCGGCGTCTGTACACCAGGGGATTGCCGGACCCGGATCTGCTCATTCGCACCAGCGGAGAAATGCGCGTGAGCAATTTTCTCCTGTGGCAGATTGCCTATGCAGAAATTTTCGTGACGGAAACTCTTTGGCCTGATTTCAACCGAGCCCGCCTGCTCGAAGCGCTGGTCGAATTCCAAAAACGCGAGCGCCGCTACGGTGGCATCCGCGAAGGCCAGCCTGACACGGAAGTGTCTGCGCACGTGGTTGGCAAGTGAACATTCCTTTTGGAAGTAAGTCCTTTTGAAAGGGATCCCCACTGTTTTGTGATTCTCCCTCGTGATTTATTTCCTTCGATGTGTTGAGATGGAACGAGTACTTCGTCAGGGGATCCCTACTCAATGACTTGGATGCGCGTCGCGACAGCCGCCGTTCTGATTCCGTGTGTAGTCGGCCTGGTGTTGTGGGGCTCAACCGCCACGATGGCCATTGGACTCGCGTTGGTAATTCTGCTTGCGCTGTTCGAATACTTTGCTTTGGGCGATGCGATTGGCCACCGTGCTTACCGCCTCTGGACGGCAACCTGCGCGCTGGCCCTTGTTTACGTCCAGTGGCTGGCGGCCATCGCTCCATCCTATGAACTTGCCGGCGGACTTACATTCCATCGTATGGTTGGCCGAATTCTTGGAAACATTCCCACGGTTCAGGATGTCTTATTTGTTTTCGTGCTCGGCGTGGCCGCGCTGACGCTTTGGACGAAGCGACCGATTGTTGAAGCTTTGCCGGCGGCCGGTATCAGCGCCAGCGGGTTGATTCTTGTGGCCTTCCCGCTGACGTTCACGATTCGCTTGCACGGATACGGAGCCGATGGCCCAAAGCTGCTGATGTTTGCGCTGGTCATCACCTGGGTCGGAGACACGGCTGCCTATTTCGCCGGCCGCGCGCTTGGAAAGCGCCGCGTGGCGCCAGTGCTCAGTCCAAACAAGACTTGGGAGGGCACCGTCGCGAGCATTCTCGGCGCGCTGCTCGTCGCCGTTGTATTTGCAAGGTGGCTCAACGTGCCGCCGCCCCACTTACTGGCGATGGCTGCTGTCGGCAACATAGCAGGACAAGCCGGGGATTTGCTCGAATCCGCGTACAAACGAAGCGCCGGGGTTAAAGATTCTGGCTCGCTGCTGCCGGGGCATGGCGGCGTACTTGACCGGATCGATGCCTTGATTCTGGCAATCCCGGTTGTCTGGTACTATTGGATTTGGATTTACATACCCACCCGGTAGGACAGACATTCCTGTGTGTCGCCGTTCCGTGAGTGGAAGGACCCTGGATTAGTTCGGAAGACAGACAAGAGCGTCTATCCCACCAAGTTCTGCGCTCAACGGAGAAGAGAGTTTCTTGAAACAGCTATCCATTTTAGGTTCAACAGGTTCGATCGGCCGGCAGTGTCTCTCCGTCGTGGAAGCGCTGCCGGAAAGATTTGCTATCGCCGCCTTGGCTGCGGGCGGCAACCTCGAAGAATTGACCGGCCAGATTGAACGCCACCGTCCGGAACTGGTTTCCGTCGGTGATGAAAAGAAAGCGGATGAACTTGCTTCAGCACTACGCGCCAAAGGAGTGTCTCCGTTACCCGCCATACATCATGGACGCGAGGGAATGCTGGCAGTTGGAACGTACTCCAAAGCAGACATCGTTGTTTCTGCTGCCGTCGGCGTCGTCGGACTGGAAGCCACCTATGAAGCGGTCAAGCTAGGAAAAACCGTCGCGCTCTCGAACAAAGAGGTCTTAGTGGCAGCGGGCGAATTGGTCATGGCCGCAGCAAAAAAAGCTGGGCGCGAATTGTTGCCCGTAGACAGCGAACATAACGCCGTTCACCAGTGTCTGCGCGGCGGAACCCATGGCGAAGTGCGGCGCCTGGTGCTGACGGCCAGCGGCGGACCTTTTCGCAAAACGCCGCTAGCCGATCTCGAGAGCATGTCTCCCGAGCAAGCGCTCGCGCATCCAAACTGGAAGATGGGCAACCGCATCACCATTGATTCCGCCACGATGATGAACAAGGGTTTCGAGGTGATCGAGGCGCGCTGGCTATTCGGCGTGCGGCCTGACCAGATCGACGTGGTGATTCACCCTCAGTCCACCATACATTCGATGGTCGAGTTCGTGGACGGTTCGATTCTGGCGCAACTCGGGCCAACAGACATGCGAATGCCCATCCAATATGCGTTAACCTATCCAGAGCGAGTCGCGTCTAATCAGGTAGCCCTGGATTGGCGTAGCCTGCGGCGGTTGGACTTCGCAAAGGTTTCCACCCGACGTTTCCCCTGCCTTCGTCTGGCCCGCGAAGCGATGAAGAAGGGCGGGGCATTGCCTTGCGCCCTGAATGCCGCGGATGAGGCAGCTGTTGCAGCATTTCTTGAGCGTCGACTGCCGTTCCCCGGGATCGCGGAGGTAATCGAGAGCGTTCTGGCACGCATTCCGCTTATGCGCTTTGAAAAGATGGACGACGTACTGGCCGCCGATGCCGAAGCGCGTCGCATGGCGAAAGAAGAAGTAGAGCGTTTATCTGCAAAGGCAGTGGCGGTATCCTAAGGGTCAGAAGAAGGGAATACGGAAATATGGGAGCGGTTTACCTCATAGTTGGCGTTGGGCTGGTGCTCGGCGTAATGGTCCTCATCCACGAATGGGGACATTTTATCGTCGCGCGAATGTGTGGCGTGCGCGTCGATGTCTTTTCCATCGGGTTCGGTCCGCGGCTGTTTGGCTGGAAGAAAGGCCCCACGGACTATCGAGTGAGCGCGCTGCCGCTGGGTGGTTACGTGCGCATGGCCGGGCAGGATCTTTCCGAAGTCGATTCGGGAGATAGGCCGCCGACGGGCGCGCCCGACGAATTGATGAGCAAGCCCCGTTGGCAGCGGGCGCTGATTTCCTTTGCAGGTCCCGCCGTAAACTTGATTTTTCCTATTTTTCTACTCACAGGCCTTTTCACTTTCGTCGGCGTACCTTATTCGGCGTATCTCGACGCTCCGGTGAAGATTGCCGCCCTACCTCCGAGCCAGGCAGCAACAAGCCCTTTGAAGGTTGGCGACACCGTCTTGTCGGTCAATGGCGTTCCCACGCCGAGCTGGGAGCAGGCGTTTCGCGCTCTCAAGCAAGCCACTGCCGGACAAACGATCAAGCTGGAAGTCGAAGAAAATGGCGCTCGCCGAACCGTTGAAGTCCCGGCCAAAGACGCGAATACCACGGACCGCGTTCTCGGATACGTGCCCATCCGCCCGATTCTTGATCAAGTCGCCCCGGGCACTCCCGCGGACAAGGCGGGACTCCGGGAAGGTGATACGATCACGGCAGTCAACGGAAACAAGATTCAATATTGGGAACAATTTGTGGAGGCAGTGCAAGGATCGAATGGCCAGCCGATTTCTCTGGATGTGGAACGGAAAGGCCAGATCGTTCATACCGTCGTCACACCGAAGAAGGATGTAGCCGAGTCGGGCGAAAACGTCTACCAGATTGGCGTTTTGCGCGGAGATGAGACGGCCTACAAGCGTGTGTCATTCAGCGAGAGCGTACGCTTTGCGGGTGCTTCGACTGAGGACACCATTGTGCGAACCGTAGACGTGGTCGGCAAGCTGCTTAGCGGACGCGTCTCCATCAAACAGCTCCAGGGCCCCGTGGAAATATCTCACCAGGCTGGCAGGGCCGTACGCAAAGGTCCGCTCAATGTCATTGAGCTGATGGTGCTGATCAGCATTAACCTCGGTATCTTGAATCTCTTGCCGGTTCCGATTCTCGACGGCGGAAATATTCTGCTGCTGACGATTGAAGGAATCATGCGGCGTGATTTGAGCCTCAGCTTCAAGGAGCGCTTCGTGCAAGTTGGCCTGGTGTTCCTCTTGGTCATCTTCGCCATCGTTATGTACAATGACATTTTGCGGCGGATCGCAAGTCATTCTTAACTCATAGCGCGCCGCAAGTCAGGAAGGCGACTTATGCCTGTATCGCCGTCCCACCGTGTTTCGACGGGCGAGCGCCTTAATACCGCAGAGACAACGGGGAAGCTCCAGCAGGCCATCCGCGAACGCGGGATTCGGCTTACGCGGCAGAGACGCGTCATCCTCGAGGTCATGGATGCCGCCGAACAACATCTGGATGTGGATCAGATTCTCGAGCGCGCGCGGAAAATCGATTCTGGCGTCCACCTGGTCACGGTATACCGCACGATTGAACTCCTTAAGAAACATGGACTTATCGACGAACTCGACCTGCTACACTTGCGGGGCGACCGCCATTATTACGAGAGCCACGGTCCGCGCGACCATATCCACGTCGCCTGCCTTCGCTGCGGCAAAGTGCGCGAGTTCGAGAGCCGCCTCTACGAGCAACTGAAACAGCAGATCGCGCGGGACTTCAAGATGAAGGTCACCGTTTCCCGTACGGAAGTCGGCGGTTACTGCGAAGACTGCCTGGCCAAGATGCCCTCTTAAGTTGTTCACTCTCCGCTACATACGCAGTTCATGGATGCTGTAGGAACAGCCCGAGCGGGTGACATGCTCCGCAAACGGCCGCCGCACCGGTCACAATTTACTAAATTAGATAAGCTTCGGATTTAACCTAACTAAGGGTTAAATGCGAAGGCATGGTCTTTTTTGATCAGGAGAAAGATGGAATTGGTCTCAGGCTGAGATGTGGGCGGAACGATAGCGGTGCAGGCGGGTGAAGAACTTGTTGGCCGTGGCGATGTCTTGCGCGATTTGGGCGCGCAATTCTTCGGGGCCGCTGAATTTTTTCTCCTCGCGGAGGCGCTTCCAGAAGTGGACCTCGATGCGGCCGGGCGCTACTTCAGCCAGCGGCTCGAGGACGTGGGTTTCGACGCTGAGGGTTGAGCCATTGAAAGTGGGGCGCACGCCGATGTTTGTGACCGAACGCCGGGTGCGCGACTCGCCCTCGAGGAGCGTCCGCGTCACGTAGACACCGCGCGCGGGGAGTAGTTCCTGCTCCGGAGCGAGATTCAAGGTCGGAAAAAGAAAGCGGCGACCAGTGCCGGTTCCTGAGACGACCCCTCCGGTGAGCACGAAAGGGCGGCCAAGTAGGTGTCCGGCGCGAGCGACGTTGCCGCAAGCGATTTCGCGGCGGATGATAGTGCTCGAGACAATTTCGCGTTTGTAAATGACCGGCGGAAGGATGACGACGTCGAAGCCACGCTCAGCGCCAAGCAGGAGAAGGAGGCGGGCGTTGCCGGCTTGTTTATGACCGAAGCGAAAATTCTCGCCGACAAAGACCTCGCGCACCTGAAGATCCCGGACGAGAATTTGGTCTACAAATTCCTGGGGTGAAAGCCGTGCGAGATCGTGAGTGAAGGGTAGAACGACGGCCGCATCCATGCCGAGTTTCGCAAAACAGCTCAAGCGCTGCTCCGTCGTGGAAATGCGCAGCGGCGCAGATTCCGGACGGAGAACTTTTTGCGGAGTCGGATCGAAGGTCAAAATCGTGGCGACGGCGCCGATTTCGCGGGCGCGATCAACGGAGGCCCGCAGGATGGCCTGGTGGCCCAGGTGGATGCCGTCAAAGTTGCCAATCGCAAGCGTGCTGCCGCAGCGCGAAGCTGCATGACGTGCAGCCCATGCTCGGGAAGTTGAAAATACCTCGATCGCTGCGGGCGGCGCAGCGGCAGGCCTTGCGATTTCATGAGAGGCCTCCGATTCGTCTACTTTCACTTCTATTTCGAGGCCGTCGTAGGCAAGCTGCACGTTTTGATAGCCGAGCCTGCGCAGGCGTTCGTTGGTTTCCGCGTGCGGCAAATCGTGGGCGATGTGGGTGAACCAGGCGCGGCGGGGGTTCAGCCTTTTGATGAGCGCCAGAGCTTGCTCCACTGTCTGGTGCATGGGGTGAGGGATATCGCGCAGTGCGTCGATGATCAGTTCATCGAGATCATGCAATAACGCGAGCGAGGAATCCGGGATGGAACTGAAGTCCGTGAGATAAGCGGCGCGGCCAAAGCGGAAGCCCAGGACTTCCATGTCGCCGTGCAGGAGTGCAATGGGAGTGAACGTGATGCCCAGAAATTCGAACGGCGACTTCGCTTCAAGAAGGGTGACGCTGGGAATCGAGCTGAGCCTGGGTTTATTGTCGAAGACGTAGGCGAAAGCGCGGCGGATGATGCGGAAGGTTTCCTCATTGGAATAGACCGGTAGCGCGGTCTGCTGGCGGAGGTTGTAAGGGCGAATGTCGTCGAAACCCATGATGTGATCGGCGTGGCCGTGCGTAAGAAGGACGGCGTCCAGGCGCTCGATGTGGGCGCGCAACCCTTGCTGGCGAAAGTCGGGGGTTGTGTCGATGACCGCGTTCTGGCCATTGCGGGAGAGCAGCAGGGAAGGGCGCAGCCGATTGTCATGCGGGTCTCGGGAACTGCAGACGCGGCAATGGCATGCGAGCGTGGGAACGCCCATGGACGTGCCAGAGCCGAGGACGGTGATTTTTAGCGGAGCCTGGGACATGCCGAGAATGCTGAAACTCTTGTGAATGCCGAGCCGAATCTGCAGATGCAAGACTCTCTAAGGGCGACCCTTGGCTTTCGCCTGCGTGGCGGCTTGTGCCGCAACCGCCTGATTGACTTCCAGATAGGTCATCTTTAGTTTGCCAAGAAGATCGAGCAGCAGGGTATCTTCCTCAGGTGCCAGATTTCCTTTGGTCTTTTCATGGAGGGAGTCCAGCATGTCGATCAATTCGTGGGCAGCTTCGGGATCGATCACCGGCTGTCCAGTCCGCGGGTCGGCGTAGGCTCCCAACACCATGGCGGCATTGCTGCCGAGCATGCGGACAAGATTCTCGAACGGCAGGGAGCGCTTGGGTACCTCGATGGGAGGTGCCGGAGCGACTGACTTAAGGGCTTCGGCGACGGGATGCAGCCGCTCCTCGCGTTTGGCCTCGCGTTCCCTTTCCTCCATGGCTTCCGGGCGCGGTTCACCTTCGGCAGTAAAGGGGCGGCGGTCGATGACGCGAAATAATTCTTCCTGTTTACGATCGGTCAAGGGGACAATCCTCGTCAGTTATTTTCCCTATAAGTTTAGCACGGGTCGGAGAATTCGGGTGCGGCGTGTGGGCTTGTAGGACTAGATCATCAGTTCCAATATCGGCCTTAATCATCTGGATTCAGAGCTTGGCTGATGTAGAAGTGTGTGTGCACCAAAACGGAGGAGCTGTTTTCTAGTGTTTTCCTTCCAAGAAATCATGTCACAACCGCAGGCTTCACCATTAAGGCGACAGGTTCTGCTGGGCTTGGCGGCTGGCCAACAACAAACATCCCGAAAAGCAGCTGATAGGTCCCAGCTCCGGGAACATCGGCCATCGTCACCTCGGTGGAGCACCTATCGGAGCAATCGCCTGCGTCAACCACGTCTCCGTACTGTATGCCTCCCAACTGAACCGTCACAGGTCCTCCAGTGGTTGGTGTAGTCGTCACGCCTTGGCTGGGTGGAGGGAAAGCGGCTCCCTGAGCGCCAATCTCACCGAAACGAGTCACACCATCTGGACGGACCGCCAATAGGTTCGCTGGCACCTGCGAATTCTTCAGCAGAATTGCAAATGCCACATCTACAGTCGGGAAGCTATGTGCAGTAATAGCAGTCGCTTTGACGGTCAGTTTTTGGCCAGTATTCCGTTGGAAGGGGCAGGAATAGGGGCAAGGACCCGGAGGATGATGCTATCCAAAAGTCAGTGCCTGCAGGGAAAAGATTGAACCCAAATGCTGCCAGTCTACCAGTACAGAGGCAGGAACGCCTCCAGTGTTGTCCACCTAAAAGAAAGCCGGATGGTGGGGCGGTGCTCCTGCGAACGCCTGACCTCCACGGCCTGTGACTGTGTAACAAAAGTCCAGTGCTGGCATTTATGCCACCTCCCATTTCCCGTGAATCTCGGTCTGCATCGATTTGTTTCGCCAGTCTTGAAATCTCGACAAATCCGGACAGAGAATACTGCATAGTTATTCAGTATGTCCGCAAGCGAGGAGTCGCTGCGTCGAGGTGGTAAGTAGCAGGAACTTCCGATAAGTCGGGCGGGCATCTGGCCTGGGACGATTCACTTGTCCGTCAGCCCGTCAGTGCGCTTGTCAAAGTGTGTGCCACACCGTACAGTGTTACGTTTGTTGCGTTAGCGATTTATTTGGCAGCTAAATGGCACCCAAAAATAAAAACACACGAAAAACTACGAGAGCTGCCCATGGAGCTCGTCGGAAGGCCGCGAAATCGCCGGGATTAACCGCCGGGGAGTGGTTCGAAAAGCTGGCGGCGGTGCAGGCGCGGCTGCGGGCTCCGGATGGGTGTCCGTGGGACAAAGAGCAGACGCACGCGTCTTTGCGAACTTATTTGATCGAGGAGGCTTACGAGGTTCTGGAGGCGCTGGAGAGCGGCGATGACACGAAGTTTGCGGAAGAGATGGGGGATTTGCTGCTGCAGATTGTGTTTCATTCGCAGATTGCGAAGGAAGAGGGGCGGTTTAGCGTTTCCGACGTGATTCGCGAGGTGCACGACAAGATGGTGCGGCGGCATCCGCACGTTTTTGGTGAAAAGGGCGCGAAGAATACGGCAGAGGTCTTGAAGAAGTGGGAACAGATCAAGAAAGAGGAGCGCGCCGCGGCGGGGAAGAAGAATGGGGATGGTTCGAAACAAGAAGGGAAGGCGGGTTCGCTTTTGGATGGCGTGTCGCGCGCTTTGCCCGCGGCGCTCGAAGGATTTCAACTTACGCGGCGCGCGGCACGAATTGGATTTGATTGGGAGAGCGCCGAAGGCGTCTTCGACAAAATGAATGAAGAAGGCGCGGAACTCCGTCACGCGCTGAACGCGAAGGATGCAAAGAAGACGGAAGAAGAGATGGGGGATTTGTTGTTTGCGGCGGTGAATTTGGCGCGATTTCTGCATGTCGATCCGGAGATATCCCTGAAGAAGGCCAACGCAAAATTTTCCACGCGATTCCGGAAGATGGAGGAGATGGCTGCGAAAACCGGGAAAGCGCTGGCAGATGTTCCGCGCGAGCAAATGGAAGAGTTTTGGGAAATGGCGAAGCGTTCTGAGAAGGGCGATTCGGGGAAATCGGCGGAGGTTGGCAAGAGCTGATGAGCGTGGGGATCGTCGTTCGAAAATGCGCTGGCATCGAGGAGTTTCAGCGATGCGTGGCATTGCAAAGAGAAATCTGGGGTGAACAGGACATCGAGGTAGAACCGGCGACGATGTTTGTAGTGGCGACGGAAACCGGCGGACAAGTTCTGGGGGCGTTCGACGGAGAAAAACTGGTTGGATACACACTGGCGGTTGTTGGATATGCGAATGGGACGGTGTTTCTGCATTCCCACATGACGGGTGTGCATGGGGCTTATCGCGACCGGGGAGTTGGGCGGGCGCTGAAGCTTTTTCAACGCGAGGAAGCGCTGGGGCGGGGAATTCGACTGATTGTGTGGACGTTTGATCCACTGGAAACTCGCAACGCGCATTTTAATTTGAACCGGCTTGGCTCGATTGCGCGGAAATACCTGCCGAACCTTTATGGGCTGACTACCAGCCCGTTGCATTTGGGGCTTCCTACGGACCGGCTTTGGGCGGAGTGGCAGTTGGATTCGGCGCGGGCGGTAGCTGCAGTGTCGGATTTGGCTGTGGAGCCGGAGGTGGCTTCGTCTCCGGCCAAGATCGAATTGCCGGCGGAACTTGATCAGTGGAAGCGGAGGGATGCGGCTGAAGTAGCAAAAGTGCAGGCGAGGATTCGGGAAGAGTTTGAGGCTTGGTTTCGACGTGGGTATGCGGCGGTGGGCGTGAGGAAGTCTTCGACGGGCGCGGCTTATTTGCTGGTTCCATGGAGCGATTTTTGATCGGGCTTGCCGGAAGGGAGGCTCTCAGGAGTAAACAAGCACCGCCATTACAAAGAAAGAGACAGGAAGGTTTCAGGAAGTGCGCGAGGCGGGATATTCGCGGCCGCAGAAACTAAAGGGGAAGATGCGCATACGGGAAGTTACTTTGCGGGAATTGCGAATGAAACTGGTAGCTCCATTCGAAACGAGTGTCGAGCGCACCGATGTGCGGCGCATTATTCTGACCGAAGTTGTGACGGACGGCGCGATTGGTTGGGGCGAATGCGTGGCTGGAGAGAAGCCTTCTTATAGTCCGGAAACGACGGATACGGCCTGGATGGTGATGCGGGATTTTCTTTGGCCGATGATTCAAGGGCAAGAAATCGTGGGTGCGGCTGACGTTTGGGACCTGCTGCAGCCCGTGCGCGGCCACAACATGGCCAAGGCGGCGCTGGAGGCGGCGATTTGGGACGCGGAGGCCAAGCAAAAAGGTGTGCCTCTCTCGAAGCTGATCGGCGGAACGCGTGAAGAAATCTCTAGCGGAGTTTCGATCGGAGTCAAGGATTCGCTGGATGAATTGGCAGCGGCCGTCAAGAAAGAGCTTGCTGCCGGTTATCAGCGCATCAAAATAAAGATTAAGCCGGGGAAAGAGTTGCCGCAGGTCAAGCGGCTGCGCGAGGAGTTTCCGGCGATAAAGTTGATGGTGGACGCCAACTCCGCTTACCGGATGGAGGACTGGCCGTTGTTGAAGCAGCTCGAAAGCTTTTATTTGATGATGATTGAGCAGCCGCTGGGCTGGGACGATTTATACGGTCACGTGCAGTTGCAGAAGAAGCTCGACACTCCGATTTGCCTGGACGAATGCATTCACACGGAAGAGCAGGCGCGGGCGGCAATCCTTCTCGGCGCGTGCAAGATCATCAATATCAAGCTCGGGCGAGTGGGCGGTTACGCGGTCGCGCGGCGCATCCATGACTTGTGCCACCAAAGTGGCATGCCGGTGTGGTGCGGTGGAATGCTGGAGTCTGGCATCGGGCGGGCGCACAACATTGCGCTTTCGACGCTGCCTGACTTCACACTGCCAGGCGACGTCGCTGCCAGCCGGCGGTATTGGGACGAGGACATCATTGAGCCGGAAGTGACCGTCTCAGGGCAGGGGACGATTCGCGTACCGACGGGCCCCGGCATTGGTTTCGAGCCGAGGCGCGAGCGGATAGAAAAGCTTACAGCGAGGAAAGAACGGCTGGTCTGAGGACGGGCTATGGAGGCCAGGTAATTGAAATGAAGGCGAAACCGATAAATCCAGCTGGCAAAATGCCTTTGCGATGGGGTGGGGAGGCTGCGCGCATTGCGGTGATTCCTGGTGATGGGATTGGGAAGGAAGTCACTATTGCTGGGGCTGCGCTTCAAGCTGGACCTTTATGTGAACGCACGGCCGGTCGAGTTGCTGCATGACCGATTGACACCGCTGCGCGATCGGAGGGAGAAAGATATTCGCTTGATGGTTTTCCGCGAGAACACGGAGGGGCTCTATGTTGGCGTGGGCGGATTTTTCAAGAAGGGCACTGCGGACGAGATTGCGGTGCAGGAGGACGTGAATTCGCGCAAGGGCGTCGAGCGCATCATTCGCTATGCGTTTGACTATGCCTGGCAGAATTTGAAGCGCGTGTGCATGAGCGACAAGTCGAATGCCATGACGTTTGCGCATGACCTGTGGCAACGGGTGTTCAAGGAGGTGCGGCAGGAGTATCCCAAGATCGAGTCGAGGCACCTGTACATTGACACTCTGGCTATGGAGATGGTGCGCGACCCGGCGCAGTTTGACGTGATTGTGACCTGCAACCTGTTCGGAGACATCGTCAGCGACCTGGGAGCGCAGCTTGCTGGAGGGCTCGGCCTGGCGCCTTCGGGGAACATTCATCCGGGCAGGACATCACTGTTCGAGCCGGTGCATGGGTCGGCACCGAACATCGCCGGGAAGGGGATCGCCAACCCGTTCGGTTCGGTGCTGGCTTCGGGGATGATGCTGGATTTCCTGGGATGGAAGCAGGAAGCTCAAGTATTACGCGAGGCCGTTAGGACTGCGCTGCAGGAAAACTTTGTCACACCGGACCTTGGCGGAGTTAAACAAACGGTTGAAGTTGGAGATTGGCTGGAAAACTTCGCGGCGAAGGCGCAAGAAGAGCATCTAAAGTAAAACTTTACAGATGTGAGCGCTTCTACCGGCTAAGAATAGTTCACGCTCTGCTTTCGGTCTCCCAAACTCAAGCTAGTGATGAGCATGCCCATCAAGAATCCGCCGATATGTGCCCACCAAGCGACGCCCCCCGTGGCGGCGGCTCCGACGGTACTTATTCCTGCCAGGAATTGCAGCAAGAACCAGTAACCCAAGATGATGAAGGCGGGTATCGGTATAAAAAAGATGAAGACGAGGGTTAGAACTCGCGCGCGCGGATAAAGAATGATGTACGCGCCCATGACGCCGGAGATGGCGCCGCTGGCACCGAGCGCGGGGAGGGGAGAGTGGAAATTGAAGATGATGTGTGTGAGGCCGGAGCCGATGCCGCAAACGAGATAGAACAGGAGATAGGGGAAGTGGCCGAAGTAGTCTTCCACGTTGTCGCCGAAGATCCAGAGGAAGAGCATGTTTCCGGCGATGTGCATGAAGCCGCTATGGAGGAACATGCTGGTGAAGATGGGAATGAAGGCGGCCTCGAGGCTTCCGTGGCCGTTGAGGGCCAGGCGGATGTGGTTGGGGATGGTGGCGTTGGCCAGGGCGAAGGCCTCTGATTGGTGAGGCGTCAGTGTGAGTTGATAGAGAAAAACAATGACGTTCGTCAAAATGAGAATGGTATTGACGACGGGGTAGGTCCGGCGGGGGTTCAGGTCTTTGAGAGGGATGAACATTTGTTGGTTTCGCTAGCGTGTTTGGTGCCAGCCTCCGTATCAGGATTCGGCGCTGCCCATAACTTATTCTAACCACCCTTTTTCCGCGCGGTGCCCGCCGCAGCGCGCTCCAATTGTGACTTGGAGAATAGCGCGCGATTGCGGGCCGCTTTGCGCTCGAAGCCGGCCACTTTTGACAAGCTGCTTATGCCGCCGCGGGCTCCCAGAGATTCGCAGTTGAGGCCCGCGGCGGCGCAGGCGAAATCCAGAATTCGCTGCCGGTCCCAGTGATGAAGGATCCCGTACGAGAACGCAGCGTGAAAGAGATCGCCAGCGCCCGTAGTGTCCACGACGCGGACCTTATAAGAGGGAGCATACCAGAAGCGCGTGCCGTCCCAAGCGAGGGCGCCATCCACTCCGATCGTCGCGCAAACGGCGCGTGAACCGTATTTCCTTTGGAGCTGAGGGAGTGCCTTGAGGAGATTCTTTTCGCCAGTGGCGTCGACGGGGAATTCCTTCGAGGTGACGGGATAGTCGACGAAGGGAAGTAAGCGCAACAGTCCCGGGGTCATGTGATCCAGGTCGGCTACAACCGGAATGCCGGAGGCGCGTGCCCAGGAGGCAGCGACGCTGGTGGTTGCCGGGTCGTGCCCGTCGACGTGCAGCAGTCGGGCGGAAGTGACCCAGCTTCTTTGGAGAAAAGAGGGCGGGACGGTGAGGCGAGGGTCACGGCGCCAGACGATGGTGCGCTCTCCTGAACTGGTATCAATCAAGATGAAGGACATTTGGCTGAGCGCTCGCGGCACCTGGGCGAAATCGCTATGGACGCCGGCGCGGCGGAGTTCGCGGCGGTGCAGATCGGCGGCGTGGTCGTCCCCGACGACGCCAACATAGTGGGTGCGGAGTCCCCATCGCTGGCAGGCTATGAGAGCTGTGGCGACTTGGCCGCCGGGCATGATTTGGGCACCGAGCATTTCCACTTTAGAGCCGAGAGTAGGGAATTGGGCGAGTTGCATGACCGTGTCGGTGGCGTTCTCGCCGATGCCCAAGATGTCGAAACGTTGAGTGCGCATGAGGTAGTGGTGCAGGGTATCGGAAGAGCGGAGAAATGCAAGGGGCGTTGAGAAGAATTAGCGTGTCCGATAATTCCGAATGCGCAGGGAGGCTGGTTAACAGAATCTGGAGGAGCGGTTTTTGAGGTATCCATCCGGCAAATCACTGCATATCAAGTGCAGCTTGAGGTGGCGCATCACGGCCGCGTTTTCGCGAAGTGATGCGGCGCATTTTTTCTACGAAGGGTTACGTAAACATTGCGCGAGGCGAGCGTGTGTGGTAATTAAATTAACTCTGCGTGTGCGCGCGAATCGGACGTGGCTCTCTATCGTGTCCGGCGAAGCGTCGGCGCGCCGACAGCTCATGCCTGCCAGGGAAACGGAAGCCATAATCTTGAAGACCTTTTCGCTGGGAGAGGCCGACCGCCTGGTGAGTTTTTTCGGGAGGACCTCGGGACGGATGCGCGGTGTCGCTTCCGGCGCGCGCAGGATTAAGAACCGTTACGGATCGACGCTGGAGATTCTGTCGCACGTCCAGGTCTGGTACATCGAGAAAGAAACGCGGGACCTGGTGCGCATCCAGCAGTGTGAATTGCTGGAGTCGTTTCATAAGTCGCAAAGCGATTATGAGTTGAGCACCGGGCTGGCGGTGGTCAGCGAAGTTTCGGAGCAGGTTCTGCCGGAACATGAGACGGCGGAGGCCATGTTCCGG
>WNFP01000441.1_pt1 | contig 60032 bp, 48 predicted proteins | sample 5400201 | NCBI WGS metagenome assembly WNFP01 (sample SAMN13153355, study PRJNA577476) | soil metagenome | isolation source: 115 cm saprolite under Madrone tree | place: USA:California | collected 2016-06-14 | reverse complement strand
GCACAGCCCGAATCACCGGCGCATGAAATGCCCGTCCTGCCAGACCGAATCCCACGAGCCCGACTTCAATCATTTGCGTTTGCTTCTCAGTCTCCTGCGCAAGCTACAGCGTCATTGCGCGAAATGCTTGGCTCCGGCAAAATGCCATGATGTCCTCAAAAACGCAAATCTTGGAAAAGGCTTCCCCCTCCTCTCAGAGCGTGATTTTCTATCTGCTTTGTGCCGGTTTCGTCTTCAACGGGGTCGTGATCTCTTTCATTGGACCAATCCTTCCCGTCTTCATGGCCAAATGGGGATTGGACGACAGCCGCGCCGGACTTTTCTCGCTCGTACAATTCTCAGGATCGTTTGCCGGTGTGCTGCTTTCGAGCCCTTTGGTCTCTGCGAAAGGATTCAAACCTGCAATTACACTGGGCCTCGCGATGATGGGCCTTGGTTTTGCTCTGCTCAACGCGCGGACGTTTGCGCTTGCTCTTGCGGCGAGCGGCATCTATGGCCTTGGCTACGGATTTGCAACCCCGGGAACGAACTTGTGGGTAGGCGAAACTTATGGAGAACGCCGCGCCTCAGCCCTGAACATCATGAATTTGGCTTGGGGTGCCGGCGCCATTTCCTCTTCGCCTCTCGCCATGCTGACGGTGCGCACGTCGCACGTCACGCCGTTTCTCTACGCGGTCGGAGCAATTTGCGCCGCGCTTGCGCTTGTGCTCTTGCGAATGCCCTTCGGAAAGCCGCCGCATGAAGAAGATTCTGCTCCCGCCGCCACGAAAGCCACACTGGCCGGGGTCGGTGTTGCGACCATGCTTGGAATTTTGTTTTTTGTGTACGTAGGAACAGAGGTTGGGACTTCCTATTGGGCTCCGGTGCATGCGCAGCGAGCGACGACATGGAACAGTAACATCTGGACGCTGGCCCCCATGTTTTTCTTCGCTGGGATGCTTGGCGGTCGTGGAGCAGCCGCAGCCATTCTTCTTCGATGGAGGGAAGTCACTGTCGCTGTAGGAGGAATCCTGCTTGCGGCCGCAGGCGAATCGATATTTCTGGCCGCCCGCTCCCACGTGGCGTTATTCGGCGGCGCCTTCCTCGCAGGACTTGGCCTCGCCGGTCTTTTCCCGATCTTTATTGCTTGGCTTTCAAAATGGTTTGGCGTGCGCGCGCGAAAAGTTGGTGGTGTGATGTTCGCACTAGCGGCAGGTGGAAGCGCCCTTATGCCGCCGATTGTGGGGGTAGTTTCCCGGTATTCGGGGAGCCTGCGCATCGGGCTCCTGGTACCGCTCGCTGGCTGCGCAGTAATGTTGGTCGTGATCGGGTTACTTCGGCCGGGCACACGCGGCTGATCCGTTCTGCGCGCTGCTCGCGCCGCATGCTGCGCGTCAGGCCACTGCCTGAGGTATTCTTAGTCCGTGCAGAGCGCCGCATCCTCGCAACATTCACCCACGAACGGATTGCTCCTGGGGCTAGTCATCACGCTGGCCGCCGTGCTGGCTTACGCCTCTTACATCACCGTCCAGCTAGCCGGTCTGCGAAAACTTCAGAGCGAGATGGTGGATCGCAACCGGAAGGACTCGCTCCAGCTCCTGCGCGTCCAGAACGATCTCAATTCCATCGCCCTCGCCATGCGCGACATGCTGGACACAACCGGGCCTTATCCTCTGACTGCCTGGACAGCGCAATTCGAACGCATCCATCAGGATTTAGACACTGGCTTGAAATTGGAAGAGCGTCTGGCCGGAGCGAACCGCACTCCGGAGCAGCGGCTATTTCTTTCTCAAGCGGTGTCACAATTCTGGGACGCCATGAATCGTATGTTCGTTCTGGCCCAAACCGGCAAGGATGCCCAAGCGCGCGAACAGATTCGCTTGTCGCTCCAGGCACGTCAGCAAGCCCTCAGCACCGCCGTTTCGCGGCTGCTTGTGGAAAACAACGAAGGCGAAGAGCAAGCCGCCGCGCGCATCGCTCAGATTTATGATGGTGTGCAGCGGCAGCTCTATCTTTTTCTGGCAGCCACGCTTATCACCATTCTTCTGACGAGCTTGTATCTGATTCGTAGCAACCGCCAGATTTTTGCGCGCCTCGCGGAACTTTCCGAACAGCGCAGCGATCTCGCCCAGAAACTCATCTCCACACAGGAATCGACACTCCGCCACATCTCCCGCGAACTCCACGATGAATTCGGCCAGGTCCTGACGGCGATTGGTTCCCTGCTCGGCCGCGCCGGCAAGCATGCCCCGGAAGGATCGCCACTGCGTGACGATTTGAAAGAAGTGCAGGAGATCGCGCAGTCAACACTCAACAATATCCGCACTCTTTCCCAGGCTCTTCATCCTGTACTGCTCGAAGAGGCCGGCTTGGAAAGCACCCTGGCCTGGTATATTCCCACAGTAAGCCGTCAAACCGGGCTTGCGCTCCACTACGAGAAGACGGGACAAACTTTTCCCGTGGAGACCAGCGCCGGCGTACATATCTATCGCGTTCTCCAGGAAGCGCTGAACAACGTGAGCCGCCATTCCGGAGCCGCTGACGCATGGATCCGGTTGAACTATTCTCCGGATTCTCTGGAGCTCGAAGTGGAAGATCACGGAAAGGGGTTCGTGGCGGAAAAATTGCCACGCGGAATCGGGCTGGTGGCGATGCGGGAACGCGCCGAATTGATCGGCGGCACGCTCGCCATCTCGCCGCGCCCGCAAGGCGGCACGAAAGTCCGTCTCCAGATCCCGCGGACAAAAGTGGACACCAATGGCGCCTAAAATAACCGTCTTGCTCGCCGACGATCACGCCCTGGTCCGCCGCGGGTTCCGTCGCATGCTGGAAGATGACCCGGGAATTTCCGTCATTGGCGAAGCCAGCGACGGCCAAGAAGCCGTGCGCCTCGCCTGCGAGCTGCGACCTAGAGTTACCGTGATGGACTGTGCGATGCCCGAACTGAGCGGCATCGAAGCCACGCGAAAAATCCTCGAAAAATTTCCGGAAGCGGGAATCCTGATGTTAAGCATGCATTCCGAGGAAACTTTGGTAAGCCAGGCGCTCGAAGCCGGCGCGCGCGGCTACGTCCTGAAAAATGCCATGGACCTTGACCTCATCACTGCGGTGAAGAGCATCGCCGCCGGCATGACCGTTCTCGATCCGCAAGTGTCTCGACGCGATGCGCTCAAAGGCGAGCGCGCCGGAGGCTTGACGCCGCGCGAACTGGAAATCCTAAAACACATCGTCGCCGGCAAGTCCAACAAGGAAATCGCCTCGGATTTAAATCTCAGTGCAAACACCGTAGCCGTCCACCGCGCCAACATCATGGACACGCTCGGCATTCACAAGACGGCCGAACTCGTGGTCTATGCCATTCGAAACGGTCTGGTAAATCTTCCGTGAACCGGCGCGACTTCCTCTTCACATCATCCGGCGCAGCACTCGCCGCCGCAGCCTCATCACCCTGGGCTTTCGCGAATCCCGCATTTTCCCTGGGTTTCGGTCTAACTGATGTCACAAACGCCGCCGGCATCCAGTTCCGTCACAACAGTGGTGCCTACGGCGGCAAGTTGCTCCCGGAAACGCTCGGCTCTGGCTGCGCCTTCCTCGACTACGACAACGACGGCTGGCAAGACATCCTTCTTCTCAACGGCATGGACTGGCCCGGTCACAAACGCCAGCGATTCACTCTCCGCCTCTACCGCAATAATCGCAACGGCACCTTCGCCGACGTAACGCGCGCCGCTGGCCTCGACCTCGAGCTCTACGGCATGGGAATAGCCGTCGGCGATTACAACAATGATGGTTTTCCCGACATCTTCATCACCTGCGTAGGCCAGAGCCGCCTTTTTCGCAACACCGGCAAAGGCACTTTCGTGGATGCAACGCGTTCCAGCGGCCTCTTTGGTCGTCAAGGCTTCAGCACCTCCGCTCTGTGGTTTGATTACGACCGCGACGGCTTGCTCGATCTTTTCGTCTGCAATTACGTCCGCTGGTCCCCTGAACACGACGTCTTTTGCAGTCTCGACGGTGCACACAAATCTTATTGCACGCCGGAAGCCTATCGCGGCGATACCTGTTGGCTTTTCCACAATCGCGGTAACGGAACGTTCGAAGACGTCACCGCCGCCAGCGGCATTTTTGACAGCAGTTCAAAATCTCTCGGCGTCGCGATGTTCGATTACGATCAAGATGGCTGGCCCGACCTGCTGGTGGCCAACGACACCCAACCCAACAAGTTGTACCGAAACCTGCGCAACGGCAAATTTAAAGATGTTGCTGTCGAAGCTGGCCTGGCCTTCAGCACCGAAGGAAAAGCCCGCGCCGGCATGGGCGTCGACACCGGAGATTTCGAGGGTTCCGGCAAGCACGGTGTGGCCGTCACGAACTTCGACAACGAAATGATCGGTCTCTACCGCGCAACCGCTCCTGGAATTTTCGATGATGTCTCCATTCCTTCTGGCATCGGGACCGCTTCGAAAAACACCCTCGGCTTCGGCTGCATGTTTCTGGACGTGAACCTCGATGGCGCCCTCGAACTCGCAGTCGCCAATGGCCACATTGATGAAACCGTCCGTAATATCCGCGGAAACGTCGGCTACGCACAGCCGCCTCAACTTTTTCTGAATCTGGGCGGTGGAAAATTCCGCGACGTGGCTAGCCAAGTTGGCGGAGGTTTCGAGTCTCCAAAGGTCGGCCGGGGTCTAGCCTATGGAGACTTCGACCGCGACGGCGACCTGGACATCCTCATGACCACCAATAACGGGCCGGCATACTTATACCGGAACGATCAATCGGCAAATTCTCGTAGCATTCGTTTTAATCTGAAGGGAACGAAGTCGAATCGCGATGCCATCGGCGCCTCCGTCCGCATTTTCCTGGACGGCCAATCACAATCGCGGCTCGTCCGCGGCGGCTCCAGCTATCTGTCTCAATCGGAATTGCCTATAACCTTTGGCCTCGGCTCACGCGATAAGATCGACCGTGTGGTCATCGATTGGCCCAGCGGCCGCACGGAAGAATACCAGGATCTGCGCGCCGGAAGAATGTATAACTGCATAGAAACAAAGGGGATAGATGCGCCATCCGGATTCTAATGCTTTTGCATTATTGCCAGCTTTGCGTCGAATCCCTATAACTATGCCCACAAGCAGCATCGCCTCCGGCTTCGCCATGATCTGGCTCGCTTCGGGGCACCCCAAACTGAATTGCGGCCGGATGTTACCTAGGCATCCGGCCGCTGTTTTGATAACCGCATACCGGGCACGCAGGTGGAGATGATGCAAATCGAGTCCGTAAAGCGGTGGTTATCGCGACTTCTGATAGCGTTAATCCTCAGCGCGATTTTTCTCTATGCTTATCCCTCTGCCACCATTTCCTATGCCGTCGTGAATTTGCTTCATGTTGCGATCGGGATCGTCCTGACGATCCTTCTCCTCTTTTATCTTTTTCGTTTGCTCCGCCAAGAATCTCTGTTGAACCGTCTGGGCTGGCTCTCGCTGGCGATGGGAGCGTTTCTCGGAATCGTGTTGATCAAGGTCGGCACGCCCCTTCGCCTGAAGAAATGGTTGTATGTCCACATCGCGTTGTGCGTTTTTGGCATGCTCTTGCTCGCGACCTCGTGGCTCATTTCAAAAGGGTGGCTGGGTGATAGCGTGCTACGGCGCGGCTTGGGATTTGCAGGGCTGGCGCTGCTCATGGTGGGGATTGCCGCGGGCGCATGGTGGACGCGCGAGGTCGCTTGGAAAAACGCCAATCACATCTCCAATCCTCTGATGCCCGCGGAGACCATGGACGGCGAAGGCGACGGCCCTCAAGGGAAATTTTTCCCCAGCTCCGCGCAAACCAAACATGGCGGCAACATTCCCTCCCAATATTTCATGAAATCCGACGCCTGCCAGCGCTGTCACGCCGACATCTACAAGCAGTGGGACAGCTCCATGCATCATTTCTCTTCCTTCAACAACCAGTGGTATCGCAAGAGCATCGAGTACATGCAGGATGTCGCCGGTGTCCGTTCATCCAAGTGGTGTGCCGGATGCCACGACCCCGCACTGCTCTACAGCGGCCTCTTCGATACCCCCATCAAGCAAATCGTTGACCGCCCGGAGGCTCGCGCCGGCCTCGGCTGCCTCATGTGCCACAGTATCGTCCAGGTGAAAAGCACCATGGGCCAGGGCGATTTCTTCCTCGAGTATCCAAAGCTTCATGAACTCGCCGCCAGCGAAAACCCGCTCGTCCGCAAGCTCCATGATTTTGTCGTTCGCCTCAATCCCGAGCCGCACCGCCGCACTTTCCTGAAGCCCTTCATGCGCGCGGACACCGCCGAGTTCTGCTCTTCGTGCCACAAAGTGCATCTCGATGTCCCCGTGAATCGTTACCGCTGGATTCGCGGCTTCAACGAATACGACAACTGGCAGGCCAGCGGCGTTTCCGGACAGGGCGCTCGCGCCTTCTACTACCCGAAGTCGCCCATGAATTGCGCCGATTGCCATATGCCCCAGGTTCCTTCGTCCGATGACGGCAACGTCAGCGGCCTCGTCCATTCGCATCGCTTTCCCGGCGCGAACACCGCCGTTCCCACCGCCAATCAGGACCAGGCCCAGTACGAATTTGCCAGGAAATTCTTGCAAGATAAGCAACTCAGTGTGGATATTTTCGCGATTTCTCCAGCCGGCAAAGAAACAGGTGTCCCGGCGCGCAACGAATCTGGAAAGCAGGAGCTTTCGACGACTTTCGCGGTTGGCGAAGAGTCTGATACCTCATTGCCGAAGGGACCTGCCGGCGAAGTTCGCCCTGTCACCGCACCCATAGATAGCACCGAGGCCGCCGTCCGCCGCGGCGATGACGTACGCGTGGATGTGGTCGTCCGCACCCGCAAGGTCGGCCACTTCTTTCCCGGTGGCACCGTGGACGCCTTTGATGTCTGGCTCGAGCTGCAAGCCTCTGACGAAAAGGGCCAAACCATTTTCTGGAGCGGCAAAGTCGAAGATGACGGCAAAGGCCCGGTGGAACCCGGTGCGCACTTCTATCGCTCGCTCCAAATCGATAGCCACGGCAATCCCATTAACAAACGAAATGCCTGGGCGACTCGCTCGGTTGTTTACGTCCATCTGATCCCGCCCGGCGCCGCCGACACCGCGCACTTCCGTCTCCACGTTCCGGAAAATGCAGGAGACAAAATTACACTCCACGCCAAGCTGAACTATCGCAAGTTCACCTGGTTCAACACGCATTTCTCTTTCGCGGGCATCGAGCAAGCTAGAATTCCTCCCAATACTCCGTTGACTGACCGCATCAAGACCACGCCTGATTATGATGACCGCCAGTGGGCATTCAATGGTGACACTTCCAAGGTATCCGGCAATCTAAAGGCGATTCCCGATCTCCCGATCACTGTCATTGCCGAGGACACAAAATCGCTGCACGTTCTTCCTCACGGCGCTCCCGTTCCGCAACCCAAAACCGTCAGTACCAAGGAAGACTGGACCCGCTGGAATGACTACGGTATCGGCCTCTTCTTGCAGGGCGATTTGAAAATGGCCGCCGCCGCCTTCGAGAAAATCACCGAAGCCGACCCGCAGAATCCCGACGGCTGGACCAATATCGGCCGCGCCCTCCTTCAGGAAGGAGACACCGCCGGCGCGCGCAAGGTTCTTGAGAAATCCCTCGCCATCAATCCCCAATTGGCGCGCACCAATTACTTCTACGCCCGCGCCCTCAAGGAAGATGGTGACTACGACGGCGCCGTGACCCGCTTACGAATCGTGCTCGCGCAATTCCCCCGCGACCGCGTTGTTCGCAACGAACTCGGCCGCGTACTGTTTCTCGAGAAACGCTACGCCGATGCCGTCAGGGAATTCGAGCAGACTCTCTCCATCGATCCTGAAGATCTCCAGGCCCACTACAACTTGATGCTCTGCTACAACGGCCTCGGCGACGACGCCAAAGCCAACGAACACAAAGCCCGCTACCTGCGCTTTAAGGCCGACGAATCGGCCCAGGCCGTCACCGGTCCCTATCGCCAGACTCATCCTGAAGACAACAACGAGCGCCAACCCATCCACGAGCACGTCAGCGTCGCCCTGGCGCCCATCCATCAATCAAGCCAGAAGCCCAAACCATCCGCGGCCCGCGCCACTCAACAAGCCACCCCGCCCAGCGGCAAAGACTGAAGTGCGAACCTCCCCCAAATCCCGCCATATCCATTGTAGGAGCGCAGCACTGCTGCGCCCCTGTTACCGAGGCTCACCGTACTGTCTTCGCCGAAATCCGCCCCAACTTAAGGAGCTTCCCACGTGACCTGGATCAAAACCGTTCGAATGGAAGACGACCTTCGCGTCAAAAACGCCGTGGAGGCCCAGCGCAAGCTCTATCCTATCGAATACACGACGCCCGTCCATCCCGCAAACGACGGCGAAACCTCCGGCATCGTCGCCAGCCACACGCTTCTCCCCGAGGTGCTCTTCCACGCCTTCAGCACCTTCGGAGCGCTCATGTCCCCGGACTTGCCGCTCAAGCGCCATCAGCACGAAATGATCGCCACCATGGTTTCGGTTACAAACCGCTGCCATTATTGAATCGAATCACACGCAGAGTTTCTGCGTCGGGTCACGCTGGATGAATCAATGGTCAAGGCCCTAGAGGCCGACTACCGCACCGCGCCCATCAGCGAGCAGGATCGCACCATGCTCGACTACGTAGTGAAGCTGACCGAAGACGCCACGCGGTGCGGCCCGCAAGATCACGATAAGCTCCGCGCCGCTGGCTTCGACGATCGCGGCATCCTGCAAATCACCCTGATTGCGTCATGGTTTAACTACATCAATCGCGCGGCCGATGCCCTCGGCGTCGGCCGCTAGCGATCCTTGGGGGGAATGGTGAAGCGTTCGCTCGCAACAATCCTAGTTCTTGTCTTGGCGGTACTTCTCATCGGAAGAACCGGAGTCGGAGCAACGCCGGAAGCCTCCGCGATTCAATTTCGCGACGTCACGCAATCCGCCGGAATCCATTTCGTCCATAACAATGCCGCCTTCGGAAAGAAGTTCCTTCCGGAAACCATGGGCCCCGGTGTCGCTTTCATTGACTACGACAACGACGGCTGGCCGGACATTTTTCTCGTGAACGGTATGGACTGGCCCGGCCACATTCAGAAACACTCCACGCCCAGGCTCTATCACAACAATCACGACGGCACCTTCACCGACGTCACCCGCAAAGCCGGACTCGACGTCGAGATGATGGGCATGGGCGTGGCCGTCGGCGACTTCGACAACGACGGCTACGACGATCTTTTCGTCACTACTTACGGCCAGAGTCGCCTTTTCCACAACAACGGCAACGGCACCTTCACCGATGTCACGCAAAAAGCCGGCCTGCTCGGCACCAAAGAATTCAGCACCAGCGCCGCGTGGGTGGACTATGACAAGGACGGCCATCTTGACCTCGTCGTTGCCAACTATGTCCAGTGGACCCCGGAAACCGATCTCTATTGCACCCTCGACGGCAAAAGCAAATCCTACTGCACTCCAGAATCCTACAAAGGCACTTCCGTCCGCCTCTGGCATAATCGCGGCAATGGCACGTTCGAAGACGCGACGCAAAAAGCCGGTCTCGGCGATCCCACATCGAAAACTCTGGGCGTCGCCGTCCTCGATTTCGACAATGACAGCTGGCCCGATCTCTTATTTTCGAACGACACCCAGCCAAACAAGCTCTATCGCAACAACGGCAATGGCACTTTCACCGAAAAAGCCGTCGTCGCAGGAATCGCCTTCAGCGAGGACGGCGTGGCCCGCGCTGGCATGGGCGTGGACGCCGCCGACTACGATCACTCCGGCTTCCCCAGTCTCTTGATCACAAATTTTTCAAACCAGATGCTCTCCCTCTATCACAACGAAGGCAAAGGCCTCTTCGTTGACGAAGCTCCGCGCTCTGAAATTGGCCGCGCTTCCATTCTCACTCTCGGCTTCGGCTGTTTCTTCTTCGATTACGATCTCGATGGCTGGCCCGACGTTCTTGTCGCTAACGGCCACATTGACGTCGACATCCAGCGCGTCCAGGCCAACGTCAAATACGCCATGCCGCCCCACCTCTTCCGCAATGTCGGCAAGGGAAAATTTGAAGAAATCACAAAATCTCTCGGCCCCGCCTTCGCCTCGCCCAGAGTCGGCCGCGGCGCCGCTTACGCCGACATCAACAATGACGGCCGCCTCGATTTGTTGCTCTCCACAAATGGGGGCCCCGCTTACCTCTTTCGAAACGAAGCCCCGAGCGCCCCCGCCTCGAATCGCAGCCTGCGCATCAAATTAATCGGCACAAAATCCAATCGGGACGGCATCGGTACAACAGTGAAACTAACCGCGGCCACCGAAACGCAGACGCAAATGCTCCGCAGCGGTTCCAGCTACCTCTCCGCCAGCGAATTGGTGCTCACCTTCGGCCTCGCCCACAACGAAAAAGCCGACACCGTCGAGATTCGCTGGCCCAGCGGCCGGATCGATCGCCTTTCGAACGTCACCGCCGGCCAGACCATCACCGTCACCGAAGCCAAAGGCATCACCGCTTCCCGCCCCTTCGCCAAAAAATAACCCACTCACGCAAAAAAAAACGCCTCCGGCGAAACTGGAGGCGTCTTCCACATTTCTGAAATAATTCTAGAACATATTCCACAAAAACTGGTTGTACACCTCGTGGTGGTACTGCACCTCGGGAACTTTCACGACCGTTCCCAGCGCCCTCGGGCACCGGTCGGCCGCCGCCCGCTTCAGATCGGCATAGCGAGCCTTGACGTCCGCCCCGAAAAGCGCGGTGGTCCACTCCGCCTTCTCGAAATTTTCCAGCGCCGTGTATATGTTGTCAGGGAGGTAGCGCGAGGCCGAGCGTAGATTCTTGATCTTGGCGATCTCGCCGTCGAGCCCGGTCTTGAAGATGGAATACATGACCATGTACGGGTTCGAGTCTGGAGCAACAGCCCGCACTTCCGTACGCATGCTCTTCTCGTTGCCGATGGGGATGCGCACCATGGCCCCGCGGTTCACCGCCGAAGCATTGAGCTGGTTCGGCGCCTCGAAGTGCGGGTCGAGTCGGCGGTACGCATTGACGCTGGAATTGATCAGCAAACAGATATCGTTGCCGTGACTAAGAATCCGATCCACGAACTCCCAGCCGAACTTGCTGAGTTTCTCCTCGCCCTTGGGATCCCAGAAGACGTTCTTGTTGTCCTTGCTCACGGAAACGTTAGTGTGCATGCCGTTGCCGTTGACCCCGACCACGGGCTTGGGCAGGAAACAGGCCGTGAATCCCATGTTAGTGGCCACCTGGCGGCAAATCAGCTTGTAAAGTTGAATCTGGTCGGCCGCCGCGACAACTTCGCCGTACCCATAGTTGATTTCGAATTGCGACGGCGCGACTTCCGGATGATCCTTCTCGTTCTGGAAACCCATCGCCCGCTGAACTTCCGCGGTAGTGTCAATAAACGTTCGCAGCGGATCGCCGGGCAACGAGTGATAGTAGCCGCCGGTATTCACGTATTCGAATTTGCCGGTTTCGTTGTAACTCCGCTCCGCATTTTGCCCTTTGAAAAGAAATCCTTCAATTTCATTGGCCGCGTTGAGTGTGTAGCCCTTCTTCTCGTACAGATTGTCGGCATAGCCCTTCAGCACTCCGCGAATGTCGGCCGCGTACGGCGAGCCATCCTTGTCAATCACGTGCCCGAAGACGAGCACCTTGCCGGATCCAAATACGTCCGCGGGCGCCCAGTAAAACGCGCCCCAATCCATCGCCAGCCGCAGATCGCTCTCCCGCTGCGCCGTGAATCCGCGAATCGAGGATCCGTCGAACGTCAAATTGTCCCAGCTCTTGATCAAGAATTTCTTGTCATAATCGAGCATGTGCAGCCGGCCTTCGAGGTCGCTGAACAGCACGGTAACGGCCTTGATGCGCCTTTCATCCGTCAAATACTTAATGCGTTCTTCCTGAACCTTGTGCGCCGCTACGCGCTTCTGGCGCTGCTCTTTGGCTTTCAGATTCAACTGCTCCAGCTCATCATAAGAAAGGGCGAGAAAATTTCGCAGTTCGTTCGACATGAATCTCCTCAAAGTGGGATAAGACTCAAGCTTGGGGCAACTCTTTGCCGGCAAGGGACGCACCGGACCGGCAATAGGGTATCGCGGGGGTATTCGGAGCGTCAATCAAAAGACCTGATGCAAAGGATTTAAAAGTTTGCGGCATGCGCAGTCCACTTTGGCCGCAAATTGGAAAATCCGAGAGAGCAGAATTGGTAGCGATACCGGGAGTCGAACCCGGATTTTAGCCTTGAGAGGGCTACGTCCTAACCTTTAGACGATATCGCCATTGCCGTTCAGGTAGAAAATCATTTTCGCATGGCTGGAAATAGCGTGCAAGTAAGCGATCGGCGTTGCATCCGGCCTGCGAATGCCTATTCGCCGTGCGAGATCGCTACCGGACGTTCTTCGCGCAGCGGGCGCACGGAAAAGAATTTGTGCCGGCACGGTTCACAGCGCAACGCTGGAATTCCGAGGACTCGCCCGAGAATCGCCATGATTCCCTTTATACGCCCGGCAGAAATGCGCTGCAATTCGAGGTTGCCGCAAATCCGGCAATGAGCGTAGAGGAAAATGCGAAATGACATCGGGCGGGCGTAGAACCGCAGCGCGCAAGATTCACAGCGCCACGGCAAAATGCCCGCGAAACCAAACAGATAGTCCGGCACCGACCGGCGCCTGGAGCGCCGGGTTTTCGAAACATGACAAACCGGACAGCTTATCGAGCTGGTCCCGATCTCTTCTCTCCATGCAGAGCATAAGCGCATTCGGCCGCCATCGGCAATAGCGTGTAACCCGTTTGGCGGGTCTTTGACCCGTGATTTTTCATTTGAGGAAGGCGGTCTTTTCAAGTTCAGGTTCGCGCCTTCGGCAACGGGGCCTCGCCACGTTACAATAGCTTCAGGAGCCGACATGCCCGACTACACCGAAGAACACGCTCGCGCCGGCATCAACGCAAAATTGCCCGCGATCGAAACCTGGCCGAATCAGTTTCCCGGCTATGTCATCACCACGCGCTTTCCCGAATACTCCTCCGTCTGCCCCAAGACCGGGCTGCCCGACTTTGGCACCATCACCATCCAATACATGCCCAAAAAAGATTGCATCGAACTGAAAGCCCTGAAAATGTATCTCCTCGCCTACCGCAGCCTGGGCATCTTCTACGAAAACGCCGTCAACAGAATCCTGCGCGACATCGTCGCCGCCGTCCGCCCCGAATGGTGCGTCGTCCGTGGCGAATTTACTCCCCGAGGAGGCCTGACCACGTCCATTTTCGCCCGCTGGCCCAAGATCCGGTCCAAGAACGCCCGAAAATAGAGCCCTACAAGGGACTTGGACTCTTGATTTCCGGCAACTCTGTTGTCCTACGCCCATAGAGCGGGCGAAACTCACTTTTAACGTACCCGTGCCAAACACAAGAGGCCAGCTGTTCGGCTGGCCTCTTGAAATTGGCACGTTGTGGCTGCTAAGTAAGCCACATTAGTCGGGTGTTCTAGAAGGTGATGTGCCCAGAGATCAGAATGCTGCGGAAGACTCCCGTGTTGCCCCAAGTCTCGCCGAAGGTATTCGGTGCAGGCACGCCAACCGAAGGACCGGGACAGTTCGCGGGGGTCGCAGGGCTAATGGGACACGCAAGACCGCTCGCGTTCCTGTTGTTGACATTCAATCCAGGCACGCCACCAGGGCCCATAAACTGGTAATTAAGAATGTTGAAGGCATCACCACGCAACGTCAGGTTCATACGTTCGGTGAGCTTGAAGTTCTTTTGAAGGCTCAGGTCCACCTGGTTACGCGGCTGGGCGCGAGTAACGTTGCGGCCGACGGTACACGCAAACGGGTCTCCGCCGCACAGCGCATTGACCGCAAAGGTGTTGTTTACGATGAAATGAACGTCGGAAGGACTGATTAACGGGCACGCCGGCGTTCCCGGGATCCCGGCGTTGGTACTCATGCAGGTAGTAACGTTGATCAACTGAGTCGCGCTCAGATAGCGGCCAGCGGTGTTAAACGGAGCGTTAGGATTGCTAAGAATCGGGCGGCAGGAGTCCAGTGTAGCCCCGATGAAGTTGTTGTTGAAACTGCCATCGCAGTAAGGGTCGCCGTTGTTGGTGTTCTGGGTTGGAGTGATGACGACTCCGGACTGGTAACGGTGCGTGCCGCCGATCTGCCAACCACCCAGGACATGACCGAACATGCCCCGTTGCTTGCTCGCCCAAGGGAGGTCATATACCCAGTACGTGGTCACCACATGCGGGTACGACTCCGCCGAAATGGCGCGCTCCCCCACATTGGGATTGAAAGGATTCACGGAGATAGGCGTCGAGTTGCCGCCAGTGCTTGCAAAGACCTCGCTGGTGTTGTCCAGGGCCTTGCTAAAGGTGTATGCGACGTCGGCGGTCAGGCCATGGAAGACGCGAATCTTCAGCTCATTCTGTACGCCGTGGTAGGTGGACCAGGCGCCGTTATTGCGCGTGCGAACCAGCGTGAAGTTGCAATCTGGGCGTCCTCGCGAAGCTGTCGAGCCAGAGCCAGCCGTCGCCCCGCTCGGCGCGCATGGGGTTACGCCGGTAGGAATGTATTGAGGCGCTTGCACCGCCAGACCGCTGGCCGTGCCAGTGCAAGTATCACCTGTGAAGGCCGAGCAACTAAAGATAAGCGGGTTGGAATTGACAGTCTGGAAGTTGCCAACACTGTGGTTGCCCACATAGCGCGTCTCAAAGGAGATGCGCGACGTAATCAGTCTCTCCACACCAAACGACCACTGCTCGACGTACGGGTTGTGAAAGTCGGGGCTCACGCGCGTCTGGTTGCGGGCGCCAGGATTCGCGCCGCGCGGGATCAGGCTGAGGTAAGCCGCTTGCACCCCGGTGCCCGTGGCATTTGCGGGCACGCCGACGTTGTTAATTGTTCCGGCGTTGACCACAGGCGCTGAGGTAGCCACGTTCAAAAAGATATTGTAGTACGCGGGATCATAAGCCACGCGATAGCCACCACGAATGACCGTCTTGTCCTGTCCGAGCAACTTTTTCATGATGCGCGGCGTCCACGCAAAGCCGATATTCGGGCCGTAGTTGTTGAAGTCTTCTGGAATGTGCGGGATTTCCGTGACGTTAGTCGGCAAACCCGCGGCCCAGAAAGCATTGGCCACGTTCTGGACCGAAATGTCATGCAGCAGGTTGATCGCCTGCTGGTCCCATTCCCATCTCAGGCCGAGGTTGAGAGTGAGGTTGGACTTTATGCGTAGATCATCTTGCGCATAGAAAGCCAGGTCGTTCTCTTTGAAATTGAAGTTGAATGGACCATCGGTCAGCGAGAGTTGGCTGCATGTGACGCCAGCGGGGCAGCCAGCAGCGTTCTTGACGAAGTTGCTAAAGGCGTTGCACGGTGTAGTAGTTCCCGTCGTGTTCACGCAATCTGTGGCGGTATTGGGGCTGTTGAAGAAGCTGAACCCACCATTGATGCTGGGCAGGAAATGGTTCGGCGAGCTTTGGTGATCGAGTTCCCCGCCGAACTTAAACGTATGCCGCCCGCGTGTCCAGGTAGAGTTGCTCTGGTATTGCGTGTTGTGGACTTGGCGGTCCTGCGGCAGGTTCGTCGCCAAACCGAATGTGGTGTAGGAGTTGACGGAGTCGGAAAATCCAATGTTTGGCGGACATGCGGTCACGTTTTCGATGGTGCATTGGGGGAAACCCTGGCCTCCCGCAAACTTGAAAAAGCCCGTTCCGTAGCTCACACGAGCTTGTGTGATGAAGTTGCTCGTCCACGCGCGAGTGTAGTCCCAGCCGTACTGCCGGTCTTGCGCCGGCACAGCCACAAACGCCCCGCTCGAAATGGTGCCGGATCCCAATGCCGTATTGCTGTTCTGATAGATGAACCGGAAGAAGAAGCGGTCTTTGTTACTGATGGCCCAGTCGCCGCGGCCAGTGATTTGCTTATCGTCAAAATTGTCCCCCACGACGCGGTTTACAAATGCGAAGGGCACCGTTGCCGCCGTCGCGCCGTTGGAGACCGTAACGTTCTGCACAATGCCGGAGGGCTGCGGATTGCCGGCCGTAATCCCATACGGCCCGAACTTCTGGATCGCGGCCACAGCAGGGTTGTTGGGGAACGCCGCAGCCAAGGCAGTGAGGCCGGCCGGCGTCGGGGTGAGGCTTGAGGAAGTAGACGAGTTGACGGCCCTTTGCTGCTGCTGCTGGTAGCTGCCAAAGAACCATATACGGTTCTTTAGAACCGGTCCGCCAAAGGTACCACCCCAGCGGTTGTTCACGAAGCGGGGGACCACCGGCTCCTTGCACTTGGTTGCGAACGGCGTAGCCGTCCCAGGGGCCACACCGGGAGGGCAGAAACCCTGGAGCGGGTTCTTTTGGCCGTTCGCAAGCGAGCGATCCCAATCGCCTTCGTAGAACTCGTAGCCGCTGCCATGGAATGCATTCGTGCCCGACTTGGTGATGTAGTTGACCACGGTCCCCGAGTTACGCCCATATTCGGCGCTAAAGTTGTTGCTCACCACCTGGAGTTCGCCCATTACGTCCGGGTTCGAAAGGAAAACCAAAGGGCCAGCCACGGAATTGTCGTTGTTCGCCTGCCCATCGATCTGGAAATTGTTCGACCGGCCGCGGAGGCCGTTGTTGGCTATCGCCGCTCCATTCGTGTTGCTGAAGTTTGTCGAACCGTTGTTGGCCACTCCGGGAATGAAGAGCGCCAGATTATCGAAGCCCGCGCCCGCGTTGGGCAGGGCCCCCACAACGTTGGAGTCGAAAGTGCCGCCGATCTGCGAACTCGTGCTCTCAACCAGAGGCACCGAAGCTTCTACGGTGACCATCTCCGAAGCGGTACCGACCTCTAACGTGCGCGTTCCGAGCGCAGTACTCCTTCCTGTTTCAACCACCACATTGCTGAGTTGCAGCTTGCGGAATCCGGATGCCTCTATAGTCAGGTTATACAATCCGATGGGCAGGCCCTTGAGCTCAAAGTAGCCTTGAGAGTCGGATTTGTCGGAGAACTTGGCGCCCGTAGCACCCAGCACGGCCTGTACTGTCGCGCCAGCAACGCTAGCTCCCTGCGCGTCCAGTACAGTGCCGGAAATCATGCCCGTAACAATTCCTTGACCCAGCGCAGAACCAGAGCTGAACAATGACAGTATGACTAGTACGAGTCCCGCACGCAGATTCCAGCAGCTCATCCTAAAACAGATAGACAAGGCGTGAGTGTGCAACGTCATGGACACCTCCAAATTGAGACGCAGCTAGAATAGAAGTAGTAATACGTGACCACCACAGTCACTTTGATAATGAGTGCTGCACTTCTCCCGCCATAATTTAGATGAAATTTAGAACTCGTCAAGAACTAAGAAAACAGGACACTTGCCGGAATAGGTCAGGCGGGTCTTACGAACACGGATTGTGGAATACAAGATTTAGTATTGAAACAACACCCAAGCATACAGAAAACTGGAATCCCACTCAGCCTCTGCCGCCAGGCATGTTGACGGCTGGACTGGAAGCATAGGACTGCGTGTGGGGCACCCCCGGGCCGCGAGAGCGTCACGGGCGCCCCATCCCTTTGGGGGTTTGCCTTTTCGGTTCTCCGCCACCCGGGCTGTAGGGGTATTCCTCCCATTTCAGGACTTGCTCCTCTTTGGGATCAACGCTCGAACGTTCAGATTCTTCGACGCGTCAATGTTCTTCGCTGTCTCCCTAATTTCGTTACCTCCTTACTTCCTCTCTTCCTTAAGGCTTCTCGTGTTGCGCGGTGGACAGACGGGCCAAGGCAGGGGATAATTTCATGTCAACATCACAGTGAGGGTCGAAGGTAAATCAGAGGAGGGGGAATGAGCATTTCTCCAAATGTACCGAGCCCGGAGGAGTCGTATCGCTACGAAGCAACGGGAACGCCGCGGTGGATCGCGGTATTGTTTGGCGTGGTGATCGCGCTGCTGGCGGTGCTGGGCTATGCGGGGTACTCGACGCAAGCGCGGCTGGGCCAGGATCTGGCGGAGCAGCAGAAACAGAATAAGGTGCTCACCGCGCAACTGGAGCAGGCGAATTCGCGCGTGGCCGACTTGAAAAGCCAGATGGAAATCACCGTGCAAAGAGTGGGCTTGACGCAATCGGAGATCGCGCGGGCCAAGAGCCGGGCCGAAGCGATCCGCCAGGAGCAGCAGACGTCAGATCAGAAGCTGACGGCACAACTTAACCAGGCGCAGAAAGAAAGCGATGAAAAGATCGGCGCCGTGGCCTCGGAAGTGGGCGGCGCGAAGAAAGACATTGAAGCGACGAAGACGGACCTGGAAACCACGAAGGGCAAGCTGGAGCGCAGCCTGGGCGACATGAACGTGATGAGCGGACTGATCGCTCACAATCGCGACGACCTGGAAGATCTGAGACGCCGTGGCGACCGAAACTATTACGAATTCACGCTGCAAAAATCCAAAAATGCGCAGCGCGTCGGCCCTGTGCAGATGTCGCTGAACAAGACCGATCCGAAAAAAGCGAAGTACACCATCACCGTGGTGGCTGACGACAAGACCATCGAGAAGAAGGACAAGACTTCCGGCGAGCCGGTGCAGTTCTACGTGAAAGGCAGCTCGCGCATGGCGCCGTACGAGATCGTGGTATTCGACGTGGGCAAGAACCAGATCAACGGTTACCTGGCGACGCCGAAGGACGGCGGAGCGGCGGCTCCTCCGGCCGCAGCCGCGGCGCCCGCAGCCACTCCCACGAAGCCGTAGTTCCATCACGAATACGAATTTTGGTTCAAAGAAGCCCGGTTTCGCGTTCTGGAAACTCAGCGCGGGACAGGGCTTCTGCCGTTAAGAGGGCCGCGCTAGCATTAAATAGTCAGCCCTTTCCATTGACCATTTGTCGTGGAGCACTGCGATGAAAGTCTCGAGCGTTCGAATCACTCTGATAATCGCAATTTTCTTGCTGGTCTGCGGGCCGCGTCCGGCGAGCGCGCAGGCTCCGCTGGAGCCGGCGCAAATGCCGCCGCGCACGCTGTTCTATTTGATCTGGCGCGGGTTTCCCGATCCCGAGGTAAGAAAGTCCAATTCCCTGCTGGCGCTGTGGGACGATGCCGATTTTGTCCCGGTGCGCTCGGCGATTGCCGCAGGGATGCTTAATTCTTCGGGAGGAAAATCGGAAAAGCCAAAACTGACGCGGGAGCAGGTGCAGGAATTCGCGGGACTGCTCGAGAATTCATTCACGCTGGGATATCTTCGCGAGCCGGCAAGACGAAACCTCTTGAACGGGGCGGTTGTGCCGGATGCGAAACCGGCGGCGTGGAACGGCATGTTTTTTGTGTACGACCGAAGCGGGAAGGAAGCGCTGCTTTCGAAAGCAATGCTGCAATTGCGGGCGGAGGAAAAAGAAACACCGCAGCTTTCGCAACTGACCATTGGCGGCATCCAAGTGCTCAAGGCCGAAGGCAAGAGCGGCGTGATGTATTGGGCAGAGCAGGGCAAGTACGCGGTGAGCGCAGGCGAGCGGTCCGTCATGGAAGAAATCCTTGGCCGGCTCGGCAAAAAAGTTCCCGGTGCGGCTTCGCTGGCCCAGAGCGCCGCGTATCAGGAAGCGCAAGCGAATCTTGGCGGCGGTTTGGTGGAGTTTTTTCTGCGCATTCCCGACCTGAAAGAGTTTGCGAGTGATTCGACAGCGGGAGTGTTTCAGGTCGGTCCGCTGCTCGAAGCTGCGAAGATTGACAGCGTGCACTCTCTGAGCGGCCGGATCACGTTTGATGGCGCGAAGACACACGTGCAAGCGGCGATCGTGGGCGATGCGAGTCCAGGAACGCTGTTCGAGATCTGGGGCGCCGGGCTGGGGTCGCCTGCTTCGCTTGCTTTCGTGCCGGCGGATGCAGTTTCCTACACTTCGGGGCAAGTGAATTTTCAAGGCATCTACGACACAGTAAAGCACGTGGCGCGAGCGGCGTTTCCGCAGACGCAGCAGGGCAACGCGGATCTGATTGATACACTGGCACAGCAGAAACTAGGGATGCCGGTGCCGGATGCGCTTGCGTTGCTTACGGGAGAATTTGCTTCGATGCAGACCAATCCGTCGATGGACTCGACAAAGCAGGTCTATTTTTTTGGCATTCGAAACAAGGCAGAGACTCTTAAACTCATGCGCACGGTGTTGAGCGAGCAGCTCACTTCGGAGCGCAATGAGGGGGAAATTACGTTCTTGAAGATTTCGCTTGGCGGAAAGCAAAGTGGAGCAGGCAGCGCGCAGTGGAATTTCTTTAATCTGGCGGTCACGCAAGACATGATTGTCGGCGCGAATCGCACCGAAACGCTGCGCGAAGTGCTTGCGAACCGCGCGCGCAATTCGAGCGCCGGGCTGACCACGGTGCCGCAGTTTCAGGCTGGCCGCACAAGGCATCCGGGAAATCTGACCGGACTAAGTTATGTCGACTTTGGGAAAATCGATTGGCAGGCGCTGAAGGATCGCTTGAGCGAAGATGAGAAGAAGAGTTCGGTTGCGAAAACATTGAACTCATCGAAAGACGCCGCGCCGTCCGCTGCGCCCGATTGGCTCGGGCAAATCAACCCGCAAGTCTTCTCGCGGCATCTGCACTGCTCTTCGAGTGTCTCGTGGAAAGATGTGAAAGGTATTCATTGGGACCAATGGATTGAATAGAGGGGCAATGAATTCTTTCCTTTCTCTGGCGAGAGCAATGCTCTTTCCAGCCTTGCTGTGCGCTTGCTCTTTTGTCGAGGCTCGGGAAAAGCCCCAACAACCAAAGGAAACAATTCGCGTCAGTGTTGACCGCGTCAGTGTCGGAGTGATTGTCACCGATTCTCAGGGCCATTTCGTGGAGGGCTTGCGCCGCGAAGACTTTCGAGTATTTGACGACGGTATCGAGCAACCATTGACTAGTTTTACCGCGATCGAAGAACCGGCACAGGTTTTGCTTCTCATCGAGGCTGGGCCAGCGGTGTACCTTCTCGAGGGCGGTCATCTGCAGGCTGCGGATTCGTTGCTCAACGGTTTGTCCGACGACGATCGCGTAGCGGTTGTGAAGTATGCTGCTGCGCCAGCTGGGCTGCTCGATTTCACGGCGGACAAGCAAGCTGCCGCTGCCGCCTTCGGACAGCTGCGTTTCAATCTGGGTTTTGGCTCCTTGAACTTGTCGTCCAGTGTTTCGAGAGTGCTCGAGTGGTTTGCAGGTGTTCAGGGCAAGAAGACGATTGTGCTGCTCTCAACCGGCGTGGACACTTCTCCCGTGAGTGAAATGGCACTGGCGATGCAACAGCTCAGAGTCAGCGAAGTTCGCTTACTCGCCATTTCTCTGACCGGCGAGTTGGAAAAACCGCCGCTCCGCCAGAAAAAGAAATCAGCGACCACGAGCTCCAGCGAAAAAGGGAATGAATTCGAACAAGCCCACGAACTATTGAAACAGATGGCAGAATTGACGGGAGGCCGGGCTTACTTTCCCATGGACGCGCGCGGATTCAATTTCGCATACTCCGAAATCGCGCAACTTGTGCGCCATGAATACAGCCTGGCGTTTGCGCCGCCCATTCGCGACGGGAGCGTCCACTCTCTCAAAGTGCACTTCACGATGCCGGCAACTCAAGGTGCAAACGCTTCTGCCGCCTCGTATCGTGTGGACCATCGTCAGGCGTATCTGGCTCCAGCACCCAGGCAGTGACGCAATTTCCAATGTACAGACCCTGCGGCAAAGCAAAAACCGCGTTTCAGGCACAAATCCGGGACGATCAAATTTTGAAAAGCTATCGCCGGCCCACAAACCGGGGGAGCAAGCATAGTTCGAGACTACTCGAACTCCTTGAGGGTCTTGGCCATCGAGTGAAGGCGCGCATCGATCAGTCCGAGTACTGTACTGGGATCGAATTTGCCGTCGCCGTTTTTATGGCCGGCGACGCATCCGGTCAGGAGTTCGATACCCTGTTCGACCTTGGCGATCGGCCAGATGTGAAATTGTCCGGCGGCCACAGCCTCCAGAATGTCTTCGCGGAGCATCAAGTCTTCGACGTTCGATGCCGGCATCATCACGCCTTGGGTGCCGGTGAGGCCTTTGATGCGGCAGACGTCAAAGAAGCCCTCGATTTTTTCGTTCACGCCGCCGATCGCTTGAATGTCGCCCTGCTGGTTGATGGAACCGGTCACAGCAATGTCCTGGCGGAGCGGCAACCCGGAAAGCGCCGAGGCGAGCGCGTAGATCTCCGTGGAGCTGGCGCTGTCGCCGTCTACTCCCGAGTAAGATTGTTCAAAGCAAATGCTCGCGGCGAGGGAAAGCGGCTTGTCCTGCGCAAACTGACTCCGCAAATAGCCGGCGATGATGTGCATGCCTTTGTCATGAAAGCGGCCGCTCAGATTGGCTTCGCGCTCGATGTTGATCAAGCCCGCCTTGCCGAGGGCCGCGGTCGCGGTGATGCGCACGGGTTTGCCGAAAGAGTATCCGCCAATTTCCAGGACGCTTAGGCCGTTCACCTGGCCAATGCTTGTGCCTTCCACATCCACGAGCAAGGTTCCTTCCTGGATCATTTCGCGGATGCGCGTTTCGATCAGATTGTGCCGCTCCATTTTTGAAGACAAGGCGCCGCGCACGTGGGCCGCGCGAACGACGGATTCGCCGGCTGCTGCCGCGCTGTAATGCGCTTCGCGGGCGAGGTCGGCAATATCAATGAAGCGCGCCGTCACCTTGTTTCTTCGGCCGGCTTGGCGGACACCATATTCCAACATCGCAGCAAAAGCACCGCGATCGAAGGGGTACAGATTTTCTTTTTCGGAGAGCGCGCGCAGCCGCCCCGCGTATTCGGCAATGACGCCGTCGCTCATGGCCATTTCTTCGTCGAACTCCACACGCACTTTGAAAATTTTGCGGAAGTCCTCCTCGTACTCGTAAAGCAGCTCGTACAAGGAGCGGTCGCCAATGAGAATGACTTTTATGTTGATGTCGATGGCTTCCGGCTTTTGAGCACTGCCACCGAAGGGGTAAAACATTTCGAGCGGCTGAATTTCCAGCCGGTTGTGGTTCAGGGTGCGCTTCAGGGCGCGCCACACGCCGACTTCCGACAGCGCTTCGAGGGAATACATGATGAGGAAACCGCCGTCGGCGCGGAGGAGCGAACCGCCGCGCAGATCCATGAAGTCGCTGGTCCAGCCGCCGCGCGCGTCGTAAGCGCGCTGGATGGTTCCGAAAAGATTGGCATAAGTGGGGGTGGTCTCGAAAATGACCGGCGATTTGTCATCGTTGTCGTGGGCAAGAATGACGTTCACGCCATAGACGCGGAAGGGATCGCGCTCCGGACCGCCTTGCGGCTTGGGCAGACCATCCGGCGTTTCCTCGTCGTGCTCGCCTTCGCCTTCACGCTCCTTGAATGGGTCAAGATTGTCGAGAAGATGGTGGCGCACTTCTTCGAGATATTCCGCGACACTACTACCGGGATACTTTTCCTTGAGTTCCTCGATGACGCCATCCACCAGCACGGAGGCTGCTTCCTGCTCGAGGTAACTCAACTCGCTGGCCAGTTCGCGTGAGAGAGTGAGAGTTTTCCGATAGACAACCGTAAATTCCTGGCGGAATTGTTCGTACTTGCGCTCGATATCTTCGGCGACGGGGCTTTCGAGCTTGCCCTCGTGAACCATCTTGGAAATGTCCTCGATGGGGACCATCTGGCCTTCGAGCACCGGGAAAATCTCGGGCAGCGCCACAGCACCCACCTGCATGTGGCCCAATGCAAATTGCTCGCGAGCGATCCGGCGAGTGAAATCATCCATCAATTCTTTTTCGCGGACGGTGAAACGCTCGACGATGCGGCTTTTTTGCCGCTGGAAGGGTTCGCCTTCGAAAACCTGCGGGATACGCCGACGCAGAAAATCGATCCCTGCCTGCATGTCTTTTTTGAAGCCGTTTGCCTGGCCGCGGGGCAGCGCCAGCAAGCGCGGCCGGTCGGTCAATTTGAAATTGTTGACGTAGCAGCGGTCGAGGGACTCCTTGGTCGGCGGGTGAAGCTCTTCGATCATGCGGGCGATCGTTCCACCGCGGCTCGTGCCCGCCAAGCCGCAGACAAAAACGTTGTAGCCGGGAGCCGAAAGCTCCGCGCCCATCTTCAGCGCGCGCAATGCGCGCTCCTGCCCAATGAAACCTTCGCGCAAATCAGCTTGCGCGGTGGTCTCGAAGGGGATGCGCGAGAGCTCGCACCTCCACTTCAGTTTCGCCGCGGGCAATTCCGTGGGATTCGGGGCAGGTCTGGTGGTCATGAAAATCCTTCGAGCGCGTTACTCTAGCACACTCAAGTCTCCGTCTCACCGCGAGACAAACCGCCTGTTATCGAGCCGTTATCGGCGGGCTTTCCGGCCGCTCCATGTATACCGCCAGGACTCCGGCCGCCGTGGCTACAAGGATTGGTCCGAGCACCAGACCGAGCATTCCAAAGAGGCTGACGCCGCCGAGCACGCTGATGAAGATCACCAAGCCACTCAATTCGGAGCGGCCGCCCAGCAACAGGGGACGCAAGACGTTGTCCACGATGGTAGAAACGCCTGCGCAGATCGCCAGCAAAAGAATGGCCCTCCCCCAATGCCCTGTGAACCCGAGCCACAGCGCCGCGGGCACAAAAATCAGGCCGGAGCCGACCACCGGCACCAGCGAAAAGAAGGCCATGGCCACACCCCAGAAGAGCGGCGTCGGCAGCCTGGTGATCGCAAAGCCGACTCCTCCGATCACGCCTTGCAGTGCCGCCAGGATCAGGCTGGTGGTCACACTCGCGGAGATGAGGTCGCGCGTCTGGGTCATCAGCCTCTCGCGGTGCTCGGCGTCAAACGGCAGAATGCTGCGAACTCCACGGATAATCTGGTCGGCGTCGCGGAAAAAATAGAACATTGCGAAGATCATCACGAAAAGATCGAAAATGAATGCGGCAATATTCTTGAGGATGGTGCCGAGGCGCTCCGCGAGAAAGCCAGCCTGTTTCTGAACGCCCTCTTCCACCATGTCTGCCACGTTGGCGTTGGGATCCAATCCCGGCACGTGCTGAGCGAGCCATGCCCATTTCTGCGCCACCACCGGTGCGTGCTGGCCCACAATGGAGCGTTGCACGCCGCGTGAAATCGAAACGGCTTGACGCACGAAGAGAGTGGTAACCAGAATTGCCGGCACGATGAGCAAGATGGTTACTGCCAGGGTGCTGAGGAGGGCGGCGCGAGAATCGGAGAATTTTCGCGCCAGCCGGTGGTGCATGGGGTAGAAAAAAATCACCAAAATGGCGGCCCAGCCGAGGGCCCCAAGGAACGGTTCGCAGATTCGGAAAACGAGGTAGATGAGCAGCAGCAATATGCCATAGGAAAGAACAGTGGTTAAACGGTCACTGGTCGTGGCGTTCGTGGAGGGAACAGGATTGTTCGTCATCATATAATGTTGATAGGACGGGAGAAGGCTGATAACTTCCCGTCTACGCTCCACCAGGTCACGCGCGGGTCACCGAGCCCATTCTGAATGTCTACGAAGTCCATTCCGCTCACTTCCTATCAGATTCGTCTCCTTGCTGTACTTGCTTTGATCAATTTTGTCAACTTTGCGGCGCGGCAGGTCTTTGTGCCGCTGATTCCGCTGTTGCGCGAGCATCTTCATGTTACAGACGCGGAGCTCGGCTCGCTGCAAACCTTTCTCCTGCTGGTTCTTGCCATTGGCAGCATCCCGTTTGGCTACTTGGCCGACCGGTTCAGCCGCAAGACCATCATTGCCATGGGCATCCTCTTCTGGAGCGTTGCGACGTTTGCCGGCGGATTCACTTCCAGTTTTCTTTTTTTTCTGATCGCCAGGGCAGTTGTCGGTCTTGGCGAAGCTGCCTACGCGCCTGCGGCTCAATCTATGATTTCCGGCGGATTTCCGCAGGAACGCCGCGCCATCGCGCAAGCCATTTTTGCTTCCGGCATGCTTCTGGGGGGCGCCGCGGGCCACGTTCTGGGCGGCATCATAGGTCCGCGATACGGATGGCAAGCAGCCCTGTTCATTGTAGCCCTCGCCGGGATTGTTCCCGGGATCGCTCTTTTCTGGATTGACGAACCGCCACGCGGCCCCCGGTCTGAGGTGGTGCCCATCGGCAGGCTTCTCCGAGTCCCCGCGTTTGTCTCCATGATCTTTGCAGGGATTTGCATCACTTTTTCCAGCGTCTCGCTTCTGACCTGGAGCACGGATTTCGCTGTCAACTATAAAGACTTCAGCTTACGGGAAGCCTCGGTGTCGCTGGCGGTCATCGGTCTATTGGCGGCGCTCTTCGGCGTCCTGACCGGTGGATTCGTCGCGGATCGCTTGCATCGGAGCTTTTCTTACGGGCGAATTATCGCCGTCGTCGCTGCCTTCTTGCTTGCGGCTCCGTGCCTCCTGCTGGCCATTCAATCGGAAGAGAAACCAACCGTGCTGATTGGGCTCTCGATTGCCTTCTTTTTCATGTCCTGGTATCACGGCCCGGTCACCGCCGTTCTTCACGACATGATGCCGCGCCGCGCGCACGCCACTTCCGTCGGCGTGTACATGTTTGCCACGCAATTACTCGGCGGTCTCGGCCCGCACGTGGTAGGGAAAATCTCCGATCTTCACGACCTGCAACTGGGCCTGCAGATTGCCGTTGCCGTTTTGGTTTGCGGCGCGCTGCTGATGCTTCTCGTCATCCACTTCATTCGCCGCGACGGCATCCGCCATCCGACCCTCGACACCTTCCACGCCGAACCCGGCGACTGACCTTAGAATGCGGCAGCCAGGCGGCCGTATGCGCCGACGGGCAGCGCTGTTAGAGACTATTACGAGAATAAATGAGTTTCTGTGGGACGAGATGGAAGGAAAAGCGGGAGCAAGCTCCCGTACTCCAAAGGTAACTACTTGATGCCAACTTGGGTAATCAGGCGCAGGACATCGTTGTGCGCTACGTCATAAACCGGCCGGACGTCTTCCTCCTCAAGGCGTTCGCGTAAGTATTCGGCAGCCACAAAGCTGGCCTCACGGTCGGTTAAATCGCGCCCTGCCTCGCGGAATTTCACAAAGGCTGTGTGCGCCAATCCCACCACGTGGGCTTCGCCATCGACAAAAAACTTCGTGTCAATCGTGTCCGCGTGACGCGTCGCAATGCCGTTCCACATATGCGAAAAGCGGCACTGATACGTTTGCCCGCCCAATTTGGAAGTGACTTCGAATGCGCCGATGAATTGACTCATCGCGCCAGTATTCGCAAGTTGCGGGCGTGTCGTCACGCGCTCTCCTCTTCAACAGTTCTCAGATGTCAGTACCAAGTTCATGGTAAGGAAGAAATGATTTTTCTTCCTTGCTTGCGCGATTCTTTCCCTGTCATCTACTGACTGCCGCAGCGGTCTCCACTTGCGAGTAACTCCGAATTGCCGCTCCTACGCCAGCTCCGCTGGGGACGCGGAAGCCCTGATCGAGCAGACTTTTTTCCAGCGCTGCCAAAAACAGCAGCACGAAGGGTTTCTGGCTGCAGTAGCCCATCAACCCCACTCGCCAGATTTTCCCCCTTACCGGCCCGAAGCCGCCGGCGATTTCAATATTGAACTCGTCGAGCAACTGGTTGCGCACTTTCACATCGTCAACGCCGCCGGGTATCATGACCGCCGTGACCGTTGGCAAACGGTCTGCCGGATTTTTTACCAGTAGGTCCAGCCCCATGGCTTCGATGCCCGCGATCAGCGCAAGCTGATTTACGCGATGCCGCTCCCAGCGCGCGTCGAGCCCCTCTTCCATGACCAGGCGCATTGCTTCGCGCAGTGCAAAGATCAGCGAAATCGGAGGTGTGTGATGATACAGCCGGTCTTTGCCCCAGTAATTCATCGCCGTCGTCAGGTCGAAGTACCAGCTCTGCACTTTGGTCTTGCGCTTGCGAAACACTTCCTCGGCGGCCGGGCTCACTGTGATCGGCGACATGCCTGGAGGCGCGCTGATGGCTTTTTGTGAGCCGCTGAAGCAAATGTCAATCCTTTGCTTGTCCACAGCAAGCGGCACGGCCGCGAGCGAAGCCACGGTGTCCACGATCAGCAGCGCACCTAACTCGTCCGCGACTTTCCGATAAGCATCGATACCGGTTACTACGCCGGTCGAGGTCTCTCCGTGGGCAAAGCCGATAACGTTGATCTTCTTACCTTTGCCCGCCCGTCGCACATCGTCCGCGTCCACCGGCTTTCCGTAAGGCGCCTCCACCTTGATGACTTTCGACGACGCTCGCGTAGCAATCTCATACATGCGCTCGGAAAAAACGCCGTTTACCGCCACGATGCCTTCATCGCCTTCTTCCAGAGTGTTCAGTACGGAAGCTTCGATCCCGCCCGATCCGGAGGCCGAAAGCGGCATAGTAATCCGGTTTTCCGTCTGAAAAATCTGCCGCATGAGGATTTGCGTCTCGTCCATACACCCCTTGAACCACGGGTCCATGTGTCCGACTAGAGGCGCAGACATCGCTCGGTAGACGCGCGGATCAATGGAAGACGGTCCGGGAGTCAGCATCAACCGAACCGGGGGATTAAGTTCGCCAATTTGTTGCGTCATGACCTTTTGCCCTTCTTCGTTACTGCATTTGAATCTGGTTCTTGAAACCGGCACTGCCCGCGAAGGTGCTCTCGGAGACTTAAACTGCCGCAGCGCGAACTCCAATTTTCGCGCAAACCCCATAGGCGCGCAACCGCAATCTGGCCCATATTTGGCGCGGAGAAGGCAATTTGGCTGGGCCGGCGCCTGCCCCTTGTCTGAAAAGGTCAGTTTCAGAATTCTGCGGCTGCAAAGGGTTTAATTCGTGTCATTCTCGTCAGGAAAACCAGACCTGAAGGAGCTTCCTCGATGGTGAGACCGCTAGTTCTTTTACTTGCGCTCGTCTGCCTGCCTTTTCCGCAAAGCATTTCCAGGGCGCAAGGCGACGAGGGCAATTTTTGGCCACCATCAGGGACAAATCCATTCAGCTCACCGTTGAAGTTTCTGAGGACATGAAGCTGCACCGCCACGGCGATACCGTAATCGTCACCGGTTCAACGCGTGAAAAGGGCACGGAGAAAGGGAAACTATTTTCGCATCTCGGCCGCTTCACCGATACCAGGATCAAGAAGGACGGCCAGTGGCTTTGCATTGCGAGTCAGCTCAGCTTAATCGGCAAGTAGCAGCGTTCCTTGACGATGAATTGATTCACCCCGCTGTTCCATGCCGATGCGGGCCGCACCCGACTGAACCCAATAAGCTCGAAGCCGATAGTATCCAGCGAAGTAATTGTCAACGTTTAGAAATTCAGACCAGCAAGCTAGCATTCGGGCTTCTGGGAGTAAGATAGCACCCTATGTCGGTCCTGCCGGCCAACGAACAGCTAAAGGATCTTCGCTCGAGGCTAGGCATAACTACGCGCGACGTGGCGGAATTCAGCCAGCGCATAGCGGAAACAGAGGGTAATCCGGAATTTCAGATCTCCAACGCGTGGCTTACGCAAATCGAGAATTCCGACTCCGTGCCCAGTATTTTCAAGCTGTACAGTTTAAGCGCCATTTATCGGATGAAGTTTACCGACCTGCTGCAACTCTACGGGCTGGACCTCCAGAAGTTGGGGCTCCACCAGCTGGCTTCCCCGCTGCCGCACACGCACCTGACCTCGCTGGAAGTCTATGACGCGGACCGTACGGTTTCTTTTCCCATTCGATTTGACCGATCCTTCGACCTGGACAACACCAACCTTCTTTCTCGCATTGTCGAACTCTGGGGGGAAGTGCCGATAGCCTTGATCCAACATCTTGATATCCGGCACAGCCAGTATGGCTATGTCGGCCTGCAGGATTACACGTTATATCCGCTGCTGCGCCCGGGTTCCTTTGTGCAGATTGACTCGCGCGTCCGGAAAGTACAACCGGTTCGACGCCGGACTGAATTTGACCGCCCTATCTATTTTGTGGAGCTGCGCGACGGCTATGCCTGCGCGTGGTGCGACCTTCTGGATGATCAGCTCCTGCTGCTTCCCCATCCGTTGTCGCCCTGCGCCGTGCGAAAATTCAAGTATGGAACCGATGCTGAAATTGTCGGGCAGGTGACGGCCGTGGCGATGCGGCTCAGCGACGCGACTGACTCGGCTCCTGACGGAAACGCAAAATTGCCAAGGCGAGTCTGAGATTGGAAGTAAGCAACCGTGCGACCGTGATATTTACGTCGGTGGGAATTGCGATTCGATACGGCTCCAGCTTCTGCCACATCCGCAGAAAGTCCGCAGGGTTTTCCCTGGAAGCTCGCAGGTACGTTTCAAGGTCGCTGACCAAGTTTTCCAGCGCAAAGGCGGAGACCTTGTAAAAGGCCTGCCGGTGCGCGATTTCCAAGGCTTTTCGTGCAACCTGCGGGCTGAAGCGGCTGGCGAGGCCTTCGTGGTAGTAATTTCCCGTGTTGTAATCGCGAGTTGAGGCCAGATAGATCAGGCGGCCAAGTTCGCAGGAAATCCTGGAAAGTGAACGGTTCAAGAGATCGTCATAAGCATCTTGTACCGGCACGAGTTTGACCGCGGCACTCATGCTCGCGCAGCTCCATTTACAGCAGACGAGATGTGGCTCAGGAGAATCGCACACCATCCAATTCGCGCGTTCGATTTCCGGATTCGAACTCACTCAAGACACTGCCGATGCGCTGAGTGAGTTTGTCCGCGCGCAAAGCCATTCCCTGGAGCCTGTGAGGGCCTGCCAGCCCAATCAAGAAAAATAGAACTCCACAAATAAATCTAAGCTGAGCATATTGGAGAAATATCCGCACTTCCACCGCGACTTCGATATCCCTACTCTGGCGGCTCGCCTCCAAGTGATGCTGCATGATTCGGCGGATGGCCGCCGTCGTTTGTTGCACCCAAAGCAACGCCACGGCGTTGCGCTCCCGGAGAAACTGTCTTTTCAGAACGGGCGACTCCAATTCCGAAACGTAGGTAAGGTCTTGGCTCGAAAAGATTCGAGAGACAAATTCCGGCGGACAGGTCTCGACGGGGCCATCCTGGTCAGGCAGCCACTCGTCTCGAACGGCAGACAGATGCCGCGATTTCCAGTCCGCACTGATCCACACGAGTATCAGTACGAGAAGAACGACGGCGCCGGCCAGCGCGCTGGAGGTCCCAATCACGAGCCCACCACCTTCGCCAGATAGCCGCGTCCTTCTCGCAGTCTCCGGATCGTGGCTGCGGCAATCTTTTGGTATTGCTCTTCGAGGTGCACTGTCCTTCTTGGCTCAGGATTTGGAGCATAGGACCAGAGATGGACCACCCAAAGACCAAGGACCCCGAGATAGGAGCCGGGATTGACGTGAGTCCAGAATGTGTAGAATCTGCCACCGTCGTTGGTAACGAACGTCAGTTGAATCACGCTGATTCCCACAAAGAGACCATATCCGAGGAGGATGCCTCTCAGATTCCGTCCGAAGGGAATTGAATAAAACAAGAAGAGAACCACAAGCGCAATAATCGCGAGACTCTGTACGGTCCGCAGCGCCCGCTCAAATTCTATTGTAGTGGTTGCTGACCACCAGTGCGGGTCATTCCACGCCCCGACCAACCCTTTTGTAACCGCCATGACAAACAGGAACGCGAGTAGATTTCGGGCCATTCGCGCCGTCCCGGGGTATGCGGCCAGCCCTACGCGGAAAATTTCGAATACCACGGTGCAACCGATCAAGATTGCTAAATACTCCGTGATCCAGTAAACCGGCAGGTAGAGCTGTGGGCGTAGGTGATAAATCGAAAAGCGCAGGAGGGATTGCATCCAAACGAAGAAAACATAAGCGTAAAAAACGGGATACCGTCCGAAGAGCTTGCCTTGCAGCCCTCGCACCAGCAACAGAAGCTCAAGCGCGATGCCACAGCACCAAATGACCAAGCCAAACATTTGCCTCCGACCTAGATCTAGTCAGATCCCTCGGAGCTAATGCTAGCATGAGCGGAGGGAAGAGCTGCTTTTCATCTTCCCCCGCTCTTGAATTCCCTTCTTAGGATGCGACGCCGAACCAGGGCAACGGAGTTGGCTTCGGCTGCGGGTCTGTTCCATCAGCCATCAAGATGACCGCGCCGTTGGACTGAATTGCGGGCAGATTGTGCTTTCCTACGTTCAAGAACGGAACTGGTACCCCCGAGAACACAGCCACAGCAGCGGATAGAACCAACATCAAAAGTGCGACCTGAATTCGCAGTCTCGTCATTTGTGACTCCTTGAAGTAAGTGGGGACGATGGAAGCTTGGATCGTGACGCCCCATTCCCAGCCCGAGCTAGGCTACGAGGGAAACCAGGAAGGTGCGCTGTTATCAGATATCTGGTTGGCATCCCAACCAGAACGCGTGGAGCAAGGTCTTACCGGCGGATGAAATACTCAGAGTCGAAGCAGAATCGTGAAGAACTACGGCAGCAGAACCGGTCGCTAGCAAGCAAAGTGCATAACACTTCAATGCTGAAAGACCGCCCGCCAGGTAACGCACTTCGGGCAGCGTCCGTAGAGTCTGGTGATTGACTCATTTTGGCTTAAATATTGCCTGCTTGCCGCCCGGAATTCGTCAGGCATACCTTGGAAGTGTTTCAGCATTGGTAAGTATTTAGATATTTAGAATCACTTCCGGAAATACTGCGGCGAACGTCCAGTAAAGTCGCATGTTCCATCGGAATTCTGCTGGAGGCGCCCCAGCGGTTGTGATCCCGAGCGTGCCGTAATTTCTGAGAGCCTAGCGCCAGTCTCTGACGAATACTGGATCATGGATGCTGACAGCTACGGCCACAGACGCTTCGCGCATCCAACACCAGCCAACGGTCTTCCCGTAAGTGATTGTCCCAGGAGCAGAAAACTACATCAACGAACGGCGCCAGACAATATTCGTCAAGGAGGACGAATTATTTTGCAAATCCAAAAAGGTGAGCGGTGGCGTTGTCAGAATTGGGAATGCAGGGGCGAAATCCTCGTGACCATGTCGAGCGGTGCGCAAAGCGGCTCCAATCCGCGGTGTTCTTGCGGCGAAACCATGAAGAAACCCTATCTCCAGCCAACCCTAACTACATTTGAATCGGAGAAGGAAGGGTGCAACAGATTTGAGGGGTCGGCAAATTGACCGCTTGCTTTGCGCCGGATCATCCCTAACGAGGAGTACGAAGGTTTTGCCCTATATCGTGCGAGGGGGTAGGTTCCAACATGAGGGTTTTCAGGGGATTCGCGATTATTCTTACAGTGGCGCTAATTTCACTCGGAATTTTTATCCTCTACGACCCCCTGGCACGGCGGAGTGCGGCAGCTTCTGACGGCGTCATACCTGGCGCCGTGCTCTTCACTTTCGCTCTTGTCCTGCTCTATTTCCTCTCAAGGCCAACTGTCAAATGAAAGGGCGAGCACAGGAGCGGAACGCTGCCTTGGCGGAAGCCTTACCTCCGCCGGAATGCCGCGCAGAGTTCATATTCTATGCGCGAAATCAATCGGGCAAATTGCATCCTGTCGAAGTTCTCGGTCATTACGCTTGCGATTTCAGAAGGCCGGACTGGGCGCATCGATGGGACGACTGGAATTCCGGCCGGAATCCTTACTTGAATCTCTTCCTCTGTGTCAAACATGCGCGCGAACTCGGCCTGATGTGAACGGCAATTGGCTCGACAGTCCCGCTTCGAAAAATCAGTTTCAATGGCGGTTCTGAGCAATTTCCGAGCTGTAGTAAAAACTCAGCGCCCGTTGGAACCGCTCGGCGCGGCCGGGACTTGATTCCCGCTGGATCATGGTCGTCAAAATAGGCTCCAGAAATCGTCCGAACGTTTTCAGCGTGGCGTTGTCGCCATCGTCGAGTGCTCTCTCCACCGCTTTTTCCGTCGCCGGGGTAACGATCTCGAGCCGGCCGACAAAGACACGCACGGTCTGCGCGGGCGCAGGATGAATCGTCAGCGGCAGAACTCCATCCACGAAAGTCCTGGGCACGATGTAGAGCAGCCGACTGCCCTCCTCAAACCACGAACTGCGCCACGTCTCGACCATGGCGTGCGCTTCGTCCTGGTAAAGGCCCTGAGCAACCAGCATTCCTTCCAGTTCCCTGCCCAAGTCATTCATCGAACCGGTCAATTCCGGCGGATCCAAGAAGGCATCCTTCTGCAATGCGCCAGCGATGCGATAGCCGACCCTTTGCCCGCGGCGCTCAAACAGAATCGTGTTGGGAATCTCTTCCTCGCCGCGGTTCTCGAGCATCAATTTGCCCGGGCTGGTCACCGTTGCCGCCACGGGCACGGCAAACGTGGACACGCCGCGATAGAACAGAAACTTTTCCTGTTGTTCCCCTGCTGGAGTCGGGACACGGAGGGGCGTCGAAGAGGTCAAACGGGCGGCGTAATAATGATTATCAGGGTTCTCGCGCGGAAACTCCGCTCGCAGACTTGGCGAGACCGTTACGACATCCCATGCAATGCTACCGTCCGCGTGATGCTGATAGAGCGTGCCATCAAAAATGTTGGCGGCAGACTCAACACGGCTTGCGCGCGGATACCATTCGGTGATGATCCCCTTGGAGAAGCTAACCTTGACCGAGACAGTCTCCTTCCGCGAGTCATAAAGATAGAGAACAGGCGTTTCCATGCGTACGGTGCCGCGAAGGCCAAGCTTGAAGCCAGCATTGCGAAAATGCTCGACGAAACTAGGGAGGTCCGTGGACCCGGTAAGTGGTGACCATTCCACGGCACCTCCGTCCTTCCCAGCGACGGATGTAAACGTTCCCCACTCGTGCGCGGTGAGACTCGAATAGACAGGGCAGGCGTCCCGGCCGAACGCGTTGGAGTGTCCATTGTGTAGCGGCGGATCTTCAGAAACGCTCGAGGTGTGAGCTGAGATGGCAAAGCAACCAGCGAGCAGAACGTATAAAATGAATGGCAACGGTTTTCGCGGCATGGCCGGCCTTCTTGACGCCGTAGGCGTTTGGTGTTTCCCGTACATCCGGCCAAGACGTCGGGAAGCTCGCAAGTGTTAACCGGTGGTTGAAGACCGGTGCATCAAGCCAGCGATCTCATTTGATCTGTCCTCAGTCAGTGGTAAACCGCTTCATCGAATAACACTTTCAGATCGCGGCCGCTCGCCTTCTCCATGGCTCGCTCGAAATCTCCAGAATCCACCAGCCGGCGCACGTTTCCGGACGTATACAAACCTATCCCTCGCCAGAAAATTCCGTCGCCCAACTCGCTCCTCAGGCGCGCCAAGAACAACGCCCCCTTTACGTACGGGATTGGCCCTAGCGCCTCGTGCGCGTCCTTCCACTTTTCCCAATGCAGCGCGCGATCCTTCCCTGCCGCGCGCAATTTCTTCAGGTGCTCCTGCAATTCCGCGATTTGCTCCTCATACGCTGCCCGCCCCAGGTGCTTCTCGATATAGGCATCGGACATGAATTCCGCAAACCCTTCGTTCAACCAGAAATCGGACCACGAGCAAATTCCCACGCTCACGCCCCACCATTGGTGCGCCAGTTCGTGGGCCATCAATTTGACATCACCCTTGTCCACTAGATCGGCAAGGTCGTCCCGGCCAAGGAGTGCCATTCCCGCGGCCTCTTGCCCCAAGCTGCTTATCGGCAGGAACGCTTGCGCGTAGTCCGAGTTCATCGGATCAACGGAAGCTATAGTTCGGAGAAATGCATAAGCGTCCGCAGTCTTGGCGAATACTTCTGCTTTTCTATCCGTCTTCTGCGCGTAAATAGAAAACTTGCCGTCAACCGCGATTCCAAGCCGTGCAACGCTAAAGCTGAACAAATAGGTTTGCACCGCATCCATCTGCTCAAAAACAAAGTGATCGCCATCCTGTCCGCGCCATTCTTTCCCCCGAGTCCCGGGCCCCACGGCCCGGAATCCACTTGCACCATGGGTCATCGCCGTCAACGGAACTACTATCTCCAGTTTCAGAGTGGCCCGCTGGCCTGGCGAATTGTCGCAAACCGTCCACGCCTCGCAATAAAATGCCGTCAGCAATCCCGCATTATCGTCAAACCAGCGAAGGCCTCGTGCCGGAGCAGCCGTATATTTGAGCTCCAGGCTGTGCCTGCCGGCTGAACGCAAGCTGACCCGGACCGCCTGATCGGCTAACGTCACTTCGCCATCCGCAACATTCGCGCTGACAACGTGTAGGCCGGCCTGCTTCTGCCACTCCACTACTCCTCGATCGGCTTGAAATTCGATGCGCTCGTCGCCTCGCAGGAGCTGGTGCTCGAAATCCGGTACCAGCTTCACGGAGTAACGCGTGGCCTGGGCCAACGCCGCCGCGCCCGAAAAGGCGCAAACAATGCACGCCAGAGTGAGTCTGCCGAATCGATTCAGACGGAACATGCGCGAAAGTATACCGCAGCACCGACGCGGGCAGCCGTTTGAAGAATCGACAACCGAAAGAACGCGATCAGGGCGATTCAACTTCTTTCAGGCAATTGACATCAGGCGAGAAAAAAATGGGACAGACGGGGATGTCTGCCCCTCTGTGTTTCAAAAGATCCCGCGTTACGCCGCGAGCCGGTCTTGGGTGAGCAGATGCACAGGGACTTTGCGGAGATCCCATACGATGCCGAACCAGGAGAGAACCTTCAAGGTGTAATAAGTGATGTCAATCTCCCACCAAAAGAAGCCCTGGCGCGCCGAGGCCATGAAGTGATGATGGTTGTTGTGCCAGCCTTCGCCCAGCGTGAGCAGCGCGAGCAACCAGTTGTTCTTGCTGGTGTCGCTGGTTTCGTAGCGGCGCGAACCAAAAAGGTGCGAGAGCGAATTGATCGTGAAGGTGTCGTGCCACAGGAGCACGGTGCTCAGGCAGAAGCCCCATACAAACAGCGGCCATCCGCCGATCAGCCACAGGACCACGGCGAGCGCAACGGGCGGCACCAGGTGATACTTATTCAGCCAGCGCAGTTCGGGAAACTTGGCGAAGTCGGCGATGTATTCGATTCGCGTGTCGTTGTATTTGTCGGAAATGATCCAGCCGACGTGCGACCAGAAAAATCCGAAAAGAGTCGGCGAATGCAAATCCAGCTCCTGGTCCGAATGCCGGTGATGGTGGCGGTGATGCGCAGCCCACCACAGCACGCCCTTCTGTGAAGAGGTCATGGCCATGAACGCGATCACGAACTGGAAAACGCGGCTGGTCTTAAAGGAGCGGTGTGAGAAATAGCGGTGATAGCCCGCGGTGACGAAGAACATCCGCACGACCAGCAGTGCCAGGCAAGTGACCAGGTAATACCAGTGAAACGGCATGAAAAAAATCAGCAGCGAAGCGATGTGAATGAGCACAAACGGCATGGAAAGAAGAAGCGAAATGCGCGAGCCATTCGGCAGCGGTATAGATAAATAGCGAGAAGCTGAAGCCATCCGGCAAAATCCTCCGCGTCCCGATTCAGACGCTTGTGAATGCATCGTTCCGCGAGCGCAAGAGGTCCGGCCGGAACTTCGCGCCACGAACAAACAGTTAAAGTGTACGGTTGCGTTGAAAAGCGGTCAAGCGCAGCGAAGTACAGGTTACTTAGACTAAGATGCCCGGGAGTACAGGTTGGTTGTGAAAAACCGACAATTAACTTTCTCTAAGAGGAACTTCGCTGGCGCTGTGACCGAACCAACAAGAATTTCTTCCAGGGAATATGCTATCGTCGCTATACACCGGTAGAATCAGGAGAATCGGCCCTGAAAAAGAGCAGGGTCACAAAGAAAAATGGCTGAACGCCCCGTTCTCGTTGGACTCATTCCGCAAGTCGTCGTGATCGATGAAGGCGACCAGGTTTCCTGGATCTCCGACGCGGGCAATTTGCGCGTCGAATTCGATGTGAACCGCTGCCCCTTTTCGTCGAATGTTTTTCAAGCCCCCGCTGGGATGCGCCTGCTCAGCGGTCCGCCGCGCCCCGGAAGCAAAGCGGCGACGTACAAGTACCGCCTCTGGCTGAACGATCAGCTCGTTGGCCATGGCGAAGTCATTCTGCGCGAAAAATAATCGTCTGGAAATCAAAACGCCGGAAGGGCGCCAGAAGGGCGCAGTTCCCTCCGACGTTTCTTCGCTGTTATTCTTGCCTACCGGCCGGCCGCCAAACCCTTCATCAGTTGGGAAAGCGTGCCGAGAGCGCCTGCATGCTGGCCGGACTGCGCCGAGCCAGCGAGTCCGCTCACCGCCATCACTTCATCGAAAAGTCCCATAGGGTTCTCCTTTGAATCCGAGAGAGCAACTGTAAGGCGGCCCTGTCTTTATCGGATATTTTTTCCTAATTCTTTTTCGGCGCTGCCTTTGCGGCGCCACCAGACTGCTTCGCGATCACTAGTGCGGATATTTTCTTATAGGTTGCCGCGGGAATGATTTTCTTGCGAGTCAGATCGGTTTTCATTTTGTAGGGGCGCCCGTCGATGATTTTTTGCGCATAGACGTCGCCAATTCCGGGCAGGGCCTTTAACTGGTTCAAAGTTGCCGTGTTCAGGTCGACAAGATCGGCGGCGGGGGCGGCCGCCGCTTTCGAATCGGACTTCGCAGGAGCGGCTTTCGTCGCGGTTTGAGCGTTCGAAACAACGACAGCCAACATCAGAACAAGTGCAGCGAGCAATACTCGGGTGATTTGTCTCTTCATATGGTTCTCTCCTGTTAATTAGTTTTGGGAAATTCCACGCCTATTCTTTTTCAGCTGCGCGGAAGCCGGCTTTTTGGGCGTCCGCTTCGGTCATGTACTTGCCCTGTTTCGTCTTTCCATACCAGCGAGTTCCGGGCTTGTGATAGACGCCGGAATCCGTGTTCACCCAGACCATGCCGGCGCTGTTTGCGGGAGGCGCCGGGCGCGTGGCGGGCGCCTTCGAGGCGCTTACAGGAGACGCACTCGCGGGAGTGGCGGGCTGGCTGGAGGGGGCCGCGGGAGCGCTCGCCGGGACAACGGTTGGCGATTTTGCTGGAGGGGTAGCGGAGGAAGCCGCGGCAGGAGGAGTGTCCGTCGATTTCGCCGACTTTTTCGAACGGCTCTTCTTGGGGGTGGCTTTGTCCGCGCTTGCGGCGGCCGATGCGGGGGCTGCCGCAGCAGCTGCATCAGTCGAGGCGGTACCCTTCTTCGAGCGAGACTTTTTGGGAGTGGCGGAGCTGTCTGAAGGAGCACTCTTATCCGCGGGCTGCTGCGCGGCTTGCGCCCAGATGGAAACAGTACCGGCAAGGAGCAACAGGGCTGCGAACAGGGCAATGTATAGACTCTTGGCCTTTTTCATTTTGAAGTTATCCCTTCGCCCGCGCCGGCTGAACCATTCTGCCAAGTATGCTCCTAAGAGTGCGGCTGGGTGGGGCAGGCGGCTTCAGTTGCTCGTCGCGGGTCTTCGCGGTGGAATCGGCGCATCATGGTCCTAGAACGAGTGGGAAGTCAAGATGAATGAAATAGTTGAAGTTGCAAGTGCGCGGCTCATCAGTGGGTGTCCCCAATGCGAAATTCGAACGGGAACTTTAGTGCCACGCTTGGGGAAATCAAGAAGTGAGGAAATTACCGCTGGCCAGGACAGTTTAGCCGCGTTACTTTGGGGCGGGGATTTACGTCATTAAGCCATGAGAAGAGTTGATACGGGGATCGTCATGAGGATATCCGAAAAACTGTTGTTGCCTTTGAGTTTGCTGCTTTTACTTGCGGCAACGGCAGGCAGCGCGAAGGCGCTCACGCCGGGAGCAGGGGGGCAGGACCGCGGAGCTGAACCAACCGCGAGATTAACCCAAAAGCCAGAAGACGGCCGGGGCCAGCCGGTCTTCGGGAAGATTACTGTAATCAATAAAGGTTCGCTCGAACTGGCCAAGCCGGACGGCTCGACTGTGACGGTGAAGTTTACGGATAAAACGGAATTCCGCAGGGACCGGCAAGAATCGAAGCCGGCCGATTTCAAGATAGGGGATGTGGTGATCGTGCGCGGGGAGGAAAATCCGGATCACAGCGTGACCGCGCAGACGATTGGCGGACGATCGGTTGGGACAGCGCAGGGTGGCCGGGCGCTTGGAGAAATGGGAAAGGATTTTGTCGCAGGAGAGGTAAAGGCAATTGACCCGCCGAATCTAACCGTATTGAGAGCGGACAAGGTCACGCAAACCCTGGAATTGACCGAGGAGACCTCGTTGCGCCGAGGGCGGGAGAGCATCACGATGGCAGACATCCAGCCCGGCGACCATGTGGTGATTCGCGGAGCCGTGGAGAAAAATGCGTTTGTACCAAAAAACGTGATGGTGCTCTCGTCCGAGCAATGGAAACAGATGGAAGAACTGCGCAGAATGGCAGGCGTAGGCCCCGATGGGAGTGCACCAGCCGGCGGCAAGCCTGCAACCGTCCCGAAGAGCAATCCACCGCAGCCCTAGCCGACTCGTGGAGACCAACATTTGAATTCGAAAGCTCGAGGCATCCTTCTATTAGTCGCGTTCCTTCTTGCGCCGGGCTTGCGCGGGCAGGATGCACCGCCGCCTTCGCCGCCACCACCAACGCAGTCTGCGCCGGCTCCTGCTGCGGCGCCAACCTATGAGATCAATGGTTCGGCGCGTAGCGGCAAAACGGCGCTGCCGGGAGTGACTATAACCGCAGGGAATACGCTGACGGGCAAGAAATACTCTGCGGCAACGAATTCCGAGGGCAAATTCACTTTCTCTGGCGTGACGCGCGGAAGATATGTAGTGCGCGCCGAGTTCATGGGATTTGCTCTGTTCACGCAGGAAGTGGTGCTGAACCCCGAAAATCCGTCAGCAAAAGTAGACGCGGAATTGATCTTGGCTTCGCGCCAACAGGAGCAGTCAAACAACATCAATGCGGCAATGGCGGCGGCTGGCCGGGGATTTCAGAGCCTGGCGATGGACAGTGCACTTTCTTCGCTTGCAGGTGGAAACTCCGGCCTCGGCGGAGCAGGTGGGCTTGGCGGAGGCCAGGGTAACAATGATGTTTCAAGCCTGCCGCTGAACGGCGCGGGAGCAGAAGGGCCGACCGAGTCGGTAAGCATCAGCGGGGCGCAAGGAAGGACGCAGGACTTCGGCGGCGGGAGTGAAGACGATCTGCAACAGCGGATTCAGGAGTTTCGCGATCGCATGCAGCGTGAAGGTGGCGGTGGTTTCCCGGGCGGCGGGGGCGGCGGCTTCGGAGGGCCTGGCGGCGGAATCATCGCCATCGGCAGAATGCCCAAGGGATTCAACATCAATCAGCCGCATGGAGTCCTGTATTTCTCCGATGACAACGCAGGATTCGATGCCCGACCGTACTCGCTGACCGGCATCGAAGGACCAAAGGCGGACTACAACCAGGCGCGTTTCGGCGTGAACGTCGGCGGCCCCCTGAATATTCCCAAGATATTCAATGGTGGCAACAAATGGTTTTTCTTTGGCGGATGGAATGGATCGCGCGGCAGTTCGCCATACGATGCGTTCTCGACAGTGCCGACGGCGGACGAACGCAACGGACATTTTGCTGCAGCGACATACAACGACGGCAAGCCCGTCCAAATCTTCAATCCCGAGAACGGACAGCAATATCAGTTCAACGGGGCGGCGAATGAGATCGATCCGACGTTGATTAGTTCAGCGGCAACGGCGCTCTTGAAGTTCATTCCATTGCCGAATATCGGGCCGACGGCTTCCGGCCAGAACTTTCACTACGTGACGTCCGCCGAGAGCAATTCCGACTCCGTGATTCTACGGTTGGTCCACAATTTCAGCGCCAGCAACGGTCCCGGATCCGGCCCATTCGTGATTGGGGGCGGCGGTGAGGGTGGCGGCAGAGGCAGAAGGCGCGCACAGAACAACATCAATTTTGGACTGAACTGGTCGCGCAGCTCGAGCACCATCGTGAATCCTTTTCCCTCGCTGGCGGGAGGAACGGGGTCGCAAGGACTGAATGCCAGCGCGGGGTGGACCTATGGAAAAGGCCGTGTCACAAGCATTTTCCGTGTGAACTACAACCACAATCATCTTTCGACGACGAACCTCTATTCGAACACCACGGACGTTGCCGGTCCCGGTGGCGCGGGGATAAACGGAATTTCGAATGACCCGTTTGACTGGGGATTGCCGGGAATCAGCTTCACCTCGTTTGGAGGGCTGAACGATCCCACGCCGCACCGCGAACTGGACCAGACATACTCCGTTTCAGAGACAGTTTCGTGGAATCGCGGAAAACACAATTGGCGATTCGGAGGAGACTACCGGCGCATCCTACAGAGTTTCCGCTCGGCAAGAAACGCGGAGGGCAGTTTTGTATTCACGGGATTCGCCACGTCGCAATATGCAAGTGGAAGTACGCAACCCGTCACAGGTACCGGATACGATTTTGCAGACTTCCTGCTCGGTTTCCCGCAACAGACTTCTTTGCAATCCGGCGCAACTTCCTACAACTTTCGTGCAAACGCGTTTGATTTCTTCGGGCAAGACGATTGGAGATTCCGCTCGGATCTTTCGTTCAATCTGGGTCTGCGCTACGAATACAACGGGCCATATACCGAGGCGAAAAATCAAATTGCGAATCTGGACGTGGCGCCTGGTTTTAATGCGGCGGCGCCGGTGCTGCCGGGCCAAGCCGGGCCGTTCGATGGAATATTTCCAGCATCGCTGGTGCGGCCGGACCGCAACAATTTCGCGCCGCGAATCGGAATTGCCTGGAAGCCTCAGAAGCAAATGGTGGTGCGGACGGGCTACGGAATCAACTACAACCTGGCCCAATACGGCACATTGATTCAAAACTTCGCGTTCCAACCGCCGTTCGCGAACACCGCGACAAACACCACCGACGTAACCGGCTTCCTTAGCACGAGCCGGCTGACTCTGATTGACGGGTTTCCCGGTTCCGGAAGCACGGTGACCAACAACTTCGCCGTCAATCCAGACTATCGCCTGGGTTACGTACAAATTTGGAATCTCGATATACAGCGCGAGTTGCCGGGTGGAGTAGTAATGAACCTGGGTTACAACGGGGCGAAGGGAACGCGGCTGGATACCGAGCGTGCGCTGGTGGTCTCCGGCGGCCAGCCGTTCATCTACGAAACATCGGAAGGAAACTCGATCCTGCACGCGGCCGCCGTGCGGGTGCGCAAGCGCATGACAAAAGGGCTGGGGCTGAGCGGGCAGTATGTGTTTTCAAAGTCCATTGATGACGCGTCATCCGTCGGCGGCGGGGGTAGTGTGGTGGCGCAAAATCCGTTCGACATTTCGGCGGACCGCGGTCTTTCTAGTTTCGACCAGCGGCACAAATTCACGGGAAACTGGATCATGGATTTGCCGTTCGGCGAAAATCGGCGGTTTGTTCCCAAGGGCGCGTGGAGCCACATTCTGGGTGGATGGCAGTGGAGCGGTGACTTCACGATTGGATCCGGGCTGTACTTCACGCCCAGAGTGCTGGGCGGAGGGCTGGACATTGGGCGGGGCGTGAGCGGATCGCTGCGCGCCAACACCATAGCGGGACAATCCATTTCGATCAGTGATCCGACTACTCTCAAGTGGTTCAATACAGCGGCGTTTTGCGCACCGAGCACGACATGCGTCAATCCGGATGCTTCCGGCTTCGGTGACGCGGGAAGAAACATTATTGAGGGACCCGGACAAGTCTCGCTGAACATGTCGCTCAACAAGACGATCACCATCAAAGAATCCCGCGCGCTGGATCTGCGTATTTCCGCAAATAATGTTTTCAATACCGTGCACTTCACGGCCATCAATGCGGTGGTGAATTCCTTCACATTCGGCGAGGTCACGGGAACGGGCGGCATGCGGCGCGTGACCATGACTGCACGCTTCCGGTTCTGAGGAAATGAACATGCGGCTAGGGAGGAAAACATTTTCGATCTTCACCGCGGCAGGGCTGCTCCTTCAAGCGGCCGCGCCGATGATTGCCGAGCAGAGCGAACCAGCGAGAACGAATCAAGCACGAATCGAAGTTACGAGCGAGCTTGTGCTGGTGAACGTGGTCGCACACGACAAAAAGGGGAACCTGGTTCGCGATCTAAAAAAAGAAGACTTCACGCTCTTTGAGGACGGCAAGAAACAGGCAATCTCCACGTTCGACTTCGAGAAGGCAGACGAACTTCTAACGGCCGGGGCGGCGGAAGCGACGGTATCGGGCGCGGCAGATCAAGGAACGCTGTTGCGTGCTGGAAACAAGGCTGCCCCTTCGTTGGATGCGCGCGACCGGCGATTGATGCTGCTCTTCTTTGATTTTTCGGCGATGGAGCCGGAACAGATCGAACGCTCGGTAGAAGCCGCCAGGAATTTCGTGAGCACCAAGATGCAGCCGGCCGATTTGGTGGCGCTGGTATCGCTGGCTACAAACATGCACGTTGACCTTGATTTCACGGACGACAAAACCAAACTTATTGCGGCGCTCACCGCGTATTCGTCAGGACAAGGCCAAGGTTTCGACAATGGCAGCACGGGAAGCTCGGAGGGCGCAGCGGAAACAAGCGGCGCATTCTCGGCCGACGATACGGATTTCAACACATTCAATGCCGATCGCAAGCTCCAGGCTCTGCAGTCGCTTATGCAAGCGCTTGGTAAGCTGCCACAGAAAAAAAGCCTAATCTATTTCAGTAACGGAATTTCCCAGTCGGGCGCGGACAACCAGTCGGCGCTGCGCGCCACGACGGCTGCGGCCGTGAAGGCAAACGTGTCCATCTATTCGATGGACATCCGCGGCCTGCAGGCTCTCCCACCAGGCGGAGAAGCGCAATCGGCCAGTTTGCACGGGCAATCGGCATATTCGGGCGCCTCCGTGTTGAACGATCTAAATGGGAACGCTGCTTCACAGGACACCCTGGCAACTCTTTCTGGGGACACCGGCGGGAAGGCCTTCTTCGATTCGAATGATTTCGCCACCGTATTTTCCCAGGTGCAGAAGGACAGTTCGGCGTACTACGTTCTCGGCTTCACGAGCAACAATCCGCTGAAAGACGGAAAATTCCGCCGGCTCAAAGTGCAAGTCAACCGTGCTGACCTGAAGCTCGATTTTCGCTCGGGTTATTACGCAGGAAGAGACTTCGAGCACTTGAACCGCGCCGACCGCGAGCAGCAGCTTGAGGATGAATTGGACGCGCAGCTGCCGCGAGTGGACGTGCCGCTGTACGCAGGAGCGGCATATTTCCGGCAGGATGATTCGCACTATTATCTTGCGGTATCGCTGGTGATTCCGGGGTCGCAAATCCCGTTTGTGACGGAAAAAGAGAAAGACAACGCAACGATTGACGTGGTTGGCGAAGCACTGGCGGGCGGAAGGATGCGCGTTGGGCAGTTGCGCGACACCGTGAAGCTGGCGGTCGACAGTACGCGGCAAGTGCGGCGCAAGAACGTGCAGTACAACACGGGATTTGTGCTGGCGCCGGGCAGCTATCACCTGAAATTCGTGATACGAGAAAATCAGACCGGAAGGATGGGTTCGTTCGAGACGGACGTGCAGATCCCCGACCTGCGCAAGACGCCGCTGAAGATGAGCTCGGTGGTGCTGAGCAGCCTGCGAGCCCCTGTTGCCGGCAAGAAAAACGGGTCTAATCCGCTGGTGCGAGACCAGATGGAATTGGTCCCGAACATTACGCATGTATTCGCGCCGGATCAGCACCTTTATTTGCAGTACGAAGTGTACGATGCGGCGAAGGGAAAGAACCCGGCGCCAGCGGCAGCGTCTGCCGATGCCCAGAACGGGACGGCTAAGGAAGCTCCGACGGCCAGACCAGCAAAGGGTAGCATCCGCGTTTTTACGAGCATTGAGTTCTTGCAGGGCCCCATGAAGATTTACGAATCCAAACCGGTGGTGTCGAACGAAATGACGGCGCCGGACCGAAAAGCCGTCATCTTTCAGATGGACTTGTCGTTGCACACCTTGAAGCCGGGACTCTATCTGTGTCAGGTGAACGTGATTGACGACGTCGCCGGCAGCTTTTCCTTCCCGCGGTTTCCGTTGCTGATCCGGGACGCTGCGCCGCCGGCGCCCGACAAGGCGGATTCATCGCCAGCGGGCAAGAACCTTCCGGAGTAGCAATTGATCAAAATAAAGGACTTAGGATTAGTCGCCGACGGCAGCGCTTCGAGCCATTTCGACGGATTCGGCCAAGCCGCGGCGCATGGGACCAAGGACGAAAGCGGGGACTTCGCGCTCGGGAGTCAACGACACATTGGTAGCCTTCCGCGGAAATTCAGCGCGTCGGTCCAGCCGCAAGCCGGCTTCCTTTAGAAACTCGGCCGAAAAACCCATGTCTTCGGCGCGGTCCACGCCCCAAAACCAGAGCTTCTCTTCCTGGCGCTGGAGAAAATCCAGGGACTCCTCTAGTTTTTTCATCGCACGATCGAATGAGGATGCCAGGAAGTAAGTGCCGAGCGTCCAGGCATGCCGGGGATAGTGAACCTGGATGCGCACGCAGTATTTCCCGGTCTGATTGCGGTCTATGCTGCAGCGGTAGTCATTGCGGACGGACGAAGTGCGAGCTGGCATGTTAGTTTCACCGATCTTTAGAGTCTTGGCGCTGGGATGCCATGATAGATTCCGCTCCGAATCCCGAGGATTGGGCCCAAGACCCGACATCGGCCAAATAATCGGTTCGGGACGAATTCGGCTTAGGATGAAGACAGCAATAGGGTATCGAGACGCGCGGGGAAAGACAAGCGCACCGTTCCAATTAGTTAACACCTTTAGTTTGTGTTATTTAGACTAGCCGAACGTGCCGAAACTCTTCAACTTCTCGGGCATGAGTTTGAGTTTGCCCTCTTGCTTCAGGCGGTTGTCCAAGGCCGACTGAAAGGCTTCAAATGCCAAGTTGCGCTTGGACTGGAGGAGTTCTTCGGTCAACTGTTTCTTCTGTTTGTCGAAATCAGCGGGGTTGGGCTCCGTTTTTTCCTCGACCCGATAGACGAGCCAGTTTTGTCCGAGGCTCAGCGGAGCGGCCACGTCGCCGGCCTTCAGGTTGAACGCTGCGCTGACTTGCTTGCCGCTGGCGGTGCCGGGGATGGACCCATCGCGCGCGATGGCATCGCTCGTTTTAGGCTCGAGGCCGAGGGCACGGGCAGCGGCATCAAATTTCTCGCCGGCTTTGACACGCTTGGAGAGCTCTTCCGCTTTGGACTTCGCTAACGCGGTGGATTTTTCGCGTTTTAGGTCGGTGATCACACGGTCACGGACCTCCTCGAGGGAACCCTGGTGCGCGGGCTGGATGGATTTGACGGAGAGAACGACGTACCCGCGATCGGTGCGGACCGGCGGGTTCACCTCGCCTAGCCGTGCCTGGAAGATCGCGTTTTTCGCTTCTTTCGAATCGGCTAGCTCGAGCAATGGATCAGTCGCGCTGATGGGGCGCGTTTCGTTCACCGTCAGGTGATACTGCTTTGCCAGATCGTCGAGAGAGACCTTGTTGGACTGGCGGATGGCCGCGGACAGTTGGTCGGCGGTGTCGCTCGCGAGCTTGTCCGCCTGCGTGAGCAGGAGGGGTGCGCGGAGCGAGTCTTTCACTTCTTCAAAGGGCTTGGTGTGAGCGGTTTCTTTTTCCAGGACTTTGATGATGTGAAAACCGTATTGCGTCTTGACGAGGTCCGAAACTTGGCCGGAGGCCAGGCTGAAAGCTGTCTTTTCAAACTCGGGAACGGTTTGTCCCTGCGTGATCCAGCTTAGGTCACCACCCTTGTCCTTTGATCCCGGGTCTTCGGAGTACTTTTTAGCGAGGTCTTCGAACTTGCCGCCCTTCTTGACTTGCTTCAGAACGTCTTGTGCCTTCTTTTTGACCTCTTCGACTTCTGCATCCGTCGTCTTCCCGACGGTCATAAAGAGAATGTGCTGAACGTGCACGCGGTTCGGGACTTGGTATTGTTGGATATTGTTCATGTATTGCTGCTTGAGCATGTCATCGGAGACTTGCACGCTCTGCCGGATCTGGTTTACGTCGACTAGTGCATAGCGCGCGACGCGGCGTTCAGGCACTTGATATTTCGACTTGTTCTTTTCATAGGCCGCGCGGGTTTCGGCGTCATCCGATGAAATCTTGGCTTCCAGATCTTCTGGCTTGATGAGCGCGTAGTCCAGCTTGACCTTTTCGTTCTTGTAACGGAACTCATCCTGAAGCTCGGCCGGGCCAACGCTGATCCCGTCGGTCACGAGCTTGCGGAATTTTTCCTCGAGCAAGCCCTGGCGGATGAGCTCTTCGAATGCGGGCACGGTCAGTTGGAAGCGCGCCTGGACTTCGGCCGAATAGCGCTCCATGCCGACAAACGCGCCACCAGTGAAGGCCGTGGGAACGTACTGTCGGATGCGATCGGCGCGCTCCTGGTCAGAAACGGCGATCCCGAGGCGTTTGGCTTCGTATTCAATCTCTTTTTGAAATACCAGCTGCCTCAGAATCTGCTGGGCGTAGAGGCCCTCGAGGGGCCTCATGTTGGGATTGCGCTGCTCGATCTGGTTAAGTTGCTGGCGCACATCCTGCACGCTGACGGACTCATCTCCGATCTTGGCCACGGTATCGGTGGAGATCTCGCCGCTCACCGGCGACTGAGGGACAAGGTAGAGGAGCATGCTGCCTCCCAGGACCAGAACGACGGCCCCCAGAAGGATGCGGACTCCAAGTTTATTTTTATCTGCGCCAGCCATCCGATGAGTCTCCCACGTCAGTAGACAAACTTAAGATTATAGGAGATATAGGCACGCGCCTCAAACAGATTCGTCTGCCAGGCACGATTAAGGTATTTCTGGAGAGACGGGCAATGGGTGTTCGGGCCACTCAGCCCAACGATGCGAGGCGTGAAATAGTAGACTGCCGGGAGCGAGCCACCGCCGACGGAGGCCGCGCATCGAAATCGCATGCCGAATATCGCCAGCGCCAGGCTCCATATACTTCTTGTATTCGCCGGCACACTCGCGGCAGTGCTGCACGGGTCTAGCGGATCGCTTGCCCGAACTACGAGCGAAGAGACTCCACCAACTTTCTATCGCGACGTGTTGCCGATCCTGGAGCAGCACTGCCAGGGTTGCCATCGCACAGGGGGCATCGCGCCGATGCCGTTCGAATCGTATGAGGAGACCCTGCCGTTCGCCGCCGCGATTCGCCGTGCGACTCGGGAAAAAACCATGCCGCCGTGGTTCGCTGATCCGAAAGTGGGGAAGTTTTCGAATGATCCTTCCCTGACGCCGGCCGAGATAGGAACACTTGTCGCGTGGGCAGGAGCAAAATCGCCGGCCGGACAAGCCAGGGATGTTCCGCTGCCGCGACACTGGACCGAGAGCTGGAGCATCCCTAAGCCGGACTTGGTTTTGAAAATGCCGCAGGCTGTGCCTCTCCCTGCAAACGGTGACATTGAGTACACCTATGAGATTGTTCCGACAAACTTCAAGGAGAATCGCTGGGTGCAAATGGCGGAGGTGCTTCCGGAGCGCCGGTCGAACTTGCATCACGCGGTTGTATACGTTCGCCCGCCGGACTCGAACTGGCTGCGGCACGCGCCGGTTGGTGTTCCCTTCACCTCTTTGACACTCACGGATCCGGAGGATCGACGCGGCGCTCACTGGACGGACAGCGACGTTCTGCTCGTCTATGCGCCCGGGAGTTCACCGGACGCGTGGCCAGACAAAATGGCGAAATTTGTGCCTGCGGGTTCGGATCTTGTTTTTCAAATGCACTACACCGCCAACGGCCGGGCGACCTCTGATCAATCCTCCATCGGTCTGATTTTTTCGAAGCACGTGCCGGAACAGCGCGTGTTGACGCTGCAACTGACGAATGACCATTTCGTGATCCCGCCGGGTGCGCCTGATTACCGGGTCGAGGCGCGCGGGACGCTCCCGAACGACGCCGTGCTGCTCAGTTTTCTCCCCCACATGCATCTGCGCGGAAAGCGATTCGAGTACAACCTCATTGGCAAGATACTCAGCGCCGACGGGAAGCCGGGCTACGCAATTGAGCCTCTGCTTCGTGTCAACTATCACTTCCACTGGCAGATGAGCTACCGGCTGGCGGAGCCGCGGTTCTTAAAAGCAGGAACCGAACTTCAAGCTGTCGCCTGGTACGACAACTCAAAGGCGAACCCGCACAATCCGGATGCGGATCTGGAAGTGCACTGGGGCGAACAGACCTATGACGAAATGATGGTCGGCTTTTTCGACGTCGCGATTCCGGCTGGCGTGGACAAACAGCACTTCTTCATACGCAAATAAGGCAACAACCAGTTTTACTGACAGACCTGCACCAAGGGACAGGCGAAGTTCAGATGGGCAGGGTGCGGCCGTGCTATTTGCAGTTTGACTACGCTCGACTCCGCAATTCCTCCAAACGGAAACCGCTGTGCTAGATTGAAAAATTGGAGCGTTCGCGACAGACTCAACCGTGACTACACAAGCACCCATCGATCCAAAGTTCGCTCAAGGCCACGACAAGACGCCACGCGTCGAAGTCTACTGGAAGGCGGTCACATATAAGACGGTGATCGGCTACGTGCTATTGGCCCTGGCGATTATTTTCGCCGGACTTTACGTGGTCAAACCCGATTTGTACCAGGCGGTCTTCAAGAAATTCGAAAAGGCAGTAAGCGATCCCGAGAGTGAAACACAAGCTGCGGATCAGAAACACGCCAAGTTCGTCAACCTCGATGGGAAAGTCGAAGTCAAGAAAGTTAATTCCGTTCGATGGGTCGAAGCAGACTTCCGCACCTCCCTCGACAAAGGCGATCAAATCAAGACCGGGCCGGATGGCGACGCACGCATCACCTTTACTGACGGCACGACTTACACGATGAAGCCTGATTCGCTGGTCGTCGTCGAAGAAAACTCCTCGGATAGCAACAAACCGAGCAGCTCGGCCATCGGAATCACGACCGGTGAAGTTAACTGGGCTACGCCGACCCGCACACTTGCGGAGTCCAAAGCCCAGGTTCGTGTGGAAGACACCAAGGCACAGTTGGGCTCGAACAGCCGCGGCGCGGTGAAAGCCGATCCGGAAAACAAATCGAGTGAGATCGTGGTATCGAGCGGTACAGCTCAGGTTCAGCGGGGCCAGGAAAGAATTGATCTTGCCCAATGGGAAAAGGCGACGATTCCCAACAATGGCCCGATCCAAAAATCAAATGTGCTGGCTCCGCCCGATCTGGTCGCGCCTTTGAACCTGGCGCCAATCATCGCCGAAAATCCAAAAATATCCCCGGTACGCTTTGAATGGAAGCCTGTCCAGGACGCGGTGACCTATACGCTACGCATCAGCACTACTGCCATGTTTACGAAAACCGTGACGGATAAGAAGGTCAATGGAACAGCCGTAGAAATTACCGGCCTGGATCCGGGCGACTACTTTTGGAACGTTTCTGCGACAGACGGAAAAAAACAAACAAGCGAAGTCAGCGAAATCTTCAAGTTCACGCTGGTCGCCCAGGGCAAGTCCCAGGAAATGGTCCTGGAGATAACCAGCACTCAGGTGGTTGGACACTCTGCGGAAATCGTGGGCCGGACCGAACCCGGTGCGGCACTGATTGTGAACGGCCAATCCGTGCCGAACATCGCGCCGGATGGTAATTTCCGGCACTTCACAGAGCAGCTTGCTCCGGGGCAGCACACGATTTCGATTATCGGTTCGAATCGCCGCGGTGGAACGGCGATGAAGCAAGTTTCCATCGTAGTTCCGAAGTAAGAGATCCGAAGAAAGACCGAAGCGCCTTTGCGCTGGTCGCGGTGTCCGGAGACAATAGATGTCAGGGCTGGCCGCAGTGGGGTCAGCGCTATTGCCGGCCGGGCAGCGGAGAGTCTTTCTCCGCGGGGGGATGTAGGGATGAATAAGAACGGTTACAACATGAGGTCGGTGTTCAGCCTGTTTTCTTCCGACCTGGCCATCGATCTGGGCACCGCCAACACGCTGGTCTTCGCGCACGGCAAAGGCATTGTCGTCAACGAACCCTCGATCGTGGCCATCAACAAATCAAGCGGAGAAGTCGTAGCCGTGGGCCGCGAGGCGAAAGAGATGCTCGGGCGCACCCCCGGCAACGTTGTGGCCATCAAGCCGATGAAAGACGGCGTCATCGCGGACTTCAAGGTCACCGAAAAGATGCTGACCTATTTCATTCAAAAGGCCCACAACCGGCGCGTCCTGGTGCATCCGCGAATTGTTATCGGCGTTCCGAGCGAAATCACTCCGGTGGAAAAACGCGCCGTGCAGGACTCTGCATACCGGGCGCGTGCCAGCGAAGTGTTTCTCGTAGAGCAGGCCATGGCCGCGGCGATTGGCGCCGGGCTGCCGATCGAAGAACCCTCCGGCAACATGGTCGTGGACATCGGTGGCGGTACCACGGACATCGCGGTTATCTCCATGAGCGGCATCGTCTATTCGCGGTCTGTGCGCGTGGCGGGCAACGAGATGGACGAAGCCGTCATGCAGTATCTGAAGCGCAAGTACAACCTGCTTGTCGGAGAACGCACCGCTGAACAGATCAAGATGGAGATCGGCTCCGCCTACCCTCTGGAAAAGCCGCTGACTATGGAAGTGAAGGGCCGCAACCTCATTGAAGGCGTGCCGCGAACGGTCACTATTGATGACAGTGAAATTCGCGAAGCCCTCAGTGAATGTGTCGCGACCATTCTCAACGCCGTGCGCGTGGCCCTCGAGCGTACGCCTCCCGAGCTCTCCGCCGACATCAGCGATCGAGGCATTGTTCTGACGGGCGGCGGCGCCCTGTTGAAGAATCTCGACAAACGAATTCGCGAGGAGACCGGCTTGCCTGTTTCGATTGCGGACGACCCGCTCGCGTCAGTTGTGCTCGGCACCGGGAAAATGCTCAGCGATTTCAAACTGCTGCGCCAGGTTTGCATCGACTGAAAATTTGAAGTTGCCATGGGATAACATGCCGCCCGCAATCGTCGCTGTCGATGTGATGCCAAGTTTCACGTTTCGATTTTCCAATTTCGAGTCTCTAATTCCGGAATCGACATGGTAGGCATTCCCTCTCGCCACAAATCGCTGGTCCTTCTCGCAGGGGTCATCATCCTGCAGATTCTGATGCTGGCCGTGCAGATCAAGCGCGACTCGCAAGGACGCCTCATCCGCGTCTGGACGGTTGGCGCTGTTTCGCCCTTTGAACGGGCCGGCTCTTCCGGATTCGGCTGGTTTCGCGATACCTGGCGTCACTATTTCGCTTTGCAAAACACCACCAAGGAAAACGAGCAGCTTCGGCGCGAGAACGATACGCTGAAGCTGCAAATCTCCCAGCTTCAGGGCAAAGCCTCAGAAGCCGGTCGCCTGGCTGTACTGCTCAATTTCCGGCAAGCCCATGGGGATGTCCCCATGCTTGGTGCACGGGTGATTGGCGCGGGTGCTGGCACAGCGAGCCTGACGATTCAACTAGACCGCGGCGAGCGCGACGGCATTCGAAAAAATATGGGAGTCATCACTCCGGATGGCGTGGTCGGCAAAGTCGTCGAAGCCTACCCGAACGCGGCGCAAGTGCTTCTGCTCACGGACAAAGAGAGCGGCGTCGGCGCGATGCTGGCCGATTCTCGCATCCAGAGCCCCGTTGGGGGGCAGGGTGAGCCTCTCCTGGTAATGAAATATGTTCCGAACGACGATGAGGTCAATCTCGGTGAACGCGTCGTTACCAGCGGCATGGATCGCATCTTCCCGCGAGATCTTCCCGTGGGTACGGTCATGGAGATCAAGCCCGGCAATCCCTTCAAGCAGATTCGCATCAAGCCGGCGGCCAATCTCGAGCGCTTGGAGGAAGTGCTCGTTCTTCTGTCGTTGCGCCCCCTCGAGACGAAAACTGAAGCGCATCCTGCCGATGCTCAGCCATCCGCGCCAAACGCATCTGTTCCTCCGCCGGCGGCAAGACGATGAACGACGCGTTTGATATCCGCGGCGAATCTCACATTGAAGTTCACAAGTTTCGCGCGGGCGCGATCATCATTGCCACGTTGCTGGCGCTGGTGATCCAGGCATCATTTCCGATTCATTTTGCGAAGGCCGCCGTCCTTGATTTCCCTCTAATGGTGACGATTTATTTTGGCTTGAGCCGGCGCAATCCTTCGACGGGACTCCTCCTGGGCATGGTCATCGGACTACTCCGCGACAGCCTCAGCGGTCCCACAGTCCCGCTCGGACTCTACGGCATCGCGGGAACGATCATCGGATATTTCGCTTCCTCGATTGGCGCACGGCTCGACACGGAGCATCCTGCCGCAAGGTTCGCGCTCACCGCAGCCTTCTTCGTCGCGCACCAGGGCTTGATCGTCGTCACTCGGCGCATCCTACTTGCACAGCCAGAGCCGTGGTTTAACACTCACCTTTTCATAGCTGCGCTCTGCAACGCATTAGTTTCCGTGTTCGTTTTTCTGCTGCTTGACCGTCTGCGCAAGAACTAACCGTTGGACAGATTCTTGTCGTCGCATGGCCGTTGCCGGAGCGCCTGCCTCTTATTGGGCGAGAAGAAACTGTTTGAAGTCGTCGTAGGTACTCGAAATGGGAAGCGAAAGCTTGTCCCGTTTCAGGTAGGCCGCAAGACGATCCGGCAAGGGCGGTGCGGTGCCGATGGCCTTCTCGACGACATCGGCAAATTTCGCAGGATGCGCTGTCGCCAACACCAAGCCCTGAGCTGGTTCGGGATGTTGGCATTTGTACGCTTCCCAGCCGAGGACGCCGACGGCGGTGTGTGGATCGGCGATGTAGTCGAACTTTTCGTAGAGCATCTTCATCGCGGCAAGTGTTTCCTGGTCGTTCGCGCCGTGACCCCAGATTTCTTTCTGCACGTATTCGAGGCGGTTGCGGCACAAATCCAGCAATCGCGGAAAATTGTTCGGATTGCCCACGTCCATGGCATTCGAATAGGTGGCCTCGGCTGCGCGCGGATGAAATTCTCCCGATCGCAGATATTCCGGGACGACATCGTTGGCGTTCGTTGAAGCAACGTACTTCGCTATTGGCAACCCGATGCGTTTGGTGAAAATCCCCGCCGTCAGGTTGCCGAAGTTTCCGCTGGGCACGGAGACAATCAGCGGCACCGAAGCCACCGGCAACTGTCGGTAGGCGGCAACGTGATAAAACATCTGCGGCAATAGCCGTCCGATATTGATGGAATTCGCGGAAGTCAGAAACGCGCGTTTGTTCAGTTCCGCGTCGGTAAATGCCTGCTTTACGAGGCGCTGGCAATCATCGAAAGTCCCCGCCACTTCGAGAGCGGTGATATTTTCGCCGAGCGTAGTGAACTGCTTTTCCTGCGCCTCGCTGATGCGCTTCGAAGGATAGAGAATCACAACGTGAATTCCCGGCACGCCTAGGAAACCATGCGCCACGGCGCTGCCGGTGTCCCCGGAGGTCGCGACCAGCACGGTTAGCGGGCGCGTTTCTCCGCGCACAAAATAGCCCATTAGCCGCGCCATGAAGCGCGCGCCAAAATCTTTGAACGCCAGTGTCGGCCCGTGAAACAATTCCAGAATGTGCAGCCCAGGCGAAAGCGAAACCAGCTTTACAGGAAAGTTGATAGCCTCGCTCACCACTTGCCAGAGCACTTCTTCCGGCGCGTCCGGCGTGGCAAAGGGCCGCGCCACGCGGAAACAAACTTCCGTAAACGGAAGCCTGCGAAATTCCTCCAGTTCTTCCGGCGAATGCCGCGCAATCTCCGCCGGCATGTACAGCCCGCCGTCGGGCGCAAGCCCGCGCAGCACGGCGCCTCGAAGCGAGGTGAGGGGAGCTTTGCGCGATGTGCTCCGGTATCTCAATGAGTCTCGCTCATCGCGCACTTCCCGTCTTGTCCTGAATCATTTTCAGGAACGCCGCGGCGCTAAGCGATCTGTCGCGCAATAGGGAGACCTGCAGCGTGCAATGCGCAAGCGCTTCATAACTTTGACGTCGCGCGGCAATCAACGCTGGATAACATCGCGTCACTGTCTCGCGCGGTTTTTCGTCCGTACGTGATTGAAACGCGCCGCGCCACAAAACCGGTTTTGGATCGCTCAAATATCGTTCGATCAGGAGCTGCTGCTCTTCTCTGGAAGCAGCCAGATGCACGATCGTCATTTGCCGTCGCAAGCGCATCAGCAAATTATTTCCGACGTAAATGACGCTCCCTGTTGTGTCGAGCACCAGACTTGTCTCGGGATGTTTCTCGAGTTCCGTCAGGATTTCATCCAGTGTATGAATCTCTGCGGCCAGGTATTCGGACTCGCGCTCGCCGTAGGTTGCGGAATCCGGCCAGCCCATCCACGCGGCAACACCGTTGATGCCCGAGCCGCCGGCAAGACGGGGGGCGAGTTTCTGCTCGATGCGGACATCGCAGGAAATCGCCGGATACGGGCTCGCAGCTAACTTCTTTGTCCAGAACGTCTTCCCTGCGCCGGACATGCCAATCAGCGCCAGCCGCAGCGGCTTTTCCCCTGTTGTTTTGACGGTCATGGGTGAACTGCTTACGATAGCCTGATATCCGCAGCCGCGGCAACCACCGCAATCACGCGGGCGCGCAAAAAAAACCAATGCATTTCTGGAACCTGTCCTCCCGGACGGCTTGCGGCCCACTCATGCTGGTGGTACGGTTAAAAAGACTGTTGCTGCGTTGGGCAGCATTAGTCCGGCGGTGATTCGGGCGCTCCGGGAGATTTTTTCGGTTCCCAGGTTCGAGGAAATTTTCGACGGACATTTTCGGCGTGACCCTGTTCTTTAAGTAGGGTCCACTCGAAACCCACGCTGCGGTTTTTTTCGTGACGCGAGTTTAGTCGGGCCAGTCGAGTCAAACTGGACCGGACCGGGCGAGAAGCCCTGAGAAAAAGTACTCGCGCGCGGGGTTTTCGTGTCGTACTGGTTCCGCAACGACAATCGATTGCCGCAAGCGCGGCTGGCCGTGGCTTCCTACATCATCGTGGGAATGGTCGGCGTGCTACTGCTCGGCTTCTGGAAGCTCCAGGTCATTGACGCTGACAAATACAGCTCGATGGCCGAGCGCAACCGCGTGCGTTACATTCCAGTGATCGCACCCCGCGGCCGCATGCTGGACCGCGATGGCCGCGTGCTTGTTGACAACCGTCCGTCGTTCAGTGTCCTCCTCCTCCGCGATGAGCCGGTGCAAGTGGAAAAGCACCTCGCAGGTATTTCCGAAGGCTTAGGAATTCCTGTTGATGACCTGCGTGATCAGCTCAATAACACAAAGAATCTCCCGAAATTCCAGCCCATCATCATCAAGCCCGACGCTTCGCAAGCGGACATCGCTTTCATCGAGTCGCATCGCTCGGACATTCCGGTATTGGAAATGATTTCCGTTTCTCGCAGGCGCTACCTCCCCGGAGGCTTTCTCGCTCATGCCGCGGGTTACGTCGGTGAGGTGAGCGAGCAGCAGATCGAATCCAGCAACGGTAAGCTCCGCCCCGGTGACTTCGCCGGAAAGACCGGCCTGGAGCGCCAATACAACGATCAGCTTCAGGGCACGGACGGCATGCGACGTGTGGTCGTCAACAGCATTGGCAAAGAAGTCGAGCGCCTGGCCACACAAGAAGCCATCCCCGGCAAGCAGATTCAGCTGACCATCGACTTCGACCTTCAGCAAATTGCGGAGCAATCCTTAGGGTCGCGCCCAGGCGCTGCCGTCGCACTCGACCCGCGCACTGGAGAAGTTCTGGCGATGGTCAGCCATCCCGCTCTGGACCCCAATGATTTTGCAGTGCGCATTTCGGGAGATGACTGGAAGAATCTCAACGAAGACCCTCAGCATCCTTTGCTGAACCGTGCAATTCAGGCGCAGCTTGCGCCGGGATCCGTCTTCAAAATCGTGACCGCCACGGCCATGCTGGAGGATAAAAATCCTCCCGAAAGCTTCACCACGTTTTGCCCCGGCTACGCTACCTTCTATGGCCGTCAGTTCAAATGCTGGGTTTACGGGAAGAGCTCGCACGGCGTGGTGGGCTTGCACAAAGCTATTCTCGAATCCTGCGATATCTTCTTTTACAACGTGGGAATGCGTCTGGGTATCGACCGCCTCTCTTATTACGGCACCAAGTTCGGCCTTGGACGTAAGACGGGGATCGATCTGCCGGACGAAAAGGAAGGGCTGATGCCTTCCGAGGAATGGGTGCAACGCGCCTTCCATCGCAAGTGGTATGCCGGTGAAACGATTTCCGTGTCCACGGGTCAGGGCGCGGTCATCACGACTCCGCTGCAGCTGGCGCGCATGATTGGCGGCATCGCCATGGGCGGCGTTTTCAAGCAACCGCATCTGCTGAAGGACGCGCCCAATGTTGGCGAGGAACGGGTTGCGCTTTCCGAATCTACGGTCGAGAAAATAACGGATGCGATGTACGGCGTTGTCAACGAAGAGGGTGGCACGGCGCGGAACGTCCGGCTTCCGGGAATTGAAGTGAGTGGAAAATCGGGCACCGCGCAGGTTATCGGTTATGCGACCCGCGAACGCTTCGGGAAACAGAAAAGATTTGAAGACAATGCCTGGTTCGTCGGCTATGCGCCACGCCGCAACCCGGAAATTGCAGTCGCCGTGCTTGTACAGGAAAGCGGCAAGCATGGTGGTGAAGCCGCCGGCCCGGTCGTCAAAGATGTTATCAAGGCCTATTACGACAAGAAGAACAAGAAGACCCAGGGTCAAGTCACGGCGGAAAACAAACGGCCTGATTCTGCGAAGACCTCGGCAGCCGTTGTAGCATTTGCTCCACGAGCAGCTTTGAAACCGGAAGACACTTCCGTTGCTCGACCGGCACGCGCCAACGCGGATCCAAGGCGCTAAAGGATTTTATGAATTTGTTTCGCAAGGAATGGAACGAGAAGGTAAGTCGCCTCGGCAGCGGAGGCCGGCTTCCTCCCTTTCCACTTTCAACTTTGAACTTTCGACCTCGCTAATGAAAGACGCACCCGGAACTCGCGATTACGACTGGTGGCTCTTGGCGATCCTCGCCGCCATTTGCGCTCTCGGCGTGGTCGAAATCTATTCCGCGACGCACGGCAGTTCCCTCGCGGGCATGCACATGAAACAGGTGCGCTGGCTGGTCATCGGCTTCGCCTTGATGTTTGCCCTTTCCCGGCTGGACTATCACCTGATTCTCGATCAGGCCCCCATCCTCTATCTACTCGGCGTCACGGCTTTGGTGGCGGTTCTCCTCGTCGGCCATACCCGTTTCGGAGCCAAACGATGGATCTCCATCCCGGCCATCGGCGAACTTCTTCAGGTGTCAGAATTGGTTAAATTGATTATAATCATTGTGCTGGCGCGCTTCTTTGCCGAAGTGCGCTCCGATCAGCTTGATTTGCGTGATCTGATCAAGGCAGGATTGCTGGTAGGTGTTCCGCTGGTCTTGATACTCAAGCAGCCCGATTTAGGAACAGCGCTCGTGCTGATCCCTTTGTTGGTGGTTGGCGCATTTCTGGCGGGCTTGCAGTGGCAACACGCGGCGGCTTTTTCCTTGGCGGGGATTTTGTTGGTAGGGGCCGTTTTTTATCCCTCTGTCAGCAGGCGAATCCTCAAGCCATATCAAAGAGAGAGAATTACGTCTTTCCTGCACCCTGAAGAGGACGCCAAAGGCTCCGGCTATCAAATCTTGCAATCAAAGATTGCCGTGGGCTCCGGCGGCTTCTGGGGCAAAGGGTTTGGCAACGGCAGTCAGAATCAACTGGGCTACATCCCCGTCCGCTATTCGGACTTCATCATGGCGGCCCTGGCTGAGGAACAGGGATTCAAGGGCGTGCTGGTTGCACTCGGGCTGTATATGGCGCTTCTGTTGCGTTTAGTGCAGAATGCTCAACGCGCGAAAGATCGCGCGGGAATGTTTCTTGTCATGGGCGTCGCAGCAGCGCTTGGGTTCCATGTGCTGGTAAACGTGGCAATGGTTATCGGCGCTATGCCGGTAACCGGCATCCCCCTGCCGTTGATGAGTTACGGGGGTTCCGCCACGCTGTTTGTTTTCCTGGCGATTGGCTTGGTGATGAATGTCCGGCTTCGCCGCTTCGTCAACTGACCGAGCCGCCAGGGCCGTGTGAAGTCTCCGCTTCGCCGGAGCGCACCGGAATAGAACTTGGATTTGTGGATTCCGGCTCGGCCGGGATCGCAAGTAAGAAGGATTTTAGAGTGAGGACAGCATCGTCCGCCGATCGCCCGGCTTTTTTCCGGCGACGGACCAGCCTCGACAGACTGAGGAAG
>WNFP01000093.1_pt1 | contig 60087 bp, 81 predicted proteins | sample 5400201 | NCBI WGS metagenome assembly WNFP01 (sample SAMN13153355, study PRJNA577476) | soil metagenome | isolation source: 115 cm saprolite under Madrone tree | place: USA:California | collected 2016-06-14 | reverse complement strand
ATGGCCAAAATTGCCGCGCCTACGTTGTTGGCGGCATTACGCCTCGGGCTTCTCAGGATTCCTCGGTGCTCACTCTTCCCCCACCCGGCGCGCACAGCTTGCGCCGCTTGAATGACCTCACGCCAGCAGGACCGGCAGGGGGCTTTATTTTAGTGGCGGGAGTCGGGAACACGTTGTACGCGAATACGACCCTAGTCGACAGCGGATTCAGCGGCAATCCTATTTCCCTGGTTGCATTCCGCCCCAACACTTCCGTTCAGCCCTGGATGTATGTCGGCGACAGCAACAAGATGGACAAGGTTCGTTCCGATCAGACGACCTTCAAGATGGGCATCAAAGAGCCGCAAATAGCGCCGGTTATCGGCGTCGTGGCTGCGTCGCTTTCACTGTCCCTGTTGGGGAATGTGACCGTCACCTACTGGGGAGATTCGCCACATAGCGGACCAACCGGAAACTATATCTGGAAAAATTCTGGAGATTCGAGTGGATCGGGGCCGGTTCGCGCTCTAGTACCTCCATCCGGAGCAACCACCGGAAGCTCTCTGCTGTTTGATGCCAGTCCGTTTGGTACGCAAGCCAACCCGATGGCCTGGACGATCTATTCGAACATCTCGGGCACGGTCAATACCAATGGCTTGAACGTCAGTTGGGTATCAGGATCGCAATTCACCGGCATTGAACCGGGGCAAACCATCATCATCGGCGCCGGCCAGTTTATTGTTGCGACGGTGCCTTCGGCTATCGCGCTGACCATTCAGCAGACCGCGGGAGTCCAGTCCAACGTTTCTTATCAGGCAACGATTCAGCAGGGATCGAAAGCCTTGTTCCAGCCGGCGCTGGAGAGCGAAGGATATCAGGACTTCAACTTCGCTGCGGAAGCGACGTTATACGTTCCATTTCCTGGCGCCTACACCCTGACCCTCAACTCGAAAGACGAGACCATTTGGGGCATCGGCGCGAATTCTAGTGGACAACCAACATGGGCGGCGCCGACTGGGGGACAGCAGTTGTCCTCTTCCGGTCAGACGCTCACCGCCAAGAACGGCTATCCGCTCATGCCGAAAACCATCACCCTGGATGGGGGCGGACAAACCAACGCGGCAACCGTGGTAGTCACGTTTCCGGCAGCCGGGAACTATCCGCTCGAAGTCGATTACGACTACTGGTTCCACTCGCAGCGGCGCCTCATCGTGCAATCGGTGGTTTCGGGGAATACGGTCAATCTTCTGCCCATTGCCACCAACGTCATCACCGGCGCGCAGTATCGCTATGTCTACAGATCCTCGGCGACGGGAGCAACCTCGAATCCTTCGCCAGCCTCCGCGCAACAGGCGGCCTCCGTCCTGGCTAACACGATTTCGGCAACCGCTTCGACCGATCCCCAAGTCGACAAGATTGATTTCTATCGCATTGATAGCGCCCTCACCAACTTTACGTACGTGGGGACAGGACCAAACTCGAATGCGCCCTTCTCCGATCAATTGCTGGATGCGGCGATTGTCGCGAATCCGGTTCTGCAGTTCGATAACTTCGAACCTTTCCCAACTATCGATCTCCCTCGCAGTGGAACGGTTAACGTAGGCGCGAATGGTGCGGTGACGTGGTTCTCGGGAGACCTGTTCAATATCCGTTGGCTGCCGGGAACAATTGTCACTATCGGATCGAGCGGGGCGAATCCGAATCAGGGGACAGCCTTCACCCTCTATAACCGGCCTAGTGACAATCGTCACATGCTGGTCTCGACCCAGCAGATTGTGGGTGGCGCGGTACAGAGTGTCTTTCCACCACAAGGCAGTAATTTGTTTTACTTCATCACTCAGCCAAATCTGGCCGCGCAGCCGTTAGCCTATCTCTGGGGGCCGACTGACAACATTTCGTTCTTCTTTGCCTGTGGCGACAACTTGCGACCGGGAACGCTTTACTGGTGCAAGGGAAACAACCCAGATTCGGCGCCGGAGACCAACTCCCAGGACGTCACCAGCCCCAGTGAGCCCTTGCAGAATGGCTGCATCGTAAATGGAATCGGCATGGTGTTCTCGACCGAGCGCGCATGGCTGATCTTCCCCAACTTCTTCAATGCGCTCTCCACGGTCAGTGGAACTCTGGGCTCGACGTGGACCCTGCAGGAATCAATCTCCGATCGCGGCCTTTACCTGCAACGCTGCTTGTGCGTGGACGGTGGCCGGGATGTGTACTTCAGAACCAAGGACGGGATTTCGGTCTCGCATGGCGGTCAAGGGGCAGAGTCCATCACCGATGAAGATCTCTACAATCTGTTTCCCCACGAAGGCTTTACTCCCACTCCGGTAGTCCGCGGTCCTTTCATTGTTTATCCTCCGGACGACACGCAACCGCTGTTGCAAAAACTGAATGCCGCCAATGGCTACATCTATTACGATTACGTTGCGCTGGTGAACGGAATTTCGGTGGTGCAGACGTTGGTCTACAGCACCCTCACGAAAGGCTGGGTGCGGGATGTTTATCAGTACCCGACGATCCTTCACATCTTGGAAGAAGGCCCTGGCATCAATGGCACCCTGACCTCGAACAATGACGGGACGGTGCGACCGCTCACTCGGGTGGGAGGGGAAACCGGATGCGTGATCTTCCTCACCGGGGCGTATAACGCGGGGGACACACGCAATCAAAAGCACTGGGGCGATCTGTACATAGAAATCGATTCGAGTTTCTGATCATGGCGATTGCTTTTTACTTCACTCCGAATAGCGGGTTCTCTCCGGCGAGCGGAGGAATTCGCTATGTAGATAGCTCGGGCATCATCCACAGTCCAACGGTCTCAGGTGATTCAGTATTTAGTGCGAATGCTCCCAGCGGAAACTGTGCCGGCATCTGCCTGGATGCCAGCGGAAACATTTACGTTTCTGACTTTAGCGGCGCCGCACTCTACAAAATCTCTCCATCGTTTGTGGCTACGCACATCGTTGGGAGAGCAGGTGTTTTTAGTCAAACGAATATTCCCGGCCCTGCTAGCAATGCAAGTCTGAACTGTCTTTCCATCGCTCTGGATGCTTCCGGCAATCTATACGTCATTGGCTTAACTTCGCAAATCTTCTGCATCAACATGCAAGCGACTACGCAGACCATCTGCAACGTGAGCATCCCTGCGGGAAACATTAAAGCCATAGGCGGGACAGGAGTGACTGGATTCTCGGGTGATGGAGGGCCGGCAATACTCGCAAAGATACAATCCGGTGCGACTTCCAGCCGTGGTAATGAATTGGCTCTTAGCCCGAATGGCGACGTGTTTTTGCTGGACCTTTCCCGCATTAGAAAGATCGATCATGTTACGGGAATCATAAACACGGTGGTGGGGACGGGATCATTTGGAAGTTCTGGAGACGGCGGACCAGCCACGAGTGCAACCATATTTGTTCCCACTGGCATAGTCTGCGATTCCCAGGGAAACGTCATTTGGGCACAGAGTAACTTGATTCGGGCTGCTAACTTTTCCGGAGCATTGGCAACTATCTTTGGGGTGTCGATCGCCAATGGAAATGTAGGCAGGATTTCCGGTCAAGGCTCAGGTTCTGAGGGGACCGAAGGGTATTCAGGGGATGGAGGAGTAGCCACTGCCGCGACCCTCGGATTCAACAACAGCTTAGCCATCGACTCAGTAACCAGAACTCTGGGCATGGGCTTCGGCAATATCAATCTGCCAAACGAAGCTCGGATTCGCGCTATTACAAGTGGAGGCGTGATAAGCACGATTGCCGGCAATGGGACATCCGGCACGTCAGGAGATGGCGGGTCCGCTTTAACTGCAGCGATAGCATCGCCGATCCTAGGCATTGCTTATCAGCCAAGTCAGGCTCCCCCGCCGCCGCCCATTGGTGTTCCGATCCAGGTTGGCGGTGGCGGCATTGGTGGCGGACCCGGAACCGGAGGAGGATGCACATCGACACTTAACATTTCTCCGGCAACGGAGCTTTACCAAGCTTTTGTACCAAGTTCGGCAATGGTGGCATCGACCTACACTACTGAAGGCCGGACGGCGCTGGTCATCGATTTCAACGCGGGAGACGGCATTTATTCGCGCGACATCGAAACCATGTTCGCGTGGTCTCTTTCGAGCCGCTACGCCATCCGGGTATGGCAACCTTCGCTGATTCAGGAGCCAGAGAATCAGTTCAACCGCCCGACTGACTGGGATGACGGAGGAACGAAAGGAAATAAGTTCGTTCAAGGCGTGATTATCACGGCTGATAGCTTTGGTGCTGCAAAGACGTTCCAACTACAGAGTTCGGACGATCTTTCGTTGCATGCTTTGAATGAGATTCCGGCAACGTTTCCCAAGCAGACAACGATTGCGTTTTCCTGTGTGACGCCTTTCGTCTCGCATAGCGTGCGCGTGCTCGTGACTGACTCGGTGGCATGGCGCGTATGGGACAGTCACATTGTCTTCGAGCCTTGGCCGGAGCAAACGACCAACTGGCAATGTGAGCTTACCTCTCTGGGATTAACGGGATGGGGACACATCCGAGAACTTAACATTGCCTATGCTTCTGCAACTCCTTTAACGGTGGTGCTGAGTTTTGATGCTTGGCCTTCGATCACCTTAACGCTCTCTAGTTCTGGTGGAGCTTTGGTTCAAGCGAAGATAAAAGTTACAGTTCCAGTAAACAAATTCAAACTGATGAGTCTGCGGGTGTTTTCAACAGGGCCGTTCTATCTGTTTGAAAATGACTTGGAAGTGAAATGCAAGCAGTGGGGGAGCACAGAAGCATTCAGTATATTGAAAATCGTTGGAGGTCCAAGCGGCATAGGGGCTAAGGTCTGAGATGAGTCCACGTTTTGCGAGTGCGAATGCGGCAGATTGTAACGCGACTCACGTTGAAGTGTCTTTTGAGTTGATTGAGGGACCATCCTTCTTTGGTTTTTTCCAGAATATCTCTGACGTCTTTTTCGGTGAGCTTCGAAAAATGGCTCGCTTCTCCTTTAGGTGTGTGCGGTGTGTACAAGCCCAAACGCCAAGCATGACGCGCATTCTCGCTGGCTGTTACATATTCCAGATTCAAGGGAACGTTGTTCGGCTTTTTCCCGTCCTTATGGTTGACGAAATTACCCTTGGGCTTGGGTCCGATGAAACTTGCGGCTACAAGAGTATGGACGAAGTGTGCTTTCCGAACTCCGTTGTTATGAAGAACGACACCGAGATAGCCGCGCGGTTTGGTTACGTAAAGACCCATTTGAGCATTACGTTTAAGGCTTTTTACGCGTCCAGAGTTGGACACTTCATATTGTCCTTCATACCCTATTACTGGACGCCATTCTTCCTGCAGGTTCTTCATGCGTGGCATGATACCACTACGGAGGCTTTGGTGTGAGCGGTAATCCCACTTCATTTCGACTGCCGAGTGCGTACACCATCCCAACCTCGATTGAGCACGAAGGGAAAAACATTCCCTTACCTTCGCAGATTCGCGACAACGTGCGCATGCTTTTTAACGGCTTGCTGGATGCTCATCAAGCCATCGTGTCGCTGAACGATAAGCTGGCCGGCGCTGGCGGGACTACGGTTGTCAATAACAATACGACGAACACAACCGTCATCACTCCCAGCGGTGGTCTGGTGATTTCTACTCCGGGGCAAGGTTATATGGTCGGGCCGGGATTCCTCAGCGTCCCGGTTGGCCTCCAGATTGCGAGTAATTCAAACATAACCCTGGCGGACACGAATGTTCTGTGGGCGTGGCAATTTAATTTAGACGTCACCATCACGATTTCGAAGGTGTCTGTGTTTCTGGGCGGGGGAACCGGGGTGGGGAACGCTTCGGTCGCAATCTACGATGCAAGTGGTAATCAAGTTTTGTATTCGGGCCTCTACGACACTTCGATCAACTTCGTGTCGACTAACACCATTGCTCCGGTGACGCTGACTCCTGGCATTTATTATTTCGGGCAAACGCAATCGGTGTTTTCTGCGGGGTATTCGTCGTTTGTGGCGGTTACCCAGGTTATGCGGCTTCTCTTCAATGCTGTGAACATGCGTTTTGGAAACGTAAACCTAGCAACGGTCGGGGGCGTATGTCCGACGAGTATCGCTTTGCCCTTGATACTGGCGATTGACACCATCAACCCTATTATGGCGATGTTTGAGCCGTAGTATGATTCGCGGGAGAACAACATGATTCGCTTTCTCATCCAACCCTGGATCAACTTACTAATGCCGTCTTTCTTCGGCATCGGGCAAGGCCCGACAAAGGGCGAGTATCGCGAAGCCGGAGCGCTCGGGGGCATTGGCAGCTTTGGAACGTCAGAAGGCGAAAAAGATATAAGCAAGGCATCCGATTTCTGGAATGCAATCATCTCCGGCGATCAAACCCAACTCTCCCGCGCCCTCGGTCCTGCCTATTCCCATATCAGCGAGCGCGGAGGGCAGGAATTGAAAACTCTGTCGGAGTTCGGTACGCGCAGCGGCGGGACAGCGGCGCAGCAACAACAGATTGGAGAGTCGGAAAGAAAGCAAGCCAGCGAACTCGAAGGCGGATTACTGGGTGGGGCCGCGTCCACCCTGGGGGGTATGGGCTCTGGACTGCTGAGTACAGGTCTCTCCGCGCATGAGGCGGCTTTCGGAGCAGAGGCAACAATTCAGAAGCAAAAAGCCGCGAAGATGAACGATATTTTCAAGAGCATCGCAGACATTGGTTCGGCCTTTATCGGCGGCGGTGGCATTAAGGGTATCAAAGGCTTATTCGGTGGTGGTGGTGGCCTCGACACAGGAAACATCGGAGAGTCCAGCGCTAGTGGGGCTGTGGGATAAATAATCATGCCATTTCTTGAAGATCTCGCACAGGGTTTCTCCGCGGCTGCCGGGTCCACCTATGGCGTCGAATCGATTGAGAAGAAAAAGCAGCGGCGCCAAGCTTTGTCTGATGCCGAACTGCAGAACCAGACCCAGCAGATCCTGGGGGACGTCCAGACTCTCAATCAGCGCCGCTCGCAACTCGATAAAAGCTCGCCCACGTATCAGCAGGATCTACAAAGCATCGATCAGGCATTGCACGATGCGCGTGGTGTCTTCACCGATCTCTATCATCCGGAAAATAATCCCGGCGCGTTGAGCAAGCTGGGTGGATTCATCCAGGCGCATATCGGTCGCCACAAGGGCCGGCAAGCGGCTCCTGCCACTCCAGCAGCCGCCAAGAAGAGTATCGGCGACAGGATGGCGGGAATTGAATCCGCGGCCTATGCGCCAGGACAGACTCCGGACAAGATGCGCGAGATCGAGAACTCTTTCGAGCGCCAGTTTGGCCGCCCGATGACCGCTGAGGAAAAGAAACCGTATTTCGCTCACGCCTACGGTGGGGCGCCACTGGAGCCCAAGGAAACGCCAACCAAGTATCAGGGTCAACTCACCGAGACCACAGACGAAGCAGGGAAAAAGCATTACTGGCGGGTGCCGCTGGAGCAGGGTGGACCTCCTGAAGAAGTTGATTTCCAAGGGCAAGCGGTCTCGCCGAAGGGTGGACAGAAGCCGCCAACGGCGAATCAGACCACACTCGAAGCCTACGAGAACGCCTTCGACCCTCCGGTGAAGTATGCAGACATGAAACCAGAGCAAAAGGCGTTCTTTCCCCGCTGGAAGGCCATGCAAACGGCTGGGGAAACGACAGGGCAATACGTTGCGATGGTAACGCAGCCTAACGGAACAATCGTTCCGGTGACGATCCAGAGAACAGGCGGAAAGACATTCCCAGGTGCGACTCCTCCCGGCTTGCGTCAACCTGAGGCGCCGACAGCCGCGCCTCCCAAGACTCCAGGGGAAGCTCGGTCTAGGGTCACGCCTCCGGCTGGGGCCGGTGTGATTTCAAAAGGTGCGCCGGTTGGTGGACGTCTCACTGGACCGCAAGCGAGCGCGCAGAAGGAATACGATACCGCAGTTGGTCTGGTTAAGTTTGCCGATGAAGTTGCCACCAAGCCGGAGGACGCGGTGAACCAGAAACGTCTTGCGGTAAGGCTGGAAAGAGAAAGCGCCGGTCGCTTTACGGGTCAAGCCTTGGCGTATGTCGTTAAACTTGGTTGGGGAACTTCGCTTGAGCAAGCTTTGAATAATGTGACGACCGGAGCCTTCCCTCCTGAACTTTTGCGTCAGTTGGTAGATGGAGCCCATGAATTGCAAAGAGAAAAAGAAGCTGCTCTGAAAGCTTCCGGCATCACCCCGGCAGGAGCGGTTGACCAAGATGTTGATGACATCATGCGAGCGCTTCGCCAGCAAAACCAAGCGACGCCTCCTCCAAAGTAAAATCCTATGGGAGATCTGACAAAAGAACAGGCCATCGAGAAGCTGCGAAATCTACCTGAAGACAAGCAGAAGCAGGTTCTCTTGGGCTTAGCTCCGGAGATGCGTAAGGGCATCCTCGATCAACTACAGACTCCGCAAACTGCCGGCCAGAAATACATGCAAGCGCGGAGATCTGGCGCACTGCCGACATACGATGTGTCGAGTTTCGTTAAAAACCCCCAGGAGAGATTCGGAGAGATCGCGGGAGAAGCCGGACGACTGGCAACGGAATACCAGAGAGAAGCGACTCCAGAGAAATTCACCCAAGGCAAGCCAGCAGGAACCAGACCATTTCTTGAGCAGATGGGCCGCGGTGCGCAGTCCATGTTCTACGAAGGGGAGGGGGTTGCAGCACAACTGGCCGGTGGCTTAATGGATCCCAAGACGCTGGCGGTTTTTGTTGTAAGCAAGCTCAGTCCTGCCGGCATGTTGGCCGCGGCTAGTTATTTTGGCTTGCAGAGTTCGCAGCAGGTTGCGGATGCAATTCGAAGTGGGCAAATCAGTCCAGAGAATGCTCAGAAATTTCTGTTGGGCCTAGCTGGAATGTCGGGATCGGCAGCGATGGCAGGAGAGCAGACCCCCGCAACCATCAAAGAGCGGATTGGACGGTTTAAGGCGGGAGCACAGCGGGTTGGTCGACAGGTTACAGGACCGGAATCGGGTCTGCGACAAGAGGTAAGGCGACAGGCTGAAGGCTACCAGAAAGCCGTACCTGAGAATAAAGCCAAGCTCGAAGAAACGATCAGAGACAACACGGAAAAAATACAGGCATCGCGCTTCCGCGAGGGCGAGGAGAGGTTTGCGCTGCAGAAGAAGAACAAGGAAATTGAAGCAGAGAACGTTCGTAAAACCCAGGAAGCGGAGACGAGAAAGACTCAGCGCCAGGAATCACTCGTAAAAGTGGAGGAAACGAGTAAAGCGGCGAGAACAAAGATTGAGCAAGTCGAAAACGGGATATGGCAGGAAGCCAACCGTAAGTTTGACGCCGTGAAAGCAAAGATTGGCGTCGATCAACCGGGAGAGCCGGTAGCAGAGTCGCAAGTATTGCTGGATAAGATCAAAGCGGAAGAGGCTGGCCTAGCTCCGGAACAGGCCGGTTTATTGCGGCGCATGACGAAGATGGTCGAACCCCAGGAAGAGATCGCGGGAGCTACCAGCACGATTCGGCGCGAAGTGATGACGTCGCAAGGGATGAAGGGAAGTTACGAAGCGCTGCCAGCGAATAATAAAGCTGTGGTTGATGGCATTGTGAACATGGATATTGCGAGACGCTACGGTGCTGATATTGGAAAAGGTGATCCGGTCACCTGGGGGAAGTTGCAGAGCATGAAGACTGCAACTGAAACGGCGATGCGTTCGCCTTCCATTGCCCCGGTCATGAAACGGGCTCTGGGAGCGGTGGACGACACTATCATTGACATGATGGGGCAGATGGCGGAATCGAAAGGCGCAACCGCTGAGTGGCAAGAGGCGCGAGAGTTCTATACCAACTGGCGCAAAGATTTCCACACGCCAAGTGGTCCGAAGGGATCGGGCTCGCCGGTTGCGGGAACACTTCAGGCAGTGGACCCATACGCCATCAAGAATGAATTGCTGCGGACGCAAGGCGAAACCGGGAACCGGGCAGTCGACATCCTGCGCAAGTATCCCCAGTACGGCGGCAACGAGGCGGCTGATCTCGTAACCCAGATTTACGAGACCCAGAAAACTATTGGCAAAGCGCCAGGGCCGGTGAAACTGACCGAACCGAAGCCGATTCCGGAAGGATCGACAGCTAGGCCGGCGCTGAAAACACTTCCGGAGAAGGTTCCACAGCCGGAAGTGAATACGGTAGAACGGGCGCGCAAGGATCTTGAGGACCGTTCGCGTAACTGGGGAAGCTACAATGCGCGAGATATTGGAATCATCGGCGGGTCCGTCATTCTGGGGTCTATCGTCCATTATCTCGGCGGGATGCTGGGTGGGGCTGGGGGTGAGATTGCCCAAGGTGCTTCGAGTTTGCCTTTTATGGGTGCCCTTGGATACGAGGGCGGAAAATACTTTGGTTCGCGAGCACTGCGCAATCCGGCTGTAGTCTCCTGGCTGGAAAAGGCTCCTCCGGAAGAGATACGCGCTCTGTCGAACATTCCCGGCGCTGATAAGGTCAAGATTATCAATGGCATAACGGAATCGGCTGTGGAAACGTTGCAGCAGATGGACTTTTCCACAGACAACACAGCATTTGCGCGCGCGAAGGCAGAACTCCCTCCCGGCTCAAGCCTTAGCGACATCTCGAAACGCGCTAGCAAGCTTAATGCGGATGAAATCGCGGCTCGCCAGCAACGGTTCAATAAAGCCGTAGGCCGTGGAAAACCTGTGAATCTCACTCCGGAAGTGCGCGCCTTCCTCGGTCCCCGGAATGTGTCTAGGATCCTGGCCGCGGCGGCGGCTAGGCGAAAGGAACCAACCAATCCGGTAGTCACCAACCGGAAGGAAGCGCTGCATGCTTTAGGACGATGACTTCCCCTGAACTGTTAAGTGGCTTAGAAACCTGCCCCCGCATCCCGTTCTGGCGCCGCTGGAAGCGAAATAAGCTCTCCACGACCGAAACCCTACGCGAAACCCTATATCGAGTCCTGACGGCACAGGAATGCGAGGAGAGGGCTTCCTGGGGGCAGATAGCGGGGGAAACTGTCCTAGATCTGGCTACTTCCCCTGGAATCGAAGTAGACGGCGAGGTGGTCTACGCCTGTGCCATGAATCATGCCCACCTAGCCGACCTTCTGGTAACGACTTTACGCAAGGCGGCAGACAAGCCCTGGGTGGTTCCAGAAAGAGTCCAAAATTGGACTTCTTCTTGTCTAATGTCCCCGGAAGGCGACAAGCTGCGGCGCATTGTACTGGTCTCCCACTGGAACGATGACCGGCACTACTCGGAATGCCGCAACTGGTTCACGCTGGGGGAAATGGCGGCCTACAACCTGCCCATGAGTTTGATTGTGCTGGTGATCGGCCAGGAACGGAACGGGCGCCGGCACTCTTACTGGACCAAGGCGCTCAAGCATGTAATCGGGCACACCCACATCCGCTTTCGCCGGCGAGTGGGTACGGTCAATGCCGGATTCAAAGAGTCCTGGGTGGAGATCTGGCGCGAGGATCACGAAGAAATCAGCCGCGAAACGTGGCTCAATGCCATGCTGAAAGATGATGTCATGCGCGATCTGGTCTACCGGGTAGAGATGCCGGCGCTTCCCCAGTGGCAGCGCACGTACTTTCTCGACATCGCCATGCGCAAGTTGGAGACCATCAAGAATATGAAAGAGAAGCCACCGCTGCAGTTGACGGGCTGCGATTGGCCGGTTAAGTGCCGGTTTCTAAAGTGTTGTCATTCGATACCCGAGAAGGAACCTTCTGCGGCTCTGGGCTTTGTGCGAATATCGCCTCGTACTCCGGTTGCCCTGGTAGGCAATTGTAGAGCGCCTGAAACGTCATCCGATCCTTGTTCGCCTGTTCCTGAATCTGCTGCGCATCTTCCGGAGACGCATTCCTGAGCGTGCTCGACCGTTCGTGGTAAAACTCACACGATGCTTTCCACAGACCATAAGACTTGCGGTGAGCCCGAATGTGCCAATCGCAATCCGAGGCGTAATGCTTCATGCGCTCATCGAAGGGTCCGACCTCTGTCCAGATTCGTTTACGGATGCAGTAGGCGGAAAAATCAGGATGCGGGTCCAGAGGAGCCTTGCTGGGCTTCGGCTGTACCTGCTCCATGTTGTCGACGGCTACTCCAGTCATGAACGGCAGGTTGTAAGAGAGCAGTTCCCGGTAGAAGTAGGGCGGAAGCCACGTATCGTTGCCTACGACAAGAACATTTTCGGCGCCGGCTTCAAAGAACATTTTAAGGCCACAATTCCAGCCGGCACTCACCCCGCGATTCTCCGGCTCGGCACGGAGAAGGCAGCCGTAAGCTTTCAGCCAGGGGACGGTCCCGTCTGTGCTCCCGTTGTCGATTGCCATTACGACTGTCACGATGTCTTGGCGCAAGAAAGAGTGAATTGCTCGCTGGGTGAGGGCGAGGTTATTGCGGGTCAGTGTCAGAATGCCGTTCATCGAGGGCTTTTCCCCGTCCCAAAACTATTTGGGACAGTTTTGGGACACTTTTCCAGCCTAAGCGTCATTTCACGCACTCCATTTCAAGGATCCACCAATCCCTCGCAATATCGGCGCCGGGGAGGTTCGGGGTTCCTGCGTGTACGGCTTTCCATGCAGCACAAGACCTTAGAAAGTTGTACAGGCTGGTGACGTCGAAGCCCCACTTGTGGCGATCGTCTTCACTTCCCATGTAGGCGCCGTAGAGATTCGTCATGTAGATCTGAGTTGATATTTGGCTGTTGAGCCATCCCACCGCGAGTTTCTTCAAGTCTGGGACGAAGACGAGTAGCGATCCTCCCGGCTTGAGCACGCGGTAAGCCTCTTTTACCAGCCCTTCACCTTCGCCGCATCCGAAGTGTTCTAAGACGTGATGCAGGACAACGTAATCGACCGTAGAGCCGGAGTAGGGAAGATCCACACCGCTGCACAGCACATCCGGATTCCATTTCGGCTGTGAGTCGATATTGATCCACGTCACTTCTTTTGTGGAATGAAAGGGTCGCTGTCCGCTGCCTACGTTGAGCCCGATCATATTTTGATCCACACTCCCAGACTGCCGAAGGTCCCGACCGTGTGCCACTTCGCATCGATATACTCTCCGAGAGCCTTGCTCACTCCCGGCAAGCCTTCATTCGATAAATCATGCGCTGTCAGATACCCGCCCCGCCGCACTCTCTCCGCGACCAGCTTCAAATCGATCATCACCGATGGGTACTCGTGGTCTCCGTCGACAAACGCTAGATCGATCTCGCCAATCCTGCTGAGAAGCCATTCGGCTTGCTCGGTGCGCATACACATCAAGGTAAACTCATGGTCCCGGTTCCCGACTCTCCACATCATGTCAGTCCAGCCGCGCAGGTAATCTGGTTGCTCGGTGTACGGGTCAATATGAATGGCGTGATAGTGGATGACCGGCTGCATCTGCGCAATGATCGACGATGACCGCCCAAGCTGGCATCCGATCTCGACTACGATCCCCCCAGGCCGGACATGCAGCAAAGCATCGTAGAAAGCTTTGCACTCGACATCCTGAAACGCATCCGGAGCGCTTACTCCGCGCGTGAACTCCATCACCTGTTCGAAGGTCATCGTGTAAGCGCCTCTACCCAAGGTTTCATTCGTTCATCTCTCCCGGTCACAGGATCACAATAGCCGCCGCGGAAATGCAGGATACAAGGCCAGGATCCGGTAAGCGCGTTGAGCACTCGCCCTCCGACCGGCATTACGGCAGGATTCCCGTCCATCGGCTGAAAGATTTTGCAATCGTAATCGACATAGGAATCAGGGAGCGGCCAATGCTTTTCAAGCCACACTTGATAGTTTCCTTCTTCGGGATAGAGTTCGTGCAGGTTTTCAATCATGCACACCCACGGCGCGATTGGCGTGATATACCCGCCTCCGTTTAAATATTTCCACGGTCCAGGGTCAATGTAGACGCCGCGCGGAGTCGGGTCGGAATCGCCCGAGATTAAAGTTGAGTGGTCTCCGCAAAGCCGTTCATACTTGGCTGCAATCTCGTTAATGCCGGCAACGAACAAAGAATCGATAGCGTCCACAAAGAGAACATGGGAGTAACCTTGTTCAGCCAACGACCGCATGTGCGGGAGCGTGTAGCGCATGAGCATCGCACTCCAGCCGCCGAAGACCTCTCCTCTTCCGTGGAACGAGAGCGAGACATTATGCTTGGCGCATGAGTCTATGAGGTAATGAATGCGCGCCGTGTCCGGATACAGGCAAGGTGTGATTACCGCTAGGTTCACGGCTTTCTCCAAGTGGTCGAACGTCCTGCGCTTTCAAGCTGCTGCCATCCCGCGTTGCGTACGTACTTGTCAATACACTGCTCAACCGGCAGATAATCACAGTCATGGAACGCTACGGTTCCACCTGATATGACCCAAGGCAGAAATAGTTGACAGTCGGACTCAATCCCCGGCATTTCATGCCAGCCGTCAATGTGAAGAAATCCAACGGGCTCACACCATTTGTATGCACCGGCGTAGTCGCTTCGCATCTTGTGCAACGTGAATGGAACTTCGCTAAAGTGTTCGAGCACCATCGTGGTGAATATGCGCAGCGCTCGCACAGAATCCCAGGACCAATTGTCGATCAGGTGAATGTCCAGTCCGAGTTCTTTCTGCAGTTGGAACAGGAGAGAAGTTGAGCGTCCGCCATAAACTCCAATCTCCAGCACGCGCGAGCCATAAGGCAGTTCCAGAAGGCAGTTTGCTATCAATCTCAGTTCGAAACTGGTGTAAGTGCAAACCTGTTTCGGCTCGTCGGCGAAGCCCTGGCCTTCAATGGAAGTAGCCAGAGCGAGCAGTTCGTCAGTATTCACAGTCTCTTCCACACTCCGAATCCGCCAGCTTGCTTGTGTTTGCTCCATCCATTTCGAACGAATGGATCGATTGCCTCTGAAACTCCTCCTGACGGGTAATCGTGCGCGGTAAGAAATCCCCCTGGCTTGACGCGAGAGGCGACTATTTTCATATCGTTTTCAACGACAGGTTGATCGTGAGATCCATCGATGAAAGCGAGATCGATTCCTTGAGGGGTCAGTTGCTCGATAAACGGCGCCGCTTCTTCCGTGGTCATGCGCAGCAAAATAAACGGGTGGTAGGAACAGCGTTCACACATGACCGTCATCCAGTCTTTTCCGCGGTCTGGGTTCGACTGCCAAGGGTCGATATGGATGGTTAGGAAATTTTTCGCTTTCGCCATCTGAAAAATCAGGCTTGAAGAACGCCCATAGTCACATCCCACTTCAACCACGGTCGCTGCTTCCGGCAGTTCGCAGAGTGTTTCATACATCGCTAAGCACTCCACCACCTGCAAGCAGTAGATATTGCTGATCGTGCTCGTGAGGACCATCGCGTCATCAAACGTGGGCAGACTCATTCGAAGTACACCCCGAACGGTGCTTCCTTCTGGACAATCTCCCAACCGGGAATCTTTTCCCCGAAACTGTCGGTGATGCCGGTGTTCACTGCCAGCGCAGGGCTCACCACTCCGATACGTCCGCCATCAGCTTTGATCTTGTTGGTGAAAGCAACGTCCTCGCTCATGCGGACCCGTCCCACTGGAGTGTCGTCAAAAGGCCCGTACTTGTCCCACACTTCCCACTTCATGAGCATGGATTGCAGCGCGAGCGCATGCACTTCGTTGACCCGCGAGATGATCGCTCTCCCGCCGCCATAGACCGGAGTCGAATTTATCGGCTGATGGAACGGATGATTGTAGGCACCCAGTACCTTAAATCCCAAAGTCCAGGCGTATTCATAGATCGGAACCAGCTTTTCGAAAATGGCAGGATAGAAGAACACGTCGTTATCACTGAGGTAGAGGTGACTTCCACGGTTAAAGTATTTTTCACTGGCTGCGATGACTTGATTGCGCAGTGATCCGGTTCCGTACTCTGCGGTGTGTCCGCAGAGATGTCTATTCTTGGGGTTGGACTGATACCAATCACTCAATACCTTTTGGGTCTCATCGTTGCACTTGCTGTCTTCGCTGACGGTGACGGTCATCACGTCATCGTCAGTGGGGCCGAGAGAAAGCAGTGCTTGTTGCGTGAGTCTGGGACGATTGCAAACTAGGAACGTCGCATTAACATTCATTTGATCCTCGCTGGTTTGTCAGTCCGCAAACGTACTTACAGAAGCGCTGTTCGTATTTCGTAAAATGGAATATTCATGCGACGTGCTTCCAATTCTTTGTGAGAGCGTAGGCTACCGTGCTCAGATGCACGTTAAAAGTTTTCCCAATCTCTTGATATGTCAATCCCTGAGATCGCAGGGCTCTGATCTTAACGACATCCTGTGCGGTTAATCTTGCAGTCCCTACTTTTTCTCCGCGTGGAGTAGCTTCTGGATGTGTGGATTTTCCGTTTCGACTACCTGTAGCAGCGCGACCCTTCTTGACCATATCGGCACTATTTTCTGCGGGTGTGCCAAGGAAGAGATGGCTTGGACGAATACATTGACGATTATCACAACGGTGACAAACGTCTAGTTCGTCGGGGACCGATCCGACAGTCATCTTGTAGATGAACCGATGTACGGTCGTTGTCTTGCCTTCATGTTTCAAAAAGTGATAACGGTCAGTCTTTCCATAAAGCCAGCAACGCTTCGTTTTAATAGTTCTTTCCCAAATCGCCGCCAGCGTGCCGTTGTCATCTAGTTTTGGTCGTCCCATATTCATTTACTCACCGACGAACGAAGGATGGCTGGTGTCATTCCTGTTGAATGGTCGTACATTACCGCTGCTGCCGACTGTGGAAGGGCGATGTCTAATCTTGCTTTGGAATCGAACTCGCACCAGTCTCTCAATTCACACAATTCAGTAGCCGCTAGCGCATCGGTCCACACATGGCTAACGTACTCACCGGGCACGCCCTTATAAAAATCGGCCACGGCGCTAAAGTCGATCTCTTCCATGTAGAGATAATCGCCTGTCTTGTGTGCGCTGTACCTCCACATACCTCCGTCAACTTCGACAGCTTCATCCCAGTACGGGCTTCCTGGATATGGCGTAATTACCGTGACGTCCAGATCATCTGGCCTCGTTTCGATAAGCCAATCGTAGGTATCCCGAACGGTCTGTTCTGACTCTCCAGCATGGCCAATGCTCATTAGTGCCTTAACCTTCAGTCCGTGATCGTGCGCAATTTGCATGGCATGCGTATTCTCCGCTTTCGTCGCACGCTTCTCGATGTTTGTGAGAATGCGATCAGATCCACTCTCGAATCCGATCAGTATCCAACGGAAGCCAGCTTCGTACATGAGCGCAGCTTGTTCTTCTGTAAACAGTTCCGCCTTAATAAAACCTCGCAGCCGCCACTCCACTCCTCGATCTCGCGCAGCCTCTATCAAACCGCGCAAGAGAGTGGGAAGCAGTTTGTTTATATTTAGTTCGTCATCGAAAAAATTGAAGCCCTTGAATCCGTACTTATCGTGTAAATGGAGCACTTCCGCGACAATGTTTTCCGGAGTACGAAGTCTCATACGTCGTAGCATCGGACTGTTTCTTCCTGCACAAAACGTGCATGACATCGGGCATCCTAATTGCCCGATTAAATGAATGGCTTGCTCTCCGTCAATCGTGTAGTGATAACTCTTTACATCAACAAGGTGACGTGCCGGCCAAGGGGAATCGGTGAAATCCTTAGAGGTTTGCCACAGGTCACTCTTCGGATCGTCCGCGTCGATCAGTCCGTACTCTTTGAGCGCTCGGAAGATGGCTCTTTCTCCATCGCCGGCCACAATAGTGTCAAACGCATCGAGTAGATGTCCCAGGGCTTTGATGGCTCTTGCGTTCCCTCGCTTGGCGGCGGCAGCGAGCAGGGTAGGATGTGGTCCACCCATAATACACTTGCCTCCGAGGACTTCACGAATACGGATCGCTGCTGGCATTTGAGGAGTCGTAGCAGTGATCGCGTAAACCACACCAGCCGGATTGCTACCAGTGCGCAGATAATCCCGGCAAATATCCTCATAGTTCGATACTCCTGAGAGATCGAGATGATCGACCTCGTGTCCTGCCTGTTCCAGAACTGCCCCCACCTTCAAAATACCTAAACTCATAAACACACGCTGATCTAGCAAAAATCCGCTCGGGGGTGTCACTAAACAGACCTTCATGCAAACCTCGCGAACTTGCCGTGATATTTTGCTGCTGCTTCGCAGTATGCCTCATGAGTAAGTTCGGTTGTTGCATAATCACCCAGAAAAATGTCGCGGTTGTTCAGTCCAATCGATGCTCTCCATTTTCCCCGATAGAAAAATACTCCCTTAAGACCGCTTTTACTTATTTTCGTAACATGTCTATTCATTGCATTCTTGGATGTTGTCGCGATTCTTAAGTTCTCTTCTCGATTATCAAGTCCATCTAAATTGACATGATCGACGAGGCGCTTATCACCGGCAGTCAGGCCAAGAATGACGCGGTGCATTTTTAAGCCGAAACAATGATTACCGATCCAGAAAGTTCTCACTGCATAAAAATTGTCATTATTGCGTTGAGCACACCATTTCCACTGCGAAAGCCAATCGTAGTGCTTCTCGTTAACGATTGTTACTTTCCCTTGGGTGAGTTCGATCGTGCGGTAAGATGTGCTCGGGGTCGTCATATTCGCTCCTTCGTAGCGATAGGCTTTGCCGGTGCTTCAACACCTGACGGCCCTGATTCTACTCCACCCATGCTGGTAACACATCCCGATTGTTTTCAAACAACCATCGGTGGGCCTCTTCGTACGAGATCGAAGGCGAGATAAAGCCGGAAGATTTTCCGCCCAAGTGTTGACACTTAATGCCCACAAGACGAATTCTGAAACCCTGCCGCCGAGTCTCACAAGTAAGCCATTCGGCATATAGCCAGTACCCCACGGGTTTATCCACCGGCCAACCACCTACCTTGTCTAAGATCGTCCGCCGTACGAATAACGCCATTCCGTCTCCTACTACAACATCACGCTCTCCGGTGAATCGTTCGCCATGCACTTCGGCATCGACCATGTTTGACATGAAGTTCTGTCGCGCCAAGTTGGGAAGGTGATACGGCGTTTCATATAGATGTCGAACTCCGTGACCTCTTGCTCCACAAGTAACCACCATTCCCACAGACTGATCATTAAACTCCTTGAGAACGCGAGCGTCCCAATTGTCCTCCAAAATCTTGAAATCGTCGTGAAGGTAACAAAGAATCGGTTCCGTTGTGCTTTCGTATCCCTGCTGTAGCGCCGGCATCACATCCAAACCCATCGAGATATGCACGTTGTAGGGAGTTGAGGCAGTGTCAATCCACGTTCTGATGCAGTCCATGAAACCGGCCCATCCGCGGGACGCGACGATGTAGACGAGGGGCCTCATTTCAAACCCTTCTCAAACCATTCTTCCCATGACGGCCAGAGATTAGACCAATCTAGGTGAGCGGGAAGCATCGATAAAGCACTTTTAACGCCAAGCAGTGCATTTGCTTTTTCGACCCAGTCTTCAACGCGATAGCAGGGACGCATTAAGCTGTAAACCCCATCAATTCGGTGGAAGAAAGGATCGACTAACATACAATCTGGCATGTGTTCCGGTGCACCACCATACCTGCCGTGGAGACATGGTGTTCCACAAGCCAGTGATTCAAATATCGGAAAACCGAAGCCTTCCCCTGCGCCGATGCCCAAGGTAAGGTCACACGCTGAGTACGCCCACGCGAGTTTGTCGTCGCTATAGTCGACGGTAGTAACGATGGCCTTCTCATGAATCTTAAAATCCCACTGGCTCAAAATCGGGATGCTCCAGGCATTCTCCAGCCGGTCGGTATGCAGCCAGCACCACGTATTGCGCTGCTTCGCGATCTCGGCGATGACCGACATTCCTAGTCCCCAGTCCTTGCGTGCCTGATTCGTTGCCACGATGCCAATCAGGAAAGCGTCATCGGGAATACGCGTGACCTTGTTACGGAAGTCCTTGGCTCCCAACTTGTCTCCAAACCCATGCCGCGCGACGATACGTTTGCGGGGATACCAGATGCTCGTATCGATGCCGTGTGGGCGCCAGTCAATATCGTTGAAGCGGCTCTTGTCGAGCGTCTTTTCCAGAATGTCGTAAGCCCACTTGGAATACGCCAGCACGCGATCGAATCCCTCCAGCGTGTGTTTCAGCACGCCTGTAAGCTTGCCGTCGACTCCGTGCGCATCCATCGGACTATAGGTCCAAGTGTCGAAATGTTTTTCCTGCAGAAATTCTCTCAGGCGAGGGTCTTCGCAATTTTCAGGACGGGCCAGCCACAGCAAGCGGGAGCAATCCCAAATCGGCATGAGGATGCCGTGCTCATCGCCGGCAAAGTCTTTCCATATCTCGGGCAGGTTGTAGCAAACCCAGTCCTGCATCTTGATGGAGTACTGCGGGAAGCCGAGTTCGCGGGAAAAGTTTCCCCCATAGCCACAGGTCGCCACGCGGAACTTGTCGGGAAGGTACTTGTGAACGCGAGTCGCCAAGTCGCGCGTGATGCGGCCTAGGCCGGTGCCGGAGGTTGGATCGTCACTGAGGAAGAGAAGCGGAGTCGGGCTCATAGGATGATGCTGGATGGAATCTCCGAATCATTAAGTTGGTGAACGTGAAAGCAGTTGGGATGTATGTTGACGTACTCACTCTTGCGCGGAAGGATGATGGCTCCCTCGAAGTCTTCACAGGCGCCGGGAACCAGATCGTACCAAGCGGCTAAAATTTCATCCCAAGTCGGATAGCGATAGGGCAGAGAGATCGAAATATGCCAGAAGCCTTCTTCTTTCGCAACACACACCGAAAGATCTCCCCAGTGATACCAGTCGCCGCCACCGAGGGGATGAATGAATTTTATCCACTTAGCTTTTGGCTTGCGATTCATTACTTTTTCTCCGGTATGACTTCTTTCCCTACGATCTCCGGCAGGTAATCCTCTTTCTCCGGCGCCTCTTCCCCGAAGTGGGATCCAAACCTGGAGAAGTCTTCTGGGGGAAGCTGGGCGAGAACTTCTTGCGGAATACCAGATTCCGAGTCCAACATTGGCCGAATGTGGACCTTTGGGGGCACTCCACCCACTTGCCTACTGTCGGTCTGGGACGTAAGCGGACCGACCGCACCTGTGCCCCCAAGTTGCGCTTCTAATGCTCTCACCGTGCGTTCCAGACTCGGAATATCGGTATTCAACTGCCGTAACTCCGTCATCATGCGGTCGCGCTGCTTGGTCTTCGCCTTCAGAACTGATTTGGCGGCTTGCAGAGCACGGCTAAATTCGTTTTTCCGGCGCGTCACTTTGATCTTCTTCCTTCTCGGCATCTCTACTTCTCTTCTGGTGGAAGCATCTCATCCTGCGGCTCTGCCTGTTTCTTCTCCCCGGTGATCTCGATAATCTCCTCGATCGAGTAGTACGTGGTGTTACCGCTGACAGAACTCTTTACCGAGAAAACGCAACGAGTCTTTTCCTTGATCGCGTCGATGCGCTCATAATGTTTCGTGTCCCAGGCGTAGAGCGTAACGTTCTCGTTGGCTGCGTTGATGCAGGTCAGCATGCGGTACGGGCGCTTGGATTCTTTCCCGGCCTTGTCTTTTACAGTCTTCTCCCGCGTATCGATCGCTTCCACCTGCACCAGCCACTTCAACGTTTCCGGCTTCTTCTCCGGTTCGGCTTCCTGCGTCTGCGCCTCCTGCGTCTTGCGGTATTTACAGGAAGGAAGATGCCCCCCCTCCGCTCGACATTCAGGGCATTTCCCTTTACTGGCATATTTACAATCCGCGGCATGCCCATTCGTCTGTCGGCAGTCCGCGCAAACTACATCACCAACGGGCTTTTCCTGCTTTCTTGCGGGGGGTCTACTCTGATTACCTTGTATCGATTCCCTCTGTAATTCTTCTGCTAGATACAGGCCAGCGAGTTGTTTCGGAAACGCCTTCCGAAGAGCCAGAGCCTCTGCACATTTTCCTAACATGACGTGGGGTTTATTCCGCCACATGAACCCTTGTTTGTCTCCGGGGTAGTATTCGGTCCATCGGGCCGATGCAGTGAAGGCGCATCGAGACATCTCAACGTTTCGCCACACCGTCACAGTGGCCGTTTCGGGATACTCGCCTTGCCCGTACACAAAGTGCGCGTCGTCATTGCCGGCATACTCGTTGCTCTCTGCCGCGCGAGAACGAAGTAGATCTACCGTAGTTACGAAGGTGAGTCGCTTACCTTCGTCCTTGTCGTTCCGCGAGATCGGCACAAGTAAGCCATCTAGCGGGTGAATGCCTTGACGTTGGCAGTTGTAGAGGAAGATAGCGAACTCATCATCGCTCAATCCTTTGGCGATTGTGTTGCGAGCGATCTTTGCCTGTTCGGACGTAACTGTTAGTTGTGGTTTGTGAGATATTTCTAACGATTCATTGGGCATCGCTACACCCTCCTCTGGTTGGCACGCTGTTCTTTTCGAGTGGCCCACTTGCAATTCGACGGTTCGTAATTCCCGTTATTGTTGATGCGATCGATCGTTTTTCCGCGTGGCCTTAGTCCCATGTCAGACAAAAATCGAGAGAACGAATTACGCCAGCGCGTACAAACCTTTATCCCACGACCTCCGTAATTCTTAAACCCTACATGCTTTGGATACTCGCATCTGCCAATCATTCCTTTCCAAGACTGGTATGTCGGGCTCGCAGAAGCACGATGACCATGTACCCGACGCACGCCGGCCTTCAGTGCATCCATTCGTAAACAGCCACAACTGCGATTCCTTCCCAGTGTCAGACCGCTACTTTCCACTAAACGAATTTGCCCACATCTGCAAGCGCAGAGATACATGATTCGGCTTGGATTTCCGCGACGCCCAACGGGCCACATGGCTATGTAGCGCCCGAAGACAAGACCCGTTAAATCTTTTGCCGTAAAACTCATCGCCCTCTCGCGGACACAATAGCGTCATTGTAGGGAACTACTCCGGGTATATTGAGCGTCTGCCGGTCAGCTTTAGCGCGATTATTTAGCGCAGTCTGATTTGGCTCCAAGTAGGCCAGTAGAGCCTTGTCCTTGGCAGCCGCCTTTACGAGCGCATGGAGATCCACGACCTTTGCCTTAAAGTTCTCACGCCGGCTGATTCCGGCTGTTCGGCTGTACGCAGGAACGACAGGTTCTGCAACGACAACAACAGGAGCATCGACGATTGCGGATACTTCTGCCTCATTCGCTCCAGCTTCTTCCGCAACAATTGCCGCACGTAGACGTTCCTCCTCTGCGACTTTCTCAGCCGCTTCCTGCGCTTTACGCTGTTGTTCCTGCTCAATTCGAATCTGTTCATCGTCCCACACCCTGATTGCATGTTTGACCCAGCGCTCGGCTTTCTCTGCCGGCTCATCGCCTTCTTTGAATTTGTCCTGAACCTTTTTGTACGCGCCCCAGGCCGCAGTTGTTAGCGGCTTCCAGTAGTCTGCCCACTTCTTTCTGAACGGAACTATTTCTTTCTGCAATAGGTCGCACGCCGCATCATAGCTCGTCTGGTCGGTGATCTTTACCAGAGTAGCGCGTTCCACAACCGTCAAAGCTTGCTGCTTGAGTTCCTGTTCCTGCTCGATAATTTCAGGCATTCACTCTCCTCAAATCTTTCATGAACTCGGCAAAGTCGCTGTCCCAGGTCTGCATGGGAAACTCTTTTACGCGGTACTTTCCATCGGCACACAATCGCAGTGCAATTCTGCGAATGGTTCGCGCGATGGCGGGACGTGGGTCCACTGCAAGGGTGTAGGCACACAACTGATAGCGCACCCAGTCCGCGATGTCTCCCGTTTTGAGATCGACCACGCCTGACGTACCCGACCCGTACATGGTTGTCGCCGGGAAGGAACCGGCTCGATCGAGAGTCCCCGCAAACCCGTAACGGCTGATGAATTTGCGTTCAATCCAGATGACGTTAAAACCAGACTGACGTTTCCACGTTCGATATGCTTTTCGATAACCGCGCAAACCCTTGGGAACGGTGCGGTAGTCGAGGGCGCCTTCGTCTTCAAGCTGGGTGAGCCAGTGAACACTTTGTCCTCGCTTGATCGAATGCAGTCTGAGTTCTTCATCGACACAGGACCAATCACACTTTCCGGATCTCGCAATGACCTTCGTGACGTGCGGGTAAATGATGCCATTCTGTCTGTACTCGTGGCGCTCAGGATCGAAATCTACTTCTTGCGAAAGTCTTTTGCTTTCGGGCATGTGGCAAAGTGGCTCTCGCATGAACCGTCTGGGGATACGACCATTGGCATACTCTTTCCCTTTGGAGTTCTCCAGAACTGAATCGGCACACCGCAAGCACTACAGCGAGTCGTCTTTTGGAATACGTACCCTGCTGCTGTAAGCTCGGTAATGATCTTAGGAAACGGCATCTACCCTTCTGAATCAACTGCAACCGAGTCTGCACTCACATCCGCATCCGGCGCCGGCCCGATGTCGGCGGGAAGATCATCCTCCGACTCTCTCACGCGCACCTTTACGTTCTCCTGTTCCAAGACAACCTTCACCGAGATCCCATTTCGCTTGTACTCGGTCAGTTCTTTCTTGTGCATGAGATCGAGTAGCTTCTTTTTTAAATCCACTTCCTGAGCGGTCAATGCTTGCCGCTGGTCGCGAATCTCGGCATAGTCCAACGCGGCATTCTCGATGGCTGCAATCTTCTCGTCCCCGACGCCTGGGATAATCTGCTGGCGCGGAATCCGCTTGGCTGGTTTATGGACGGCTCCCTTTTTGCGGCTAGTCTTCGCTGCTTTCTTTTTCACGGCCATTACATTAATCCCCCTGCGGTGAGTAGTTTGTCGTGCGTAAACTCGCGCATCTCGGCCAGCTTGGGAGCAACGTGCTCGGCGATCGTGCGCCCGTCCGGAGTCACAATGTAGGGCATGATGATGTCCTCGACTGCGATCACTCCGGAATCCGCGGCTTCAAACATGGCCTTCAGGTGCCAGTAGAGGACACGCCACACTCGCCGCTCCTCTTGCAGTTTGTCGCTGTCAATCATGTTTTGCGTGCGACGTCTGAATCCCGCTCTTGTGTGAGTGCGCGCATCCTGGCAAGTCGCCATGACCCGAATGTGGTACGACTGGTCCTTCATCGTCACCAACGCTTCGAAGCCCTCGCGCGGCGGCTGCGAGACAAAGCTAATCCCGGTCCCCTTGTGAGCGTAGACAATCTTCCTGATTCCACCCTGGGAATCAGCAACGGAGACGCGCGTATCCTCGTAACTCACCGTTTCTTCTTTCCGTTTCGACTTTCGACAGCTTCTTCCACAAGGATCCGCGCCATCATCCCGATAGGCCGTTTTTCGTCCTTGGCCAGTTTCTCTACGGCTCGGTAGAGGATGGTCGTAACCCGAAGATTGATGTTTTCAGGAAATTGTGTGCCGTGCGCGGTCATCGTTGGCAAACGTACGCCAAGATTACCGCGCTGTCAACCGTGAGTTTAGGCTGGTCCTTCAGATGCGCGGAGAAGCCCGTCAATGCTGGGCTCGGCGCCTTCTTCGTAAAACATCATGAGCACGAAGTCGCCCAAGTTATCCACAACGGTTAGCTTGCCGTGGCGTCGGGCATCGATACGGAGAGTCATGCGCCAATACTCGTAACTGGGACGTGGGGAGTTCATAGGCAAGTATGAAATCCTTTCTCGGGTAGGGATGGTATTAGAACAGGCCGACCATTGACAGTCCGTTAGCGTACCCATTCCTGTGGAAATCCTGTGCAAGAGTGCCTGAGAAGGCTATTGACAGGATTCGTTCGGTATCGTACAAACGGTGACGTTCACATCCGTGAACGAAATAATTGCCCTAGGCGCCGTAGAGATCCGGATGCCTAGGGCGATCTCCCGATCTCCTCATGACACTGCTTAATTCAACACGGAATAATTTTTGCAAAAAAACAGCCCACGTTAAGCGCGTGGGCTTCTTGCTTGATCTGAGTGTTTCTGGGTCAGAAACGGGACTGCCCGAATCCTACCCCAGACGGTTGCTTCGCGGCAAGTCGCTTTTCCGAAAAACAACGGGCCGCTCTCAAAACGTTACCTGCAAGGCACAGGAAGAATCCACAAATCTGCGAAATCCGGGCTCCGCGCCAGTGGTAGATCTGGCAAAAGGGACATGCGCCCCGGTCCTCATTGGTGCAGTCGAGAGACTGTAAAGAGACTAAGCAGACGTGCGTTCAAGAACGTAAACACTCAGCTAAACATGAAAGCTTGCTCTCTCCCTCGCAGGAGAGGCAAATCCCCTTAGAACCAAAAGGGAATGTCCCACCTATGGAGATAAGTTTATGTACTCAGAGAGAGAGCTTGGCATTCTCCCGCGATGGTTTTCGGGTGCAGAGTGGGCGGATGGAAGTGCAGAACTGGTATCCAAGCACGAGTATCGAGAGGCAGTGAAAAGAGTCAAGAAAGTTCCCCAGCTAGCCCCGAAAACTCCAAAGCAAGCCGTCTTATTCGATTCATCCAAGACCATGAGCTTAACCGACTGCATGAGGGAGTCCGGTCGTCTGCGCCGGGTGATGTACGGGAAGATGATGGCGGAAGAGAATAAAAAGCAGCCGGTCACGATACAGCCGGTGCCGAAACCATGAGTGATTTCGAACTCACTCCCCCGCCGTTGTTCGACAATCGATTCTCGAAGTTTCGCGGATGGATCGAGAGAGCCTACTACTGGCGATACCAGAAACCTTGTACATGGGACGGCAGTGAAGCTCGACATCTCAAGATATTCCTAGAAGCTAACCCAAGATTGTCTGAAGTGGAATTTGCTCACTGGCTGAAACATTACATGCTGTCGCATGATCATCCCCCAGGCGAGCGTCCTCGCAGTTTCCTTTCCCGTCTCAGCAACTACAGCGTAGAACCGCTTGATCGTTTCGGAAGGAGTGTGAATGCCCCGATCCTCACGAAGCAAGACCAGACCCGCGTACACAATGATGCCGTCTTCGCAGAAGCAAGACGCAATCGACAAGTACCTTCAGAAGATGCTGAACGCCTTCCCGGCCAAGGGGGCAATCACGCCGGAGGAAATAAACGACTGGCACAGGGATCTCGCCAACTTCTCCCTGGAGGCGATTGATTTTGCTTTTGAGAAACATCGCACGATGGCAATCTTTTTCCCCATGTACGGGCAAATTATCGATCTCTGCATCTCCTACGATCCCCCTGAACTGCGAGTCAGAACCAACGCGCGATGCGATGCCGTCTGCCTGTCGCGCCACGGCAAAGGCTACAACGAGAACGATATGAAGTGGCTGTTTCGACGCATGGAGCAAATCTATGCCGGGGGGAATACTCCTGACTCCGATGCGCTCCTGACTGAACTCGATTCCAAGCGGAAAGACGGTCCACCTGAGTTTCGAAGATGAGTAAGAGCCCCACACTCGCGCCGGGATGCATCGCTGATTTGTTGTGCTATCTCACGTCAGTGCCGTTTTCCGCTCTCGCTGTTTCTTCTTGGATATGTAATTCGCAAGAGCAAGCTGAAAGATGGGCGGACAGTCAACTTGTGCCGGCGAAGTACGCACACCGATCAGGGAAAAAACCGCTGTTGCCTAGCATTGCCGTGCGCTATATACAAAACCGAAAGGATTACGCCATCGAAAGGATGAGGTTATGGGAACGATTACGTGTCCGGAAATTAGAGAAGTCACGCTTAGCCCAAAAGAAAGGGCCGAAGCGCGAGACTCGTATGTCCGCAACTTTGACCGGCAATTCCGCGACTGGTCCGACATTGCGAAATGCTGTATCGACGTCGACAAAGATCGGGACTGGCAAATCTTAGGCTTTCATTCCTTCCACGCATGGCTCCTCGATGCGGCGCCGGCCAGCCGGTCGTACCTGTACCTCGTGATTGGCCGCTATCGGGAACTCGCGCCCGACATATCGCACGAAGAGTTAGCCGAGATTCCCTTGGGCTCTGCTGGCGTCTTGGTCCAGATGTCGAAGAGTAAGCGCCAGGATCCGGCTGTGCGCAAGTCCGCCAAGAAGAAGCCAGCGGACTTCCTGAAAGATGTGCATGATACGGCGCCCGATCAACACTTGGAACTCCGGCACAGGGTCACACTCGACTTTCAGGAGTCGGCTTGGTCGGTGATTGAGGCAACGTTTGAGAAATACAAAGTCATGGAAGGTGAGTGTAGTCTGGAAACGTTTATAGAATTCCTCTGTTCAGAGGTTAACGAATGGACCCTACATGCCGATCATCAAGACAAAGGACAAAAGGACGAAGCGGACGGGAAGGGACTACAGTGAGTTCCGGCGCGAGTTGTTTTACAAGCAGGGTGGAAACTGCATGAGATGCGGGGGTGTGACTATATTCGTTGCGGACATCGAATCGAACTTCTCGTTTCACGTCTCGCACCGGGGAAGCCGCGGAATGGGCGGCGCGATTCGAGATGATGTCGTAGGACCGAAGCGCGGACAGGTGGAAGGCGGACTATGCGGAAAATGTCACCGGAAGGAACATGGACAATAAGCCAGTGGCCATCGATCTCTACTGCGGTCTCGGCGGATGGGCGGACGGGTTTCTCTCGGAAGGTTACCGCGTGATCGGATTCGACATAGAAGCGCACGACTACGGAACAGGCGGATATCCAGGAGAATTAGTTTTGCGCGACGTGCGCTCGATTCACGGCTCAGAGTTCAAAGACGCGGCAGTGATCGTCGCGAGTCCGCCGTGCCAGGCGTACTCCTACCGCGCAATGCCATGGCAGCGAGCGAAGGCGCTGCCGCCTCCTGATAACACACTATTCGAAGCCTGTTTTCGAATTCAGCGCGAAGCCTCAGAAGCAGCCGGACGATACATTCCCTTGATCGTGGAGAATGTGAGAGGGGCGCAGCCGTGGGTAGGGCGAGCAAGAGCGAATTTCGGTAGTTACTACCTGTGGGGCGATGTAGGGATGGTGGGTCGGCGTGTTGTAGCTGGCGATCTGCGATTCGGCGTGAGCGTGGCACCCGTAAAGGCGCACCTAGCCGCAGAAGGCACAAAGGTAAGTGGTGACTGGTTTGGAAGTTACGCAGAGATGAAAGCAAGCGGAACGATTTCTCCGGGTCGGCTTCACGGCAAAAACAGTCCCAAACGCAAAGCTGCCTCAGCCCAGATAGCCAAGATTCCCTTTCCTCTGGCGCAGCACATCGCCAGAGTGTTCAAACCAGCCGAGGTTGCACGATGAGCACTCCCCAGGTACGATCGCGCGAACTCCTCGCCGATGAAGGCTATCTCGTCGCCACGGTTGAATCGATCAAACGATTCCCGCCAAAGGATCCAGCCAAACGAGTTCCCTGTCGAGCGTGCGGACATGCGCCCCTGGTCGAAATCAAGGTTGATCTGTGGAACTGCTTCGATCTGATCGCAGAGCATCCCCAGAAGCAAGAGCGCATCTACGTGCAGGTGACCAGCGCAGCCAATCACGCCACGCGCCGGAACAAAGTTTTGTCGTCGTTTGAAGCCAAACTCGTTCTCCTGGCCGGCGCCCGAATCATGATCCATTCTTGGAAGAAAGACGAACGGCTGAATCGCTGGACCATCCGAGAAGAAGAGATCACCCTAAAACACTTCCAGCAAGCCTTCGCTTACCCGAACACGGTAAAAGCTTTGCAGGAGATTCGACGCAAGGCGAAGAAGCCCGATCTACCTCCCGGCACGTCGCTGCCTTTTAGTCCAATTTTGGACTCCGATACCACGTTCTAGTTCGGAGTCGTGGGGGCTCAATCGTGGAGAAGAAATGGATACAATTAAAAAGCCCCCTCCGGACTGGAACCCGAAAGGGGGCTGGTGTTGCTTTGCTATCCCTTTAGCAGCGAGGCAGCGTGCACACGCAGGTCTTCGACCTTGGAGGACACAGAATCAGCGGTCCACCATCGGCAAAGGCTGGTGCGAACGCTGCCAGCACCATTCCTGCCAGCAACAGCACCCCAAACGCTACAAGTTTTACTCGACTCATAAAGAGCAACCTTTCTGCTTCAAAGAAGCCTGTTTGTTGCGCGCGATGATTTTCCAGATGGTTCCTGAGTTCCATGTCTTCCCGTAGCGCGTCTTGGCGCCTTGGTCGTTCAAATACCGGGCGATGTATTCCGCAAAGTGTCCGTTGTGAGCAAGTTGAAGGATGGTCGCCAGTACGAACTCTTCCCCAGGCTTTTTCCCGTACGCCCATCGGCCTTCGCATTTCCCATTTTTAGCTCGCACTCGATCGCGTGCGGCCTTCGTCTTCAGGATGATGATGCAGCGGTCAAACTCAGCCACAGCCGCTAGGATCTGCCGGATAAGCTTTGCCGTAGGATTCTGGTCGTCGCCAGCCGTGAGGTCTACTCCCCCAGACGCGGAGATGACCTTAACGCCTAGTTTCTGGAACTCGCGCACGATCAACTCATTCACCACGGTGTCGCGCGCCAGTCGGTCGGAGATCTCCACGATCACCAGCCGGACCCCGTTAGTCTCCAGTCGTGAGAGCAGTAGAGCGAGTCCAGGCCGGTCAGCCATTTCTGTTTTCCCTGGGACGCCTTCGTCGCGGAACTCTTCAATAATTTCGATGTCGTTGGAGTCGGCGTATTTCTGGATCGTCTCTCTTTGCCGAGTGAAGCCGTCGCGATCGACTTGCCCCAAGCCGCTGACGCGAAGGTAGCTGAACGCTTTCACCACCTCACCCCCAAGCTTTCCAGAATCATGTGCGCCAAGAGATAGAGCCCGTACAGAACCCAGCCGCACATCAGCCCTAAAAAGAGTGTGTACAGCCAGTCCACGATGGAGTCTCTAATCGAAGCGAAATTTACGTTTGACATGGCTCAGTTGTCGTTACGCATTCCCCCCGCGTTGGCACAGGTAGACATCGCGATTCTCCTCTTTTAACTCTTCGCTAACGTAGATTGCGAAGTTGGCAAACTCTTCCAGTAGGACAGACAGCACGCCGAGGTCTCCCAGGTCCTTGAACGTGGTTTCCCGTTGTGTCCCGATCCAGTCGCGCAGCGCTTCGCGTCCTCGCATGATGTCCTGCTGTGAGCATTCATTAAGAGCACGGAAAGCGTGAATGTGCTCTGCCACACTGCTTGTCAAAACTGTTCGCAATACTTCATTTTTCATTTTGTCCGGCCCTCCCCAGAGCAGACGTTTATTCAAGAATCTTTCCCGTAGCTCCAACCAGCCATAAAGCGGACTACTATATGCCCCACGAGGAACCCCACGAGCCAACAAACAAAGTCCAATGGCGTTAACACTGCCAACGCAACCCGGTACAGCCAAAGGTTCGGGAAAGGGAATTGCCAAAGTGGTCATGGTTTGTTCTCCGTCAATTTCAAACCTTTGTTCTCTTACTGCTCGCTCGCGGATTCGTTGAACAAGACTCATTCGCAGTGACAGTTCGTTTGTCGAAAATTAGATTCCGGACAATCGGGGTTGAGTTTAGGCACGTTGAACCTCGCGCGCGTCCAAGGCTTCGGTTATCAGTCGTTGCGCAATCCAAGACACTGGCCGGTCTTCGTGTGCTGCCAAAGTCTTGACTCGTTCGATTACTAATTGCGACATCGAAAACGACACCGTAGTTTTGTGGTCGTTAGTCGTCTGTCGTTTCTGCATTTTCGCTTTACTCCGTTGTGTGTTCTTCATTGCGAAGTAAATATTGCATGAGTGCAGAATATCTGTCAATAGAAATAATATTTATTGTTGCAATCTATTGAATTCCGTTCTATAAACATCTCTCCGGTACATCCGGACGGAGGACAGGGGCATGCAATTGACCTTAGGCGTACTGGTAACAATGGCGGTAGTTGTGGCGATTCTGGTTTTGCTGGGACCCGTTGGAGTAGTGATCTCAGGTTTTGTTTTGATTGTTGTGTTGTTTAAGCACATGGGGGCAAACGGTGAATAACTTTCAAGAGCAGTTTCGGAAAGCTAGAGGATGCTCGATTCCTCTAATCTCCGCACGGTCGGCGGATTCGGTTTCGACTGTGCAAACCATCATTGGAAGCTTGAACGGAAAACAGAATCAAACTCCACTCATGCAGTGGGACGTAATGCGGGGAATTTCCGGAGTAAACGACATCGGCAAAAATGCAGTGGCGGAAATCAGACGGCGAAATGCGGCGAGCGCTCTACGATCTCTGCTTACCGTTTGATGTCGGCATCTACCTGCTACCCAACAAACTCATCCCGCAAGTGGTGACCAGTTTGCGCGCCTTCAAAGCAAAACGCGCTATCCAAGTGGAAGCCTTCATTACCGCGTATGAATCGCTGCGGGATGATGCGCGTGTCCGGCTGCGCTCGCTCTACAATTCCCGCGACTACCCAAGCGCGGACGTGGTGCGCTCGCGGTTCTATTGCGACTGGGAATTCCTGTCCTTTGGCACTCCGGAATCGCTGGAATCGATCTCTCGCGATCTATTCGAGGAGGAGAAGGCTAAACAGGTTTCCAAGTGGCAATCGGCTTCGGATGAGATTACCGCCGTCATGCGCCAATCTTTGGCCGATCTCGTTTCCCACTTGCGCGAACGCCTTGCCCCCACAGATGACGGTAAGCAGAAGATCCTTCGCGATACTGCCATCACCAACGTTACAGACTTCTTGAAGACTTTCGACTTGCGCAACGTCACAAACGACAGCGAACTCGCCACGTTGGCCGATCAGTGCCGGTCAATTCTCTCCGGACGTTCGGCTGATATGTTTCGCGAGTCGGAGAACCTTCGCCGCAACGTTGCCGCCGATCTCGCCGCCATCAAAACCGAACTCGACAAGCTGGTCTCTGACAAACCCAGCAGAAAGTTTAGGTTTGAACAGGATTAGCCTTCCAATTCCAACCGTGAACGGTACGGTTCCACAGAGGCTTCTAGAATAGACCCTAGAAGCCTTTCCTCTTGCCTACGTACTCGTTTCCCGTACCTTCCCACTCTCCGGTACCACCACTCGCCCCAACCTTCTCCCCAGCGCCTTCCCGCTCCTCTGTGCCCCGTTCCATGAACGTGTCCCACACTCCGGACACTGCCGCGCTTGCTTCTTGCTTTCCCACTCTTTCCCGCAAACGTCACATGCACAAACGTTTACCTTACGCCAACGCTGACGCATCATCGTCTGGTTTCTCTGCCTCTCACGATGGCGGACGAAAGCTTTTCCCCTGTCCGCCCGTCGTGTGATATTCGCCCGTCGTGGGCTCTGAAGTAGTCCCCTATTCGCGGACGATTGGCGGGGGTTTGGCGCGTCATTCTCATATCAGGGTACCGCGTTCCCTGCCTATTGGCTGGAATTAGCATAGGTGTAGCATTATCAACATGTTATCCCCAACTGTCCAAGCCTTTGTTAGTCCCGTCTAGAGGATGTCGGAGTGGAATAGTTGTCCAAGAGTGGCCCGTCCCACGGCGTCACTGACGTCTTTTGGCGTGCTGATTTTTAGAAAAAAGCGGGAAAGTGAAATAATAACTTGACATGATATGAAGTAAAGAGTAGACGCTATGATATGAAGTTAATTGAATTAGGGAAGGGGAAGAAGGTGGCGGTAGATGAAAGGGATTACGAGTGGCTGAGGAGGTACAGGTGGGTGGCGAGGAAGAGGCATCGGGACTGGTATGCGGAGAGGAAAGGGAAGAAGGGGAAGCGGGTAAGTATGGCGCGGGAGATTATGGGGTTTCCGGAAGGAAAGATAGTGGATCACAAGAGCGGGGTAACGCTTGATAATCGGCGCAAGAATTTAAGGATAGCGACCCAGGCGAACAATCAGCATAATCAGCGGCGGTTGAGGGTGGACAATACGAGTGGTTACAAGGGAGTGACGTTTTTCAAGCCGCATGAGAAGTGGAACGCACAGATATACGTAAACATGAAGCGGGTAAGCCTGGGGTACTTTAAGACGAAGGAAGCGGCAGCGCGAGCGTATGATGCGGCGGCGGTAAGGTATTTTGGGGAGTTTGCGGCTCCGAACACGGTGCTCTTATGAAATTCCGGCCTCAGGTACAGTTACGATTTCGGGATGAAGGGCAGTACATACGTTGTAAGGATTTAGCGGCGGATGAGCAATTGAGTTTGAATGAGTGGATATTGAGGAAGGTAGAAAATGGCAGAGAGGGCAAACGGGAGAGCAGGGATGTACCGGATGAAGTGTCCGGTAGAGGGGTGCCCAGAAGAGTTGGAAAGTCTGGAGAAAGACGGGATATTAAGAGCGTGGGACATACACCGGGTAAGGAATCATCCGGCAAGCGGGATCCAGTGGACGGAGGCGGCAAAAAGGATAGAGGAAAGCAAGGCAAAGACGGTGGAGAGGGGTCGGAGGGAGTAAGTCGGATGGAGAAATATATAGCGATGAAGCCTTCGGAGGCGTTGAGGGCGATGAGGGAGAGGAAAGCGGCGAGGGGTGGGGGATGAGTGACGAAGGGAAGGGGCGGGAGTGGGGATATATGGAGAGTGGGGGAAATTTGGAGCATGTCAAGGTGGGGGATGGGGAGGAAGGGAAGGAGGGGGGCCGCTGCCCGGACTATCCCGCGATTCTTGAACGCGAGCGCACACTTGTTGCGGAAGGCGTAACAGCAATTAAGAAGGCTATTGATGGCCGAGAATGGCTTACGGAAGGCCGAGGCTCATACGAGTGGGACGATGACCGCTGGCATTCTGAATTCGCAGCAGCAATTAGCGAAATACTCACTGCCTTGAAACCCCTGGAGAAGGTCGCGGCAGACTGGTCGAACTGTCCGCAGAAATGGGAGGACGTTCAGAAAGCACGGGCAGAGGCGGAGTCTCCGGTAGCACCCACGCCGGAATTGAAATACTGGGTCCCTCCATTTCGCCTAGTGGAACCGGAAACTGACAATCAAGCCGCAAATATCATGGACTCGAAGGGAAATCTTGTTGCCATGATGTTCTGGCCGACTCATCCGGTGGAAGAAACTGCCGAAGCAGAGCAGGCAACGTATCATCTCGGACGCTTATTTGCGACAGCCGCTCAGCCCCCGGCGCAGACCTCGCACCCCACCGAGAAAGAGGAACCAAAATGATTGTATGCGCAAAGTGTAACCGGGCGATGCGGCTCAAGAAGAACGGCACATCGTTTGTTGAGATGGCTCAGGATCGGCCCTACAAACTCTGGATGGGTGATCTCTGGGAATGTCAAGACTGCGGATCGCAGATTATCTACACCGACCCGAAGCAGACTCCTATCGCAGAGCATTTTCAACCTGAGTTTGCGGAGAAAATGAAATCATGGTCGCCACAATTCCAAGCAAAAGAATGGAATCGATGACCATCGAGCAGATCACGAGTGGAGAAAAATGACGGATTTAACTGAAACACTCGGCAGACCTATAATGTTCCACTGGCTGGGGTGGCATGGCAAAGATGGCGCCTCAATCACAGGTTACGACAGCAGAAACCCAAACGTAATCACCCACCAACTTAAAGCCATGAAGAATCTGGGCGGTGAAGGTTTCGGAGTGATCGCCTTATCGTATGGCTCTGCCAGCGATTTCATTCGGCAAGCCGTTCTAGAAATGGGGAACCAATGCAATGCGACTGGAGCGCCTTTTGCTCTGTGTATGGACCCTTGGACGGTTAAGAATCCCGATGGATCATTCCCGCCAGTGCCGGAGCGCAATGCTCGAATGATCACGGCCTTGAATAGCCCTGATATCCAGTTCCTGCTGCACATGGATTGCTACCTCAGGGGCAAGCCAGTGCTCGACTTTGCCACTGGCTGTGACAAGACTGCGGTCGAAGCCGGCGTACCCGGAATTCAATACTGGATTCAGGGACCGGATTATGATTGGCCGAAGATCCCGCCCGTAGCCAACAAGACCAAGCTTCCTTGCGTGCACATCGAGTTCAACGACGGCACCGGAGCAGACCGCAACAAATCAGCTTGGGATCAAACCAAACCTGCCCGTATCACGCCAGCCCTCGCAGGAGCTACATTCTGGAACGATGCCGATACGGCGAGCGCAGGAGAGTACATCCAATTCGTTACCTGGAACGACGTTAAAGAAGGCACGGACGTGGAGAAGTTCGCTTCTGTACTTTGGGGAAGGATATGAGCACATTCTACTTTTCGTGGAAGCATAAAATTCATTCCCTCTGGCTGCCGCGGGTGGTGGCGCGGTGGATCCATGAGTATCGCTTTCGGAAGTGACTGATGCAGACTATCGAGTACCTGCTCCATACCACGGTGAATGAATTAGTGCGCGGCGCCTTGGCGATCGAGCCAGAATTGCGCGAGACGGCGAGCGCGACTACCGAGAAGTTAATGAAGTGGGCCAAGGAAAATAATCTTAGTTGTTCGGCGGTGACGGTCGCTCTGGTTGGCTGGCTTACGGTTGGGACTAAAGAAGCGCAAAAAGACGTTTCGCAAGTGTAGTACGCTGTGCGGTGATCCGGTGGCAGGTGAGAGTTTCTTTATCGGGAGAGGAGACAAGAGAATGGAACTCCTAAAAAGGGCAACCTTTGAGATGGCATCACCTGCCACTGTCTCCACAAAAAACCATGCGTGACATGATCATCCTGGCGCGGCAGTTTAAGAAGTTTCGGAAACGCTTTCATTTCACCCAGACCGAACTGGGACGACTGCTGGGCTGCTCGCGCGATTTTGTTTCGGACGTGGAAACCATGAAGTACGGATCCATCTATCCTCCGACCCACAGAATGTTCCTCGCCCTCAAAGCGAGACACGAAGCAGAAAGGAAAAACAAAAATGGATTTCGGCGAAGCAATCCGAGCGGCGAAGAGTGGAGCGGTCATAGCCCGATCCGGATGGAACGGAAAAGGGATGTGGCTCAAACTGCAGATTCCGAACGAGAACAGTAAAATGACGCTCCCTTATCTGTACATGAAAACGGTGGATAACCAACTCGTGCCCTGGCTGGCCTCGCAAACCGACGTGCTCTCCGAAGACTGGGAGCTATGCGAGCCCCCGGAACGAGAACAAGAAAAAGAGAAAACCCATATCGTTCGTTAGGAGAAACCGATGCCAGAGCAAATACTTCCGCTGGCCTTGAGCGCCGCGGAAATCAAGAAAGCCGCCCACGACAAACTCGATGTACTCATGCGCGGCTGCCACCTGAACGATAACCTCGCCTATCCCGATGGAGCATGGTTCAAGATCAGTTTTCACTTCAAGGGCAAAGACCTGGGCCGGGAAGTGGAACAGGAAGGCCAAGGCGAACGCGCGCTGCGCAAAGAGGGAGAACTTGTGGTCTCAACCGATCCCGAAGAGTATGCCGCGCTTAATGCGGCTGAAGGCGAGATCGAGATGAATGTCACCGATCCTACCGCCGCACGCATCGAAACAGGCCAAGCCGTTCCTACGCGCGTGACCGACAAGCAGGGTCGCGATACCATCAGCAGCGTCAAGTACCGGCGCGATACCAAAGAGAAATAAGTGGACATGGACCGCGCCCTCGAAGGACTGGAACGCGACGAAAGGGCATTGGAGAAGATTGCCGATGCCCTGAATCGCCTTGCAAACGTGGCACAGGCGTTCTACGCTGCTCTTTACCCGGAGAAGCGCAGTGTCCGAGAAGCTACCCTTACCGTCGTCCGAACTCCCCAGCAAGCCGACCTCGAAGAAACCATCCAGGGCTCAGAATCGACCCTTGAACAATGGACAGACCTCGGACCCAGAGAAAAAGCCTTTATCGAAAAACGCGACGCCAAAAAATCCTAACCTTGACGTTGTTCCTGACTATCCTCTGCTTGATCGCTCTGTTGAGGCTGTGCGGCGTCTTGGAGTAGACAAGTCCAAAATTGGACTACTTCCTCCCATAAACAAACTCCTGAAAGAACAGTCAAAAAGCGGTATCTCCGGCGCCATCGAGGCAATGCGCATGTCGGACGGGGAGATAAGCCAGCAATTCCTTGAGAAATGGGATCAGATCCCGGAAAGAGACCGGGAATGCCTGACCATAGAGGTAGTCGCCCTGGCTGCCGGCGTCGATCCCCGAGCCCTGCTGGGCGAAATCCTGCTGGCGGCGCGTGAGTACAGCGTCAATAAGTACAAGCTGAAAGCCCTCGAAGCTCATCCCGAAATTCTGGAGAAGCGAATCGAATATGCCAAAACCCCCGGTGGCTACCGCGACCGCGACGCTATCGATACTATTCTGGGCGCCTTGCCCCGCGCGAAAACGACGTTTATCGACAAGTTCTATGCCGGAAGTGAGAGTGCGGAGGCTGATCTACCTGATACCGACGCCCCGGCCAAAACCATGCAGCAAGCCGAAGAAATGGTGGAGGACGAAAACTTTGTCTTTCCGGATTGCGAAGTGATGCAGGAAAAAATCCAGCCTATCCGGCAAAAACTGCTGGACGCCAAACGCTGAATGTATTCAGAAAGTGTGATCCTGCGCAATCTCGATGCGTTTGCCTCGCGCGAAGGCTGGATGCCGGTCGCGCATTCCATCTCTCAAGTCAACGAGTTCATCGCCTACATCAAGTCCATCACCGCCGTCGAATCCAATCAACGCAGTTCCTACTTCACCCTGAAAGCCAACCTCACCCAGAGCCGCGCTAGAAATGTGCGCCGCTGGGTGGAGAACGAGCAGGTGATGTGCAACACCCCCGAAGCGCCGATTTGGATGGCGGATTTTACATTCAAACCGTTGGGCGAGATGAAGGCGGGAGACAAAATTATCGGATGGGAAAGAGAAGAACGTCAGTTCACAAAAGCAAAAAAGGGAACTGCTAATTTTGAACGCTTAAAAACGGCGGAGGTTCTTGAAATCCATCGACGCCGTGCTCCGGTCGTAAGAATAACACTCGAATCTGGCAGAACCATTCGTTGCACCAAGGACCATCTTTGGTCCAACGGGGCAACTTATCGAAGTGAAATCAGATGGATTACGCCGAAAATTGGACGCACTCTGCGGCGTGTAGTTGATGTCTACGCGAACGATCCTCCTGATTTACGAACAGCCGCCTGGATGGGGGGAATTTACGATGGAGAGGGAAGCGGAACCTATTTCACTCAGTCTCTCGAAGCGAATCCCGAGGTACATGCAGGCATCGAAGCGGCATTTCGTAAATTAGGTTTTGAGTATTCAGCATATCAGGCGGACAATACTGGAAAAACAGGCAGAGCGCGGAAAGCGAGCTGCTTTTACATAATCGGCGGAAGGTCAGAATACGCGCGCTTTCTGGTGTGGTGTAAGCCAATCAAACGGCAGCGACTAGAAAAGCGCGTCATGGGTACGATGCGTGCCGCGTGCGACAAAATAGTAGACATCGTTCCAGATGGAGAGTCCGAAGTAATCTCCATGAAAACAACGACTGGCAACTATGTTGCTTGGGGCTATGCAAGCAAAAATTGCGCTCTCGATTCCTCGTATTTCGAGTCGCGCTACGCCTGGGTAGTCGATCACCGCGGCGAAGTGTTTAAATTCCAGAACCGGGTCGCGCAGAAAGTCTTCGACAATCTGGTCGCCGAACATGATGACCTTACCCGCTCGATCGAATTTTTAATTCTCAAAGCGCGGCAGTTAGGAGTTACAACTAAGGTTGCACTCAAATTCGTGCATCGGGTCCTGTTCGTTCCTCATACCCAGGCGGTCATGGGTTCGGTCATTCTCGATAAGTCGGAACTGATTCAGAACATCATCGAAACCTGCATCCAGCGCCTTCCCTGGTGGCTGGTCCCGCAACGCTCCAAAGACACCAAGAAGCTGATCGCCTTCGGCAATGGATCCATGATGTCGATTCAGTCCGGTACCCAGGCTACGGGCATCGCGCAAGGCTGGACTCCGACCCTGATCCATCTTTCGGAAATTGGCGACATCCCCAACCCTAAAAAGACGATTGAGGAAGGCTTGCTGCCGGCTGCGCACTCTTCGGCTAAACTTTTTCTCATTCTGGAAGGAACCGGCAATGGAAGTGTGGGATGGCAAGCCGATAAGTGGCGTGCCGCAAAAGAAGACTGGCCCAAAGGGCTCTCCCGTCTACGACCTGTTTTTATACCGTGGCCGATGGCGCCTGATCTCTATCCCGAGCCCGACTGGCTGCGCACCAATCCGGTGCCTGCTGACTGGCAAGCGCTGGAAATTACACGGAAACACGTTCGCCGCGCTGAACTCTACATTCACAGCACGGATTACCTTGAGCGAGTAGTGGGTAAAGACTGGAAGATGTCGCGTCCCCAGCAGTGGTTCTGGGAATTTAAGTATCGCGAGTATGCCCGTACCCACTCCCAGAAAATCTGGTTTTCCCAGATGCCGGCAGACGACTACGAAGCCCTGCAGGGGAAAAACGATCTGGTGTTTGATCCCATCGTGGTAGAGACCGTGAACACTGGCCGCAAGAAAGAATTTCAAGGCTACGCGGTGGTGGGTAATTCGATCGACGACGGCTTCGAGCCCCATGTCGACGAAATCGACTACGATACCCCGCGCATCCGGGTCGAATGGACTTCCAATCGCTCGCAACGCTACGATTGGATGCTGGTCCCGCTGAAGCCTTTCGATGAGTCCAATGAAAGAAAAGCTCTGGATAAGTTGCTGATCTTCGAAGAACCTAACCGGCGCCCCGACCATGAAGGCGAGCCCGAAGATTATTCCATTGGCATTGACACCGCAGACGGGCTGGGGCATGAAGACGAAGAACGCAGCGTAATGTCTCTGGCTCGCAGCATGAAAAAGGAAGAAGTAGATGAACAATGCGCCGAACTCTGTTCTAACCGACTTAACGCTCCTCAGATGGTTGGATTCGCTGCTTGCCTTGCCGCTTGGTACGGAAAGAACACAATTGATCCTCGTGGCTGCAAATTTGCCATTGAACAACGCGAACGTCCAGGTGACGACTGCCAACTACAACTTAAATTGATGGGCTTTACCCACCATCACATCGATACCCGCTACGACAATAAGAAGATTGGCGAAAACAAAGGTAACAAGGAAGGCTGGTATTCGACTGCATGGTCGGTGCCCATGCTGATGAACCGTTTCATCGACGCCATCGTCAACGGCTGGTACAAGGCGAACTCGCGCTACCTCATCGCTGAATTAGGTTCGCTCGAAAGAAAGCTGGCCGCCAATCGCGGCAAAAGCAAGATGGAGCACCAGTCGGGAAAGTTTGATGACCGCATTAGAGCTGCGGCCCAAAGCTATTTCACTCGCCATCATTTCGATGTTATGGCGGATCGCACCAACCGGAGATACCGGCCTCCCACTAACAAGCTGCCGGAAATCATAAGTACACCTGCTACACTGGCGCTGACTGACTACCTCTCGCAGAAAATGATGGAAGACTTTTGAGGGCAAAATATGATTTCAATCATTCTGCTGGTGTTCGCTTTCGTGCTGGCATGCGTAGCCGCGCGCTGGAATCCGCCTAGCTGGTCTCTGGGCTGGGCCGCGCTGGCTTGCTACTTTCTCAGCTTGCTTTTAGGCGCTACCGGACTGGGTGCTCACTGGCGATGAAAGAGCGTCAACATCAAGTACAGATGTCCAAGCCAGTGGCCTTCTGGTACAACCGGGTCCACGATTTCATCTGGAATCCCCCTTCTGCGCTGATTGATAATCCGCCGCAAGGCTTCGAACGAATTTTGTGTTACCACGCCAGCGATATAGAGATGTGGAGCAAAAGACTTCGCCAGCAGGAAATCTTGCAGCATGAGATGGAAGAGGCAAAGCGAAAAGAAGTAGAGGACGCAATCGAAAGAGCGTCCATCGATGAACTGCGACAACGCTTACGAGATTCGAGCGATTCCACCAACAAGCAATTCATGGCGCGAGCCATCGAAAAAGCCCAGCAACGAAGAGACAAGCGCAAGCCCTGGACGATCGAGCCGGTGATGGCGTGTGAGAAGAAAGAGGGAGTGGCTTCCTGATGGGCGATGTCGAACACATGGACTGGCAGGTTCCGCGCTTCGAAGAACCAGCCGACCGCCGCGCCGCCTGGGTCGATGAACAACTACAGGAAGGCGAAGGCTGGCTGGAAGATCAGCGCTCCTACAAAGACCTGTCGCGCAATCTGAAAATCTTTGATGGCGTGATTGACGATTGTGTCGGGTCCAACCTGACCACCAACGGTCTGAAGTACGACATCCGGAAATTTATTGAGACCATCTCCGACGTGCGCGAGATTGGTTCCTACTCGACCGATGCCTCCCAGTACCGCTCCTTTGCCACCATGATCAATAAAGTGTGCAAAGGGGTTTATCTCGAAGCGGCTTTCCCGCGCTCGGTCAGAAAAGCTTTGCAGTTCTCCGCAGTCATGGGACGGGGCTACATCTGGCCGAAAGTGAAAGCCCTAGATTACGGCTTCGGCGAGCGCCGCCTGATTTTCGAGCCCCTGGGACTGCTGGACGTGATTCCGGTCCAGATCCCTTCCTCGAACGATGTGCAGGATGCGTATTCCAATACCATTTTTGAGTACATGCCGATTGCCGAGGCGCACGCACGCTTTCCGCTTTATCAGGACAAGCTGCAGCCGATTTCAGATGTCAGCTACAAAAACCGGGTGCAATGCCGGCGTGCCGACCTCGCGCAACGTTTCCGCTATGGACAAAACGAAGCGCGGCACTGGGGCGATTTGTTCTGCGAGATCCGCTATACCTTCGTGCGCGACATTCGCATCAACACTACCGGCTATCGGCTGCCGATGGGTGATCCCGGTACTTCATGGTTCTATGAAGTGCCTTCGGTCGGGCAAGACATTGTGGGCGGTATCAAGGATGGTTCTCCCTTTAATCGCAAGGCGCGTCTCGAAGACTGCCGCATCTACCCGCAGTTGCGCTTGCTGATTACCTCTCCCAGCGTCGAAGCGCCCATGTATGACGGGCCAAACTTCGACTGGGATGGCACCATGCCTCCGGTGCAGTACGACGTAGACGACTGGGCATGGGAGCCCATAGGCCGCTCCCTGGTAAGCGATGTGGGCTCAATCGAAGTGACCAAGCGGAGACTTGAGCGCAAGATGGATCAAGTCCTGCGTACCACCCTGAATCCTCCGATGGGCTATAACCGCGGAGAAACGGGTGGGCCGACAATCGAGAATTTCGACATCTTCAAGCAGGATCAGCGCCTGGGAGTCGACGGCGAGCCCAAAAAGGTTTTGCAATCCATCCTGCCCGATGAAGTGCGAGTCGAAGAAGTGCATTTCAAGTTTCTCGATCTGCTGATGAAGATGCGCGAACAGCAGTTAGGCATTCAGGATCTGGGCAACCTCGCTAACTTGAAATTCAACGTGTCGGGCGAGACGATGGATAAGGCGCTCGAAGAGATTGGACCAATTGCCAAAGGCATTGCTGCCGGCATGGAAGCGGCTAACGCTAAAGTGGCCTTCCGGCTGAAAACCCAAATCATCCAGTGGTACGACACTAAGCGCATCATTCAAATCATCGGCGGAGATAACATCACACCGGAAGTTTTCGATTTCGATCCGGCTTCGATGGTGCCTTCCCACATGCCGGAAGAGATGGTGCCGTCGACTGCGGACAATCAAACGCTGTGGAGATCTCCCGAACAAGCATCCATCTTTTCGCACATGGACCGCGCCAAACGTTTTGCGTCCAACCTGCGGCTGATCTCGGTGCCGTCCACGCTTTTGAAAATCACGCAGCGCGACGAACAGCAGAAATTGATTCTGCTGAAAAAGATGGGAGCACCAATAAGTTGGGCCACAATCATGCCGAAAATTGGCGTCGAGAATTTTGGAGAGGCAAAAGGTAACACAGAGTTTGAGAAGTGGATGAACGAGGAAATTGAAATGCTAAAAGTTAAAGCAGCGGCAGCACAATTAGCTGCTGCTTTAGGGTTAGGTGGAGGTGGCCCCGGTCAAGGAAAAGGTGGAGGGCGGCCTAATAGCATGCAGAAACCACCGAAAACCGCTCAGAAAGGGGGCGCCGGTGGAGAACCGAGAGTCGTCCAAAAAACTTCCTAGGTTGTGCAAGTGCGGTTGCGGTGAACCAGCAAAACGGTTTTATACCAACGGAGAATTTAAGACGTGGTTGAAGTATGCCGAAGGGCACTCTCCGAATGCTCGCGTTGTCTCCCGAATTCCTGAATCCCCTAGCGATTTAGCGTACGCGGCTGGCATCGTGGACGGTGAAGGCACGATTTACGCGCGCATATTTGTAAACAAGAAAGGCTTCAATCAAACCACTCTGAGGTTGCAAGTGATGATGTACTCAGAGGCGGTTACCAAGTGGTTGCATAAGAAATTTGCTGGCGAGTTCCATTTTTACAAAAAGAAAGATCGCCGGCACGAATGCTTTTACTGGCGATTGCAAGGGCAGCGAGTTGGACCAGTTCTTCGCGCCCTTCTCCCCTATATGATCGAAAAAAAAGAACGAGCATTGCTGGCGATTCAACTGTCTGATGCTTTGGCGCAGATGCGATGTGGCGGGAAAAGGAAAGTGCCTAATCTGACTACGCGTAATGAATTAGCCGCGTCGATCAGGCGATTGAATAATCCAGACGACGGTTCGGAGTTGACGGTTCAATGACATGCGTGAGGATGACTTGATACGGACCAACACTGATTTTCTTTTGACGGAGACGACATTCGTTGACGGTAAAGTCCCCCCGGAAACTATTCTGCGGGTGATTCGCGAACGTAAAACTACCGGCGAACTCACCTATCACATTAGCGAAGGTGGTATACAGCGGATTGTGCTCAAGGAAAAGACTCGCGCCACAGCGGCGCAGCGGGAAAAAGTGCGCGAAGTTCTGGGAATGTGATGCATGGCTCGCTACCTTAATCTCGATCACGGTCTGGACCGGGTATTCGTTGAGATCCTGGAAGAAATCGCTAAAGCGGCGGAAGAACTGCGCCGCATCCGTGTCATACTGCAACACGAGTTCAAGCACCAACACGTTACCCATGTGAGGATCAAGCTTATGCCCAAGACTATCGCTGTCGGAGAAACCGCTACCGCACACGTCACCGCCACCAAGCCGGATGGCACGGTGTTTCCCATCACCACCGCGGACACGCTCGTACTCAGCGCCGCTACTCCCGCCAATGTTAGTTTCGGAACCGCGGTGTTCAATGCCGATGGATCCGCTGACGTGCCGGTTACTGGCGTTGCCGCCGACCCCGGAGACGCTATTAGTGCGATGGTGGATGCAGTTAGTACCACCACACCGGACATACTGACCATCACGATTCCGGCTCCAGCGACAGTTAGCATCGCGCTGCAATAAGCGATTTCGCTTGACTTAAAATTTTCGTTGCTGTAAGTCTTCAGACGTACAGCGAGATTCGCCGACAGCCTTTACTTTGGGAATTGCCAGCGGCTCTGAAACCTAAGACGGTTTTCAGAGCCGTCTTTTTTTGGAGGAAATATGGCAAAGCGTCATCGCGGCGGCAAGCGTTCCCACATGAAGAAGGGCGGCAAGAAACGGCACAAGGGTGGACGGAAGCGTCGGGGCAAGTAAGCCCGAGTAGAAATCTAAGGGGAGCAGCCTTTGCTCCCCTTTCATGCTTCTCTTTCCAATTCCTGAGAGGTCGGCGATGCCACGTAAAAAAGGTAAGTTCCGCATGGTCAAGCACCATGCTGCACAGAATCACCGCAGTGCGAAACAAGGTGGGCATGGCGGCGGTAAAGGAAAGCATCTGCTGAAGACGGCGCACACCAAAAAAGGGAAAAAGCGATAATGGGCGCACCCGGAACCCCAGATCCCGGCGCCGGCCCCGGCGCAGCAGGTCCAGGCGGCGGACAGCCGCAACCCTCTCCCCCCGGTGGTGGTGGTCCCGAAGCTGGACAGCCCTCCCAGGCGCCAGCCAGCCAGGAGAGCATGATGCTGGCCAAGCTTTATCAGGCTTGCAAGGCGCTGGCCCAACAAAGCCCGGTCATGGCCGCGGGACTATCGAAGGCTGCCGAAGGGATTCAGGAAGCCCAAACTGCGCTGGTGAGCCAGCCTAAGAACGAAGCGCCGCAGCAGTCTCCACCTTATTAGAGTTCTGAGGAGCACCTATGGCAAAAACTGTGGCAGAAGTTTTGAAGGAAACCGGCTGGAGTGATGACGACATCAAGGGTTTCGATCAGGCCAAGATGGAAGGTCTGACGCGGATAGTGTCATCCGCCAACGAAGCCCAAGAAAAAGGCGAACTGGCTCTGCGCGCGCAACGCGAGGAATACGACCGGACGATCGCGCCGGCGCTGGCCAACTGGGCCGATCGCGATACCGTGCTCTCCACCAAGCTGGCTGCCGCGGAAGCGTTTATCGGCAAAGTCAAGGACTCCGGGTATCTGCCCAAAGAAATTCTCGATGCCCTGCCCACTGCCGGTTCCCCCGCCCCGCGCGCCGCAGACGGCAAGTTTGTGGCCGGCGCCGGCACTACGCCGGGAAGCCCTGGCTTTGTCGACATCAAGAAAGAACTGTCGACTGATCTCGGTAACGCCTTCTCGTTTGCCGCCGATACGCAATGGAACTATCGCCGACTGCATGGCAAAGAGATGCCGGACTCGCCCACGGCTCTTATCCGCGAGGCTTCCGCCAATCGCATGTCACCTGCGGAGTGGGCGGCCAAGAAATACGATTTTGCCGCACGCGAATCCACCATTAAGGCGGAAGAAGCCAAGAAGCACGACGACGCCATCCGCAAAGAAGCGCGCGAGGCTTCCGACAAGGAATGGTCGGAAAAGATTGGCAACAATCCCAACGTGCGCATTCCGCGGGAATCGGAATTTTCCAGTGTGAGCAAGGCAGTCGCCGAAGGCAAGCGCCAGGATCCGTTGAAGATGACGCCTGAGCAGCGTAAAGCCAACACTCATGCCAACATCCAAAAAGAGTTTGCAGAACGTTCCTCCACTGTCCAGTAAGGCCGGAGGAGTTCCGACAAAGTTTTGTCCATTGCATAGGAGCGAACGAAAATGATTATCAAGTTGCTGGTGCTTTTCATCCAACGGTTGTTTTCGTTGAGCTTCTGCTTCATCACGGACCCGCTCTTCAACGAAATAGATGCTAGCAACCTTGAGAGTGTCCGCAAAAATGTGGTCTTCGACAATCTGTTCGTGGACACAGCATTCCAAGCCGTGCTGCGGCGCAAGGGAGTCGCGGACCCGTTCCTGGGTGGTTCCGCCATGCGCGAGAACTTCCTCTATGGACACGTTCAGGGCGCGGCGCTCTCGCCGGGATCGACGGTTACGGTGCTTCGCCAGCAGATTACTTCCGGGATGAAGTTTTTCCCCAAGGCGTATGTCTCCTGGGTGCCGATCGATGACTGGGAGTTGGATGATGGATCGGGCGGGGGCGTGGTCAATTCCGGACCCGCGCGCATCTACGACATGTACGAAGTGCTGATCCAGAACATGACGAGCATGATCAATACCATGCTTGAAATGGATAGCTTCCGGCATGGCCAAGCATCCGCAGTCGGCATCTCGGACAATCGCACTCTAAATTCGAACGGGCTCGATGAGTCGCTGAATAACGGCATCGATCCTTCCCCGTTTGGAAATATTTACTCGACCTACGGAGGCTCGACCCGTAACAGCGCAATCGGAATCGCGTTGAACTCGACTCCGATCTGGCTGGGGGGAACAACTTCCGGCGCTTCCCAGGCAGCGCTCGCGACCAACGGCGTGGGCCAGATTGATTTCAATGCGCTGATGAAAGGATGGGCACAGGCCAGAGTGACCGGGGGCGAAGTTGACTTGGGGATTACGAACGTGTTTGGCTTCGCCGCCATTGCCAATGCCCTGGACTCGCAGCGGCGCGACGTATCAAACTCCCGGCACGACATCAAGTGGGACAGCCTGAAGTTCAATTCTCTCGACATCTACGATGATCCCCTGGCACCATCGCAGATTGCCGGCAATTACATTCCGCTGGCGCCGGCTTCGGGGGCCGCGGGGAACACGCAGTTGGTGGACGGCTCCGGCGTCTCGACCGTAACCTCGACCATCGTCACTCCGCAGTACACTGCCGGGGGCGTAAACGTGGGTACCTCTCCGACCGGCAGCGGCTTGCCTTCGAATGCGACCAACACCGTGGGCGAAGTGCTCTACATGCTCACCTCGAAGGATTTCAAGCTGCGACCGACCGACAAGTCGGGCTGGAACTTTGGTCTGAGACGCGCGCCCTTCCCGAACAACGTTTCAATCGATGCGCTGTACATGCGCCTGGGAACCAATCTCTACAATCCGCTTCCCCGGCACTCGACCGTGCTGTTCGGCTTTAGCTCGTAAGGCAGATTTTAAGTTGGGATTTAGCTCAAGGAGATCACAATGCCTCTGCAACAAGCGTTACCCGCCTGGGTGGTCCTAAACGGCGCAAATGACACGTCTGCTTCGGGCATGGCAGATGTGTACACCGGGTTCCCGTATAACGCGGGTGGGCTGAATCTCGGCGACTACTTCGACTGCACCAGCCTGGAAGCGTTCCGCAACTGCAGACCATCGACCGGGATTCTATATGCGGGTCGCTATCGCCGCATTCAGGTCGACTCGGGTGCGACGGCTGCGAACGTAAAGACGGGAACCATCGGACTGATTCCTTCCCAGGCAGCCGTAAGTCAAGACATTGGCAACATCGGCGGCCAGCTACCAGTATCGATGAACGTTGTCACAAGCTATGACAAATCCATTGGTGGCGGCGGAAAACCGATTCGTCCCTTCGTGTTCCTGAACGTGATCACACCGGGAAATTTCGGGTGGGTACAGGAGCTTGGAGTCGCTTCCGTCCTGGCAACTACCACTTTAACTAACGCCACTCCGTTGGTCGGCGACATGATCGCAATGTCAACGGTTGCCAACAATGGAACGGTGGATGATCCTACCCAGAGCACGGCCTTAACCTATGCTCTGTTTGGGCAGATCATCGGAACGTCTTTCGATATTCCTTTCAACGGAAGTACCGGCAGATTGTTCCGCATCCTTCTTGATAACGTGCCGATCGTGCAGGACTAGGAGAGTTCGAATGCAAATTACACTGCTGCACGGTTACCCGGATCTGGTGGGAAGACGCCGCTTATACGTTGCCTTCGGAGCCGGTCCTGCGTCCTACGTTCAATTTGCATTGGGTCCGCCAGTCTCGGGGGGAGATGTAATCACTGGCTTGCCGTTTCAGACCTACATTGATTCCATCCCCGGCATGGCGGTCTCGACTGATGGGACCACGATTGCCATCCCGCAAGCCACTGGAACGGGGCCAAGGCAGACGTGGCGGTTTCGCTATTTCAACTTCACGGCTGGCACGCCGGCTATCGGCGCGGAAGTGTCGGCAGCCGTAAATTTGTCGACCAAGAACTTCCAGTTCTTCTTTATTGGGGGCCAATACTAGAGAAGAATTGTTTAAGGGGAGAGTTTAGGGCGTCTTTGGCGCGGCAAGGCGCTAAGACGCCTTTTCTTTTATGGGAGAGCAGGAGAATTTATGGCAGACCCAACCGGATTCTGGAAGATGGCAGACGCGGCAGATGAGAAGTTGGACAAGGCGGACCAAAAGGCCCCCACTCCCAAGTACCGATATGCACAAAAAGCGGCAATGGAAAAGGGAGATGCCGGCACGTACTTTATGAGGAAAACCGGCAAGCAGACAACCAGCAAGAAGAAAGGCAAGACTGCGCCGGGAAAGAGAGGGATCAAGCGCTAGATGTCTTTGAATACCATGTCGAAGCGCATGACGCTGGAGATTCCGAATCTCTCCGACATCTACGCGCGTACCCTGCTAGATGAGGCGCTGGGCGTTATCGAGGATGAACAGTTGTGGTCCTTCCAGTGCCGCGAATCCAACTGGATCACTCCGGGGCTCTTGTTTCCCTCAAATACTGCGGCAGTGGCAAACAGTTCCGGGACGGTGACTACCCGAATCGGGAGTACGCAAGTCATCGGCGATGTGACCGCCTCGGCAGCCTGGGCAACTTATGTTGCTTCCAGTCCCTTTGCGGCCTTGACCGTCTGCCAGTTCCGCAATCCTTCCTACTCGCTCTACAACATCGTGGACTATAACACCACCAGCAATCCGCCTTTTGGAACCCTGTTTCTCGATCGCGCCTGGGGAGAGCCGCAAGGTCCCGGACAGGCATACATGATTTATCAGGCATACTTTCCCGCGCCGGTCAGTGCGGTCTCTGGACAGACGACGGTCAACAATTTCAAGCGCTTTATGGACGTGCGCGATACGACTAACAATTACGCGCTCGATTACTGGAGCAAGTCACAGCGCGATCTGACCTTCGATGATCCGCAGCGGACTATCTTCACCGATCCGGCCTACGTGGTCCCTTACGAGATTGACAATCGCATCAACCCCAACACTTTGCCTTCGCCTACACCGAGTCCCACGTTCGGATTCATGCTCTATGAACTGTGGCCGCATCCCTTGAGTATTCTTCCCTACAGCTACCACTACATTTATCGTGGGCCGCGGCTGCAGAACCCCAGCGACACGGTGCCCTATCCCCTAACGGAAGAAATAGTGATTGAACAGGCGCGCGTCCAGTCTTATCTGTGGAAGGAAGCGAACAAGGGAGAGAATGTCGAGCGCGGGGCGGGTGCGGATTACAAGTTTCTGGCGACGGCTGCAGAGAAAGTTTATCAGCGGAAAATCAAGCCGCTTAAAATCACCGACTCCGGCTTGCTGGAACTCTACCTGAATAAAGTGCGGTGCGACACTGGATCTGGTTCCGATGACGGCTTCGGTACCACGGCGATGGGCTTAAACATAGGCCGATTCTAATGATGGATATAGCGAAACTTTTCATGTTGTTCAACGGTGGCTGCGAGTCGCGCTTTCGCGGCTTCTTCTTTGGTGCCAAAGTATCCCAAGTATGTTCTCCTGCCGTCAGTGTTTATATAGGCTTGCCAACATTTGTCGCGAGCGTGGTAAGACACTCCAGTCATCTTCGACGTGTTATTAGAAAACAAGCGACGGTTCTGCATGTTTTGATTTCGCGTACACCTTCTAATATTCGAGAGGCGATTATCCAAAGTGTCATGGTTACTGTGATCACCAAACTCTCCTCGTTTCAGTCCGAGAAGCATGCGGTGCATAGCTTGTCCACCATTACTGCGACATGCGTAGAAGGATTTCGTGCAGACATTCCAGTGAGCAATCCAGTTCCACTGCATGAGCCATTCGTACTTCGCGGCGTCAACTGTAGTGACTTGGCCTTTGGTGAGAGATATCAGTCTGATAGATTGATCAAGCGGTTGAACAACAGGCGCACGGTAAATGCGATATTTTCCGCTGCGTTTGGCCATAATCTCACTCCGAATGAGATTGCGGTGTTTGACCGCAGCGTTATTTTAGCAGGAACAGGGAGGATGTGATGGCGCTTTCACCAACACCCCCAGTTACTCCAGGTCCGTATCCGGGCGATGGCAAGGCTTCGCTGTTGCGTTGCGGAGAGTCGCAGCAACTTTGGTTGAATCAAGCCATCGTGGCCGGAACCACGCGCAGTATCGCGGTGCAGTTGGAGTGGATCAAGAGCGGCTTCTTTTATGTGCCGCGAGCCGCCATAGAATTGTCCTTCTCGGGGGCGCCGGGAACCTTTGAGATAGACGTGGAATTCTCGGAGTCGGACATTGGAAACAGCTACGTTGCCAGTGCGACGACGATCACAGCGGCGAACGCGAATAATTTTGCGCGCTGGGATATGCCGGCTGCATTCTTTCCCAAGTTCATTCGACTGTTTGCTAAGACGTGGCCTAATCCGGTGACGATTTCCGCCATCGCAACCCACTGAGATCACTCTATGCTGCCGACTGCCATTGCAGTAGCGCCGGGAATTTATCTGGGACCGGGGAAAGCTCAACTGCTGCGCCCTGGTCAATATGCCGTGTTGCTGCAGAGTCAGGCCATCGTTGCCGGCCAGTCTTCGATCGCGGTTCAACTGGAACGCACCAAGTCGGGGTTCTTCTATCCGGTAGGGTACTCGCTGGAGTTTCAATTCTCCGGGGCGCCAGGAACTTTCGAAATCGATGTCCAAACCTCGGATACAGACAGCGATGCTTTCTTTGTGACCAACACCAAGTTCACGACCGCGGCCAATCTGAACTCGAACAATGTGGGACGAATTGAGATGGTGACGTACTGGGCTCTGTACACGCGCGTGAGCGTGCCGACGCTTACCAATCCGGTAACTCTCACTGCGAAACTAACGCGCTAAGGCAAGGGGTGACATGGGTGGACAAGTAGTTTTCGGTGGAACCAGCAACGCTGGCGGGGGCGGCGGCGGGGGTGGGGCTCTCACTCCTCCAGTCTCGATTTCGGATACGGCACCCAACGTAGATCTCATCCTGCAGAACACGACGACCGCGACCAACGCGACCACTAACGGTTCGCCGATTCTGGATTTACAAGCACAATACTGGACCGGGGCAGCCTCGGCGGCGGATGACTGGAAGATCGGATCCAGTCTCGCGGCGGGAACGAACGGTGCAAGCACACTGAACATAACGCATTCTGGTTCATCCGGAACAGCAGCTATTAGTGTTCCGCGAATCGTAGCAGCGGTAAACGCCGATGCTTTCATAACAAGCAACAGCGGCAACGCAACCATAGGGTTCGCCAACAATGCCACCATCTCGATTGACTTTGCTTCATCTGCTGCATTCCGTTTTACCTCTGGTTCTCTAAACGCCGGAGTGGCCGTAGTTGCTTGGGGAAACGCAGGTGGAAACACAGTTGATGCAGGCATCTCACGCCTCGGGGCCGCTTCCCTAGCACTGGGCAATGGGACCGCTGGTGATTTCACCGGAGCCCTGAAGCTAACTACTTTGACGTTGCAGGGGAAGGTTGGGACGTACAACGGGGTAGCGACTGTCGGTGCCGGGGTTCCATCGCTAGTTGCCGCGATCGATCTCACGGCACAGGCTGCGGCGATTGCTGCTGGTACAGCGCTCTATGCGGTTCCCGCCGCTGGTGCCGGTCTCTATCGAGTCTCGGTCTATGCCAAGATTACAACTGCCGGCACAACTTCGATCCTGGGTGGAACCAGCGGATTTCAGTTGACGTGGACCGATCCTACGGACTCGACAACACCAACCGCGATCACGTTTGGAGACTCATCAAGCCAAGCTTTGAACGGCAACACGACCACGACGGTTTATGTGACCTCTGCGGTGGTTGCCTGTAAAGCTTCTACGAACCTGCAATACGGCTTCGATTACACGAGCACTGGCACGGCCATGCAGTTCAAACTAAGTCTAAAGTTGGAGTTTTTAGGGTGAAATTACTCGACGCATCGCTAATCAAGAACATGCAATTTGGGCAGTGGACTGTACTTCGACGAGTGGAGCAAGGGAACCATCGCACGCGATGGATCTGTCGCTGCTCTTGCGGAAATGAAAGACATGTAGAGCAAAACAACCTGCGAAGTGGCGGTAGCACTAAATGTCGAGACTGCATCACTCGCGGCGATTCGGGATTCAAGGCGATTCTTAGACAGTACAAAAGCAACTCTGTCATTCGGGAGATCGCATGGGAACTCGCGGATGACGAAGCGAAAGTTCTCTTTCAAGGCGAGTGTCACTATTGCGGAATCATCCCATCGCGTATTCGACGGTGCCACACAAAAGTAATCACGAACAAAGGTGATTTCATCTTCAACGGCATCGATCGAAAGGACAGCCAGAAAAATTACACGATCGAGAACTGTGTTTCATGTTGCAAGCAGTGTAACTACATGAAGCGCGACACCTCGTACGAGCAGTTCCTAGAGCAAATCAAGCGGATTTACCGCAGAATCGAGCACTCATGATCACTCTTACGACCGGAAAACTTGTAGTCATCAACGGGGTCACGCAGGAGAACAACACGCAAGGCGCATGCACTGGCTTTACGGTCGACTTCCTGGCGAACACTGCTACCTTTAGTTTCCAGATTGGCTCGGGCGCACCGGCCTCGTTCAATATCGGCGTGTACAGTACGCTCGTGACGATTACGGTCAACCTGACGACCGGCGCATGGACAAGTTCGAATGGCTTGTCCGGAATTGTTCCTAGCGGACCGCTCACAAATTTCAACAACCAGATGAGGAGTGACCGCAATCTGTCGGAAGTATTTGCCGCTGGAAGTAGCGGTGTCATGCCTGGAACTCAGGTTCCCTGGTAGACAGGAGGGCAGCATGAAAAGCTCGATGCGAGTAGCGATGGTGTTCGCGTTTTATTTAAGTCTCACTGGATGCGCCTCGATGCGACGGCACCCCTTGATTTATGGAGCAGCTATCGGAGCGACAGTCGGAGTCACAGTAGCACTCGCCACACGGCATACCTGCCCTTCGATGATCAACGGCTATCCCTATAGCGGAAGTCCCCCATGCCCGAATCCTGCTACATACGATCCTGGGGGCAAGAAACGTTGAAAGGGGTTTATGAGAAATGCACTGTACGCTGCCATCGTGCTAGTCGGAATCGCGCATGCTCAAGATAATCGTTACTGCTCACCGGCGAATGTCTGGATCGGCAACACCAGCGATGGACCGGCTGCGCTTCCCCAGCGCTGCCTCAATACCGCGCTCGCGAATACTCCGTCTCCCGGCGCCGTGGTTCCCCTGGCAGCAGGGCAGAACTTACAAACTGCCTACAACACGATTTCTTGTGGAACAACTTTACTGCTGGCACATGGCGCGTCCTGGGATGCCCCATTTAATTTTTCCGCTAAAGGATGTGATGATCAGCACTGGATTACGATCAAGTCGGATGGCAACCTGCCGCCCGAAGGCACGCGCGTAACGGCTGCGAATCAGGCCGAACTCGCAGTCTTTTCTTTTGCTCCCGGCAAACCTCCGGCAACTTTAGGCGATCACCTGCGCTTCATCGGCATTGCCTGGACGAAGAAAGCTGGTGCACAACTGGTTGCCTTCGCTACGGGAAACGGCGCGAAGTACATCATCTTTGACCGTAACCGCATGCTGGGGAATCCTAAAGAGGAAACCAGACGCGGTTTCACCCTCAATAACGGCCAGTACGTCGCCGTCATCGATTCCGATTTCGAAGAGTTTCACTGCATTGCCGTTACCGGATCCTGTATTGACTCTCAGGCTATCAGCGGCGGCGTAGGTACAGGCATACCGGCGTCAGGGCCATTCAAAATCGTCAACAACTTTCTCGAAGCTGCCGCCGAAAATATCCTGTTTGGCGGGGGGCCGGCAGATGGTTGCGGACCAAACGATGTCGAGATCCGGCGCAACTACCTCTACAAGCCGCAAGCCTGGAATCCCAATGATCCGAATTTCATCGGCGTCAAGTACATCGTCAAAAATCTATTCGAATTGAAAAACGGTTGTCGCATCCTGCTCGAAGGCAATGTCATGGAAAACAGTTGGGGAGGCTTTACTCAGGTAGGATTCGGTATTCTGAGCGGTCCCAAGAGCCAAGCTGGGCCGAATGGCACCAACTTATGTTCCCTTTGTACGATCACTGATCTAGTGATTCGCTATAGCAAGATTTCAAACGTTGCTGCCTGGGCGGCAATCGACAGTGGACCTAACGACGATGGAGGATGGAGTCAAGGCCAACACCGGGTCAGTATTCACGATCTGGTCGCGGATGGAATTCAGTACGCTACCTGTTTCGCTTGTTCTACGAATCTTGGGCAGTTGGCCAGCGCTTACATCACGGCGAATCCCCCACCCCCACAAGAAATCATGTCGGATGTGCTGATTAACCACATTACCCAGGTCAGTCGGCTTTCGCTGGCAACGGGAGCCGTTCCTCTGGCATGGTTATCGGTAAGAGGCGTACCTAAAAGCAATTCTACGAACACCCCGACACTCGAAAACATCAGCTACTTGAACAGCATCTCCCTGGCTGGAATTTTCGGGATGTCGGCTTCAGCAGGTGGAGCCGATAACTGTGCCGTCATGCCGGCTGGATCAGGCAGAAGCACTCCTCTGCGGATCGTGAATGCGTGTTATTTCGGCAGCAGTAAATTTTCCGGCAACGCCTTCATTACCGCAGGTTCACAGCGCCCTTTGCCGGCTGACTGGCCGGCTGGAAATCTGTTTGTCGCCGACTGGTCAACCATTCAGTTTGTCAACTACAGCGGCAGCATCGGCGGGGATTACCATCTCATGCTCACCAGTCCAGTGCACGCCAAAGCACTTGATGGACGTGATCCCGGCGCCGATATCGATATGGTGAATCTGTTTACCAATGGAGTGCAATAGATGTGGGTCTACGAGATCTCGACCGGCAGAATGTATTCCGACAAGGGAGACCTTAATGGTGTCGGCTACAGCGGATCACCGCAATACAAAAACGATTCCAGCGCGACGCACATAAAGGATCAAGGGCCGATTCCGGTCGGACTCTACAAGATGAAGGAACCTGTCGACACTGAGAAGCATGGTGCATACGTGCTCTGGCTTGAACCTGATCGAGAGAATGAGATGTTGGGCCGGGAAGATTTTGGAATTCATGGAGACAAGAAAGGATTCCCAGGCACGGCTTCTGAAGGTTGCATTATCCAAAGCAGAGGAGTACGAGAGGCGATGTGGAAAAGTGGTGACCATGATTTGAAGGTGGTCGCTAATAAAAGTCCGGAAGGAGCCGTGAGTGAAGGCCATACGGCGACTGATTCATGATCAAGTGAATATCCTTACCTCCATCAACGGTTTTCTGGAATTGGCTCTGGGTGAGCCCGATCGCAGCACCCGGTATCGGCACATGATGAGAGCGCAAAAAGAAATCAGGCGCATGGTCGCTCTCACCAAGGATTTACAGCAGCAAGTGGATGCCAAGGCAAGGTCCTACGGGGACACATTTTGAATGGTCGCGATGAGGAGGAAAGTCCGGACAGAAGTATGCATTACACCGATACGGATCCTGAAAAACTGCGTGATCAACTGAATGAGAACTGGCGGCAACTGAGATTATTCAAAACGGCACTATCCGATCGAGATCAAGTCATTGCAGAATTGCACGAATCGATTTTCCAGCGCGACAAGATGATTGCCAGCTTGAATAAGAAATTAAGTCTAACGAATCGGGCGAAACCGTTGCTGTACGCCATGCTTGGCGGCTTTATGACGGCAGTAGCCAAGTTTGTGGTCGAGTTCTTCGTGGGTCACTTGGGGAGATAAGTCATGGGTGTTGGGGCATTTTTCAAAAAAACGGTTCCGTATCTGGCGACTGCCGCGGAGGTGTTTGGGGGTCCCGCTGGATCGATTGCCGCTTCCATTCTCACGAAAGTTACTGGTGGAACGGTCAAGGCGCCGGACATTGCTGGCGTAATGCAGAATTTGTCGACCACTGAAGAGGGGCGCGTCAAGCTTGATGCGGCGGAAAAAGAGTATGCCGAGACGATGGCCAAGATGGGCTACGACAGTGTAGAGAAGCTGGAAGAGGTGGCGGCGGCAGATAGAGCCAGCGCGCGCGCAAGAGAAGTGGCGGTCAAGGATCGCATGCCAGGGATGCTCGCCATTGGGGTAACCTTGGGATTTTTTGGCACACTCAGCTTAATGTTTTTTCATTCCATCCCCGATGCTGGACATGATGTGTTGCTGGTTATGATCGGGGCTCTCGGCACCGCATGGACTTCGGTGGTGGCCTACTATTTTGGATCGTCGGCGGGATCTGCAGCCAAAACGCAAATCCTCGCCCAACAAGGAAAGGTGGGGATTCTATGAATTACGTGTATGTCGTGCTGGCGTTTCTGCTGGGCATGGTGGGCGGAATGGCTCTGCATCGCTACGTGTTTTCTGAACTCAAGGACGCGCAGAAATATATCAGCGATGAACTCGATGTGGCCAAAAAACATGTTACGGACGAACTGGACAAACTGCGATCCGACATTGGTCTGGTGGTGGATAAGAACGGCAGAAAAATAGGACGGTAGCGATGCCTCGGCTGAAACGTAGTGCCTCGAAACGGGCCAAGCGCAAGCGGACTGGGGAAGAACTCCACAAGTTCAAGCATGGAACGCTGCGCAGTAGTAGTGGGAAGAAAGTTACTTCGCGCCGTCAAGCGATTGCCATCGCCCTTTCGGAATCGGGACAGTCGAAGAAGCGCAAGAAGGGGAAGAAGCGATCTCGCCGCAAACGATAGATGCCGAACTTCTCTTGGGTAACGTTCCTGCAAGCGAGACAAATCCTCGCCTCGCGGCTGGCTGATCCAAATAACGTCTACTGGACTGACCAAGAAATCAAATACTACATCTGGGAATCGCTGCAGACTTTCAACGCGCTGACCGAGATCTGGAACCAGCCCTACGCCTTCACTGCGACCAATGCTGGAACGTGGTACGACACGAGCCAGATGAACAATTCTCCCCGCATCCGCACCACGGTCGACACGAACGTGTACACTATCATGGAGTATCACTTGCTGGAGCCGCCAACTGGGGCAACGTGGACGGGGACATCGCAATTCGCCTTGGCTGATCTTCAGGGCGCCTTACAGCGCAGACGTGACGAGATCATTCAATATGCCGGCTGCAATCTGCAAAATCTACCGTTTCTCGCTTCTGCTCCGCTTATCCGTTCTCTGGTGTTCCCTGACTCAACCCTGGAACCGCGCCGGGTGCGATTCTTCCCTAATTCCGGATACGGAAGTCCGGTCACATTAGCTCGCGAGGATACTCTCGCCTTCGACCGATTCTCTCCCGGCTATATAAATACGCATGCCGCGCCTGAGCATTGGAGCGTGATTACCGGGGCGCCGCTCGAAATGGAAGTGGACGCTATCCCGAACGTTCCGGCTGACTACGATGTGATCTCGTTACAGTGCGGGACACCGTTCAATCCGCCTACTCCTACTCCCATGAGCATTCCTGACGACTGGGTATGGTTGGCAAAGTGGGGAGCCCTGGCCGATCTCCTGGGACGCGAAAGCGAGGCTACCGATCGCGAGCGCGCCGACTATTGCCTGAAGCGATACACCGCTGGCTTGAAAGTCATGCAGCAGTCAAACTGGCTGGTCAGTGGAACCATCGCCGGATCCCCTGCGGATACCGTTCCCCTGGCAGAGATGGACGGCTACTCGCCAGAGTGGCAGAACAATGCGACGGCTTGGCCGACTCTGGTCATTGCCGGGATGGATCTGGTAGGAGTCTGTCCGACTCCGGCGACGACTACTGGGGTAAGCGTGGTCATAGTCGGGAATGCGCCATTGCCGATGCTCGATACCGACTTTGTGCAAATCAGCCGTGACGTTCTCGATGTGGTCTTGGGCTACGCGCAAGTGCTGGCTGCCTTCAAGCAGGGTGGGGAAGATTTCAGGTCGACACAGGATCTGGAAAATGATTTTTTGCGTCTCTGCGTAGCGCAGAACAAGCGCCTGTCGCAAATGGGACTGTTTAGTGACACCGTTCATTTAGAGGGAAAAAGGCAAGACATAACGAAACCGAGACAGTGATGAATGAAATTGAATCTTCGAATCAGGAGAGCATGATGAAGACCAAGAAGAAAATGGGTGGCGGTCATACGAAACCGAAAGGCAAGCAGGTTGCCGGCAGACGATATAAAAGCAGCCTAACCCCGATGGCGATTCCCGCCAAGAGCAAGAAGCACAAAACCGTGAGATACAAAAAGACTGCAACGAGAAGGTAATGGACAAAAGATTGTATCGTATATTAGGGCGATGCAAAAACGAACTCGCCCTGATGTTGTTCCGGAGGATTTACGGAAACGAAGATTCGGCAGGTTGGTAGTAAAGAAACTTGTCGCACGATCTCCGGCGAGATGGTTATGCCATTGCGATTGCAAAAAGCTGACGACAGTATTTGCGACTGCATTAAAGGGCGGCCATACGAAAAGTTGCGGGTGTTTGAGACGGGAACTTTCTGCACGACGGAAATATGTGCATGGGCAAACGAACACGGCTTTATATGGTGTGTGGAGCGCGATTAAGCGTCGATGCTACAACCGCAAGTCGAAAGACTATTACCTGTATGGCGGACGTGGAATTCGGATGTGTAAACGCTGGCAGCATTCTTTTCCAAACTTTCGAGATGACATGGGTCCACGTCCAGACGGGATGTCGATTGAGCGAATTGACAACAATGGAAACTACGAACCAAGCAACTGTTGTTGGGCCACAGTAAAAGAGCAGTCTAGAAATCGAAGGAAGTGGGGGGCTGGTGCCGGAGAAGCAATATCAAAGAGAAACTGATGGCACGAGGTTGCATTATGCTGGCATGAATCTGTCCAGGCCGATGGATTTGATGCCGACGAATAAGTTCGTTTATGGCCAAAATTGCCGCGCCTACGTTGTTGGCGGCATTACGCCTCGGGCTTCTCAGGATTCCTCGGTGCTCACTCTTCCCCCACCCGGCGCGCACAGCTTGCGCCGCTTGAATGACCTCACGCCAGCAGGACCGGCAGG